>Ga0307378_10011130_pt1 | contig 11625 bp, 10 predicted proteins | sample UN1MG_FD_202238 | JGI IMG/M metagenome (GOLD analysis project Ga0307378, IMG submission 202238) | Soil microbial communities from Risofladan, Vaasa, Finland - UN-1 | ecosystem: Environmental > Terrestrial > Soil > Coastal area > Acid sulfate soil | place: Finland: Risofladan, Vaasa | collected...
GGCCCGTGCACGGAGGCGGGGGGTCGAATCCTTGCTCACCTGCGCCGGAACCCGACTTTCGTGACCGAAGCGGGTGCTTCGTGGGAGCAGGTTGTCCCGTGCTCTCGCGCGGGAATAATCGGCCTGCACTTCATGTGGACGAATGCTGCCCTTGTCTCTTGCCTATTTGGAGCATTTGTCTGCGCACGATTGCACAAAGCATTCCGCTGATCATTGTCATAACTGACATAGAAGCTTATTACTTCCATTAAGATTCGCTTAACCATGGACTGTGCGGCTACAAGTAATGCAGAAGGAGGACAATCATGATTACCTTTATTTCATATGCAGCGCTTGCCGTATTTTTGTACATGAGCATTCTCTTCGTGATCGCGCTATTTAAACGGGATAACTCTATTGCCGATATAGGATGGGGACTTGGCTTCGTTATCGTAGCGCTCCTGACTTTTTTTCTTGAATGGGGATTTAGTGCCCGCCATATCTTAGTGACTGCTTTGGTGGTTGTATGGGGAGTGAGGCTTTCGACCCACATCTACCTGAGGAATCGAGGTAAAGGGGAAGATCCTCGATATGCCGCGTGGCGGAAAAAGTGGGGTAAGTGGTTTGTTGTGCGGAGTTTTTTTCAGGTTTTTATGCTCCAGGGTCTGCTGTTGCTCTTTATTTCCTATGTCATTATTAGAGTGAACAGCTCCTCTGAAGGGGGGCTCTCCGTGCTTGATATCTGTGGATTGGCGGTCTGGATTATCGGGTTTCTCTTTGAGTCTCTTGGAGATTTACAGCTCAAGCGGTTTATTGCCGATGAGCGGAACAGGGGCCGCATCCTCACCACGGGCCTCTGGCGCTATACGCGACACCCGAATTACTTCGGCGAGGCCACCATGTGGTGGGGAATATTTCTCATCGCCCTGTCCGTGCCTTATGGCTGGACTGCCATTATAAGCCCGGCAGTGATTACCTTCCTGCTCCTGCGAGTATCCGGGGTGATACTGCTCGAAAAGGAATTCACGGATAACGAAGAGTTCGAAGAATACAAAAGAAGGACAAGCGCCTTTATTCCCTGGTTCCCTAAGCCATCCCGCTGAGAGAGGTATTCTTCACGAGGTGATTGCGCCTGGAGAAACGCCGGCAAAAAAGTCATGCAGGTAAAGCAAAGTAACTAATGCTTCTGGGCGGGAAAAGAGAGCCGCATATCGCTTAGAGAACTGCATTTACTGCAATACGTGCTGTTTTTCAGTTTTCTACGGCCTCCAGATATTTTTTCGAAATACCTTCCATGCGCCTTCGGTTCGTTCCAAAGTCATAATGCCCTACCCGGGACGCAGATCGGAAGTGGACAACGCGGGCGGTCTCATCCAGGAAGAACTCCACATCGTCCACGAAACGAAATAAGGCTGTTCTGAATTCCGCATGGATGTAGAACTCTGTTGCCGTGACGATCGTGGTTCGCTTGATGGCTTTGAGGATGCCGAGGATCCTTTGCCTGCTTGCCCCCCTCGTTCGCAGATAGGGAACCGGCTTCATTGCATGCCTTTTAGCTTGGCTCTGCGTTGAAACGCAGTTCGGAGAATCTGGGCAAGGGGCCAATTTGCCCTCCGTCACGCCGAGGCTTTCGCCACGTGCCCTTGATGCGCTGGTCAGAATGACTGCCATAATCAGTGCGCACAAAGGTGCTCTTTTCATAGGTATCTCCTTTTAGCCCAAGTACGGCGACCCTTTCCTGCCCCTAACGCTGAGCGACCTCCTTCATTAGTTTGGGTGGAGGGTGAACAAGGCCCTTGATCCATCGCTCGGGAAACGCTTCAATCCCGTTGGCCGCCCCGAGCAGTGCGCCCAATACCGCTCCACGGTAGGCATTGTCTCCCCCCAGATTTGTGTTGGCGATCAGGCCGGATTCCGGGTTGTCGTGGTATTTTAGGGCCAGGTAGATGACCGAGGGCACCGATTCCTCGACATAGCAGGCCGTGCTGAAACGACGCCCCACCACCAACTCATCTGCTTCGTTCAGCCATTTCAGGAACGGATATCCAGCAAAAGGGCTTCGCTTCTTTTCGATTTCCGTCATCAAAGCCTCTCTCAAGGGTATACCGTTGAGTATCTGGACCAGCAGATCAGCAAGAAATACTGTGGCACCCTCCATCTTGGACCCGAGATGCGTAAGAGACACGTGTTCCAGAGCGGCTTTTCTCGCTTTTTGCCAATCATCTTGATAGAACACAACAACGGGAACCACACCAACCAATCCGCCGATATGCTTCTCCTGGACACCGCATTTTCTGGGGGGCACCCCCTTTGCGTAGTTGGTGAAGAAATGACGATGGTATTCCTCGAGGTAGGTATCGCGGTGGTTGCCGGGCGTGGTCATGTAAGAAAGGTAACGTTTTAGATAGTCGTCGGCGTCATAACCTCCCTTTTCATTCAGTGATTCAATGAGCAGTTTACACAATTTCACGTTCAGGGTATTCTCCCCGGCCCGCAAGAACTGGTGGTAGTGAATGCCGCGTCGACCCCAATACTGGGCCTGCTCATGAAGGATTTCTCCTTTTCTGTTAATGGGCTTATAGGATGAGCGCCAAAGAATGCTGTCCGGATGGGGATTCCTTGGGTCAAGATAACCCGTCACCTGACCATAATCTCGGTGCAAAGCCACACGGTCATAATACCAGTGAACCGGCATGGCAAGGGCATCACCTATAAAAAGGCCATATAAGCATCCCCGTGTCCTCGATTCCGTGGAGGTATTTGACATCTTCTCTTCTAATTGTGAGCGCTCAGATACCATGATATCTCTCAAAACTGCTCCCGTGGTTGCCTCATGACCGAATCTTCAATCTCCCGGCGGAAGCAACGTGACTGCTTTACTTATGGAATTTAAGCATCGTGTCTCCTAAAACAAGAGGTCTTGAGGGAAATGCTTATTTGCCTTGGCATAAAGCTGCTGATAAAATAGAATTTTAGAGTAAAACGAACATCCAAGATCAACGGCAGAGCGAAACCACGGTTTGTGAGTTCCATCAGCCCAGTTTAAGGTCGAAAACAGCTCTTAACGGCTCTAAGAACATGGCCTTCTGTGAATCAAGGGGGTCGCGTCTTCATTCTTGACAACCTGGTGAGCAGGCCCTCCAGTCCGCCACAACAACGGCGGACAAGAAGAATGGCGGGCAGGGGTGCAAATTTTTACTTTTGCACTTTTTCCCGATCAATCCCTTTCTTTTACCCCAATCATCATTTTAGCATTCAGCAATCAGCTCACAGCTTCCTTCATGAGTTCTATTACACTAAGTGTTGATATGGGACATGAGTTGGAGCAGGCTATCCCGCTACACCAACTAAAGTAAAAGCCCTTGCCGTTTCGATTACGAAAAGTATTCGTAACTTTTCGATTCGTCTAAAAAAGGCTGCTGGCAGATGAAGTCATGGGGAAGAGGAGGGTCACATCCTAATTATTAATTATTCGTGTGCAAGGGATGACGAGCGGGACGCCCGTAAGAAAGTAAATAACAATTTGGCGAGGGTCAGGCCCGCCATAACAACGGCGGTTAAACCCGCCATACTGATGCCGGGCAAGCCCTGAGGTAAAATTGGCGGGAATAATTCACAATTCAAGACGCGCCCCCTTTTTAGGAGTTGAACTGGGACCTTTCCCGTGCCTTAATTCACAATTCAACAGGCTGTTGCCCAAAACCCATTCTGACCACAACTGGCACTACAGCTGAGATTCAGTCCCAATAAAATCAATAAGTTACAGAGCGCCCATATTGATAATGAGATGCTGCAAACACAAGAAAGCCTTTTGGGCAACAGCCTGTCAAGATGCGACCCCAGTTTCCCAACATCAGGGATTTACTACAGTGAGCATCCAATAACCGTTTCAACCTTGCCACAAGGCAAATCTATTCATCGAGAAAGCGTATCACCTCGCCGTTTGGAATAGGTCTTAAGCGGCCACCTTGGTTCATGTCACGGACTTTTCCCGCCGTAATGAGGGCATCGTCGGGATATCCGCGCTGTTCCCAAAAGCCGGAGACATACTGGTCCATCAGTTCGATCTTAACAACACTCTTTGCTGACTTGTAGCCCCACAGGTGGGGACAAAATCCGCGGACAGGGCCTCCGTAATCCTCATCCAGGTATTCACCTTCAAACTCATAGGCGAGAAGGGTTCTCTCACGAAGGGCCACCTCAATAGGGATGGAGGTGTCGTAAATCATCCTGTAAGACCAGAAACGGACATACTGGGTTCCAGGACCAGCCTCGACCGCATTTAGCAAATCGACAACCTTCACGCCTCCCCACTTCCCCCTAACAGAGAATCTGGTGACGCTCGTTAGGCGTGCGTCGGCAATCGATTTCGGAAACGCGATCAGTTCCTGCCAGGTGAATGTTCTCGGGTTCGCGCAGAAGCCGCTCACCTCAATGACCCAACCCTCCCGGTTGAGTTTACCCGGATGGCCTTCTGCCCAGAAAACCGGCGTACGCAACTCTCTCAGTCTGCTCATTTATCACCTCCGGTTCTCGGATTCTCCCTTCATTAAGTATAGGAGATTTGCGGAGATTTCAAAGAAGGATCTATCCAATAACGACGATTCCTAAATACCCATCGATCGTGACCAGGTCTCCAGTATGAATCTGAGTGGTGGCCTCAGGAACCCCTGTCACACAGGGAAGGCCATACTCTCTTGCAATAATGGCTCCGTGAATCAACATCCCACCTCTGCGCTCTACGATCCCCGATGAAAGGGGGACGACAAACGTCATGTTGGGTTCGATGGCATCACAGACCAGAATTTCCCCTAGTTCGAAAGCAAAAAGGTCGGAGGGACTCAGAATCACTCTCGCTTTCCCCCTTGCAATTCCAGGTCCTGCAGGTTGACCGATGATTTGCCTTGCCTTTAATTCAGAGGAAAGCTTCATTGGTTCAGTGGATGAGCGTTTCTTTGGGATATAATCCGAATTTCTTAATGCCTTTATCATCTCCGCGGGATCTTCACGGTCCACCTTCATTTGGCAACGTTTCTCGATTCGACGACTCCCCTCCTCAATCGCAACAACCACTTCTCTCTCAATTCTACCCAGATAGATATTATCATCGTCTCTCAACCGATAACTTGCGCGACCCAGATCAAGAAGTTCAGAGGCGAACGCTCTCTCTTTTTCTTTAAACCGGGAAAGAAATCTGGAGGTGAGGTCGTCAAGACGATGCGAATCCCATCTTTTCTTGACACGGGAAGGAGCGGCCATCTTGAGCAAAATATTGAGTATTCCCTCAGGACCCTGGAGACACTGCGTCTGTTCCCCGATGGAACAAGAGAGATCTCCGAACTGCTGGATAAATTCATCCAGTCTCTTCTTGAAGTCCTTGTCCTCCGCGGTCTTGAACTCCTTCAGGCTCAGAGCAAGGGAAGGATCTTTTCGAATCATCGAGGCCATCTCTTCAAGCCTCTGGTTGCGCTCCAGGCTTTTCAATTGGCCACTCCCTAGAAGATCCATAAACTCGTAGGGGTCTTCAGGCCTCGCCGCATCATTATAAAACTGTCCGAACAATCGCATTCCATGGGCAAAAGGGATAAAATCGCTCCAATAGATGGCAACCCACCCTCCGTGAATATCCATTCGGCGAGCAATCTCATCAGCCAACTGGATATCGGAAAGTGCGGTCCAATCCTGACGGGAGAGACGTTCGATCTCCTCCACCATGGCTGGGATGAGCTCTCCTTCGATTTTCTTACGCAGGGCTTTTAAGTTTTCGAAACTTCTGCGAAGGCTGAGGTACCATGGCCGTTTATCTTCAGCCGATCCGGAGGAAATCGTTGTGATGGGCCGGGATTGGAGAATAAAGAGCTTGTCTTCCCTGAACGTCCATTCCACATCTTGAGAAGCTCCGAAATGTTCTTCCGCCTTTAATACCTGATTGAAAATCCTTCCAATCTCATCATCGGTCAGAGGTGGTTTCTCGGATAGGTCGCGTGTCAGAGGTTCGAGATGGATGCCTTCGGCGGAGGGCCTAACACACTTCTCCCGGTGTGCAGGCCTGTGGGAAAGCACCTTTCCACTTTGACGGTCGAGAATCCATCTATCCGGCTCGACCGTCCCATCCACCAGACCCGAGTTCAATCCATAAACGGCTTCAATCACAGCCTGAGATCCATCATTAGGATTCTTGCCAAAGGCAACTCCAGATTTCTCTCCGTTCACAATCTCCTGGATTAAGACAGCCATCGCACTTTTTTCAATTTCTAGGCCCAATTCCTGTCGGTAAAGCAGTGCTGCATCTGACCAGAGAGATGCCCAGACGAGCCTTAGGTGCTCCAGGATGGCCTCCGTCCCTCGGATATTGACATATGATTCATGAAGACCTGCAAAGGAGGCTTGAGAGGAATCCTCGCCGGGCGCGGACGATCTGACCACAACCGCCTTATCTTTAAATTTCTCTTCGATTGGAGATTGCAATTCCTTAGCGATCTCTGATGGAATGGGAGTCTGGAGGAACAGGTTTCGAATCCGCAGGGAAGCATCCCACATTTCTTCCCAACGCATTTCTTTAAAATTCTTGCGGTTGATTTCCAGCAGGATCCGTTCCCTCAACCCTGCACAGGTAATAAACTGAAGGTAGGCTTCGGTTTTCACACAGAGCGCATCCGGCACATTCATTCCTATCTGACATAAAATCGCAAGGGAAAAGGCTTTCCCTCCAACTCCTTCTCTATCTTCTTCCGTAATTTGTTGAAGTGGAATGATGAGACTCATTTTTTTATATGAAGCTCCATGACATTTTGAAACCGATTCACGACATAGTAAGTTTCTACCTCCATCTTCAACAACGCACAGGTGGGAGAGGAAACGAACTCCTTCAAGTAAGGATGCCTGGAAAGATAGAGCTTTTGGAACCGCGCTTTCTCCGGACCCTCTACCTCCTTGACAACACCTGTCGCGGTTACCGCCGCGGCCTGATGGAAATCGGCTTCCTGGTTGGATCGATTGTCCACGACCATTGCGATCCTCGGGTTTCTGGAGATATTGGCATATTTCCGGGTGGCGCGAGTCGTGGCAAAGAGAAGATGTTTCAAGTCATCCGTGGCCATAAAGGCGACGAGGTTCCCGTAGGGTTGCCTTCTGTTCTGTGTGGCCAAAACCGCCAGTCGTTGTGACGAAAAGAGATCTTTCAGAAACTCTTTCAATCGTGCTATTCTTTCCATCTGACTTACCCTCATAGCTGCATACTGAAATTTGCCAAATTTGACGATTACACATGGCAGTTGAAAGGTCAATATCAGATTGAACCGAGCGAAATGATCTCTGCAGAAGATAACTACTTCATGAAATAGTGGAAGCACAAAGGGTCACATCTTAACAGGCTGTTGCCCAAAGCCGTTTTTTCAACAAGATTCTCATCAAAAAACTGACTTTGAACCAGAAAACTCGGCTATGCCAAACCGAAACCCATAGTAAATCGATTCAAGAGCTCAATGATTTCCGGGGACACATTACTAAATTATTGCCAGTGATTTTCTAATCCCCTGTGCGCCGCGCACATCCTCGTTTCTAAAGAAACCCCATACACTATAAAGACAAGTAGACAGACGAAGAATAAATAGGTTATCATAAAAAAATATAAACTTTCGATGAAATGAACAGGTTCATAAAGGGACAGCAGTATGGATGCAGACTTTGTAGCTCATATCATACTGTGGTTATTAGGTTTCATTTTCTTTTTTCGCGTACCTGTCTGCAATAATAAGCATACCAAAAACACCGCTCGGCCCACCGTATCAATCGTAGTCCCGGCACGGAATGAGGAAACAAATATTCCAAACCTCGTAAGGTCATTAAAAGGTCAGATAAAGGCGGATGATGAGATAATTGTCGTAGATGACCATTCTGAGGATAACACGGCTGCCGTAGCCGAACAGGAAGGTGCGAGGGTAATTAAGTCTAGGCGAATGCCTCCGGGCTGGATTGGCAAGACATGGGCATGTTATCAAGGGGCTCGAAAGGCTGGCGGGGAGTTACTTGTATTCTTAGATGCAGATACTTTTATAGAAAAGGGCGGGCTCGATAGGATTCTAAGCAACTACATTGCTAATGATGGTGTGCTTTCAATTCAACCTTACCACAGAGTGCGTAAGTTGTACGAACAATTGTCCGCCTTGTTCAATCTTGTTCTAATGGCTGCCATGGGCTCATTTACCATATTGGGTGAAATCATTAAGCCTATTGGCCTGTTTGGTCCAGTTATGGTACTGGAGAAGAAGTTGTATTTAGAGAGCGGTGGCTTTGAGAAGGTAAAAGCTGAGATATTAGACGATTTAGCCTTCGGTGCGGAGTTCAAGAAACGAGGGGTCAAGCTCTATTGCTATGGAGGTAGAGGCACTGCTTCCTTCCGTATGTACCCGGGCGGTATGGGTCAGCTTATCACTGGGTGGAGCAAGGGGTTTGCTATGGGTGCGGTTAAGACCTCAATCCCTGTTCTCTTCATGATAATTGCCTGGATAACCGGAGCTCTTGGCACTACAAGGCATCTTCTTCAAACAGCAACCATCACCGATATTTCCCTAGTAACACTGTGGGGGCTGCTGTATATTGCCTACGCTATTCAAATATACTGGATGCTATACAGAATAGGTAATTTCAAACCCTACGTGGCATTACTATTTCCAATTCCCCTGCTATTTTTTTTGGTTGTTTTCGTTTATTCCTTTATCATCATTTTCGTCGGTAAGCGCATAAGCTGGAAAGGAAGGAAAATAGAAGTAGGGAGCAGGGGCAAAAATGCTGGTACATCTTCCCACAGCCATTACCATACTGATTGATGTTACAGCCTGGTTTGTGGTCCACATGGGGGTGTCTTACATAATGGCACGCCAGCCCTTAACTTCGTTCGATACCGCCTCTTGGCTGTACAGGGGACGTAAGTGGGAGAGAAAAGGGAAGCTTTATGAGAAATTCTTCAGGTTGAAATCGTGGAAGAAGAGATTGCCGGATGGCGCGGCCATATTTAAGTATGGTTTCGAGAAAAGGCATTTGAAGGAAACCAACAAAAACTATCTTGATACCTTTATGAAGGAGACCTGTCGGGCAGAACTCACTCATTGGATTGTATTTCTGTTCGGCCCGCTATTCCTTATATGGAATCTCTGGTGGGTTGGAATCGTGATGATACTATATGCAACATTGGCTAATCTGCCGTGCATCATTACTCAGAGATATAATAGGATCAGGCTTCAGAGAATAATCAGGTGACACTGAACCCGGGAATACGGGGACATCCGTAAGAAAGGGACGTGAAGACGGGGACGTCCGCCACAATAATGGCGGGCAAGTCCGTAAGAAAGTAAATAACGAATCGATGGGGGTCAGAAAGGGGTCGGGTCCCTATTAAATAGGCTGCACATTCCATAGGGCGAGCATTCCACCCCAGTACGATAGTTCCTACCTACCCCAGTACCATCTCCCGGAGCTACGGGGCGGGCGGGGCAGGCGGGATAAATCTGCATTTAACTCATGTTAACTCAATAATCGTTTCAGTGAATACGAAATGAAGGGCTTTGTCTGCGTAAATGCTGCAGAATTTACATTTTTTTTTGGAGACTTATGGATCCGTTATTGAAAAAGAAAAAAGATACCCTCTTTACTTACAGGCAATCGAAATACCCTGCTCATCTGGATTGCGAAATCAGCCTTTTAGAATTGTTTCCTACCAAGGGTGAGAGGCAAAAGTTTGATAGTAAGTATGAAACCTTTTTTAATTCAAACGCAGATAACTGCTATGTCTATGACCTAAAACACGGCAGTCTCTTTTATACAACAGAACAACTGATACCTGTCAAAACAGATGAACGCCCCCCTCTCCTGCTGATCTTTGGAAATCCTGCAACCCATTCCATAAAAAACAGAATGTTTTTCTCCTCTAAGCATGATGGGAAGGAGAACAAATTCTGGAAGCACTTGGTAAAGCCTGCGGGGATCCTTGACCTCGTTTTTGCTGAAGGGCTATCTACGAAGGATCGGAACAAACTAAGGCTCGAACGCATGCTGGCGCTGAATTATGACACACCCTTTCGAATAGGACTATGCGTTTATTGGTCCATGCCCAGTAGTGCCGGGGGCCCATGGTCCGGTGTGGCAGGAATCAGAAAACTTATCGGCAGAAGGGCTCTGGAGAGATTAGAACGTTATGAGCGGGAGAGGGTTATTGAGGTGGTGAAGCGTTTCCTCGTGCCCGGAGGGGTCGCAGTGACCTTCCAGAAGGACGCATGGAATGGCCTCCGTTCACTTAATGATCCTGAATACAGCATTAAACTGGCAAAGGCAGGCAAACTGAGAGGCACTTTAAATGGTTTGCCCCACATACCTTTGTTGGGTGTTCCGCCAACCCGGTTGCTGGGGCCCACCCGCAAAGTCCTGCGCCAAGTGCTTATTGAGGAAGTGGTAAGAGCGTGAGGGGGAGGCGGGAGCTCAGTAAGAAAATAAATAACAATTCGGTGAGTGAAATCGGGGACCTACCTTAAATCATAAGATTCCAGTCGGCCGAAACAGTTATCTCTGAAGATGGGGTCGCCCATAAGAACCAAGTTGACGACGCGAGCCGGAGCAAAACCCTATCTTTACCATTTTTCGGGATCAAATTTCTCTTTCATCTCAATTTCTTCTACACTGGGCAAATTGCATGACGATTGCATGCTCAATCATTCGTCCCAGAGAATGAAAGAAAAGATTCATTCCAAGTATCCCCAAATAGCCTCTTGACATTTAACGCTTTACGTTATACCCTACGCATTATGATCCGGTCGTTCAAGTGCACGGAAACTGAAAAGATATTTGAACGTGAATTCTCCAAGAAGTTGCCACGGGATATTCAACGAATTGCCTTTCGGAAGCTTCGAATGCTGAATCGTTCAGTTTCATTGAGCGATTTACGTGTACCCCCGGCAAATCGACTGCAAAAACTCCACGGAGAACGAGCGGGGCAATTGAGTATTCGTATCAATGACCAGTATCGAATTTGCTTCAGATGGCACAACAACGACGCGTATGATGTCGAAATTGTTGATTATCACTAAAAGGTGAAGGTTATGAGAAAAGATAGAATAGCCCCGGTTCATCCGGGTGAAATCCTGCATGAGGAGTTTCTTAAGCCCATGGGTATAAGCCAGAACCGAATAGCTCTGGACATCAGAGTTCCTCCCCGAAGGATCAACGAGATTGTACACGGAAAAAGGCGAATAACTGCTGATACCGCCTTACGTTTGGGCCGATACTTCGGTATGTCGGCCCAGTTCTGGCTGGGACTGCAAATGGATTATGATCTGGATACGGAAGAAGACAGATTGGGGGGCCGGTTAGGTGAAGAAGTTCGCATACGTGATTTTTCCGCTCAAGCTTGAAGCCTTCGTAAGCACATAGGGTGGCATCTCCATTATTCATTTTTCGCTTGTAAGGAGGACGCCCTCAAAAGATTAGGTTGACAACGTGAGCCGGAGCAAATTTTTGCTTTTGTATATTGCAATTTGAATTCATCATCATATCAAAGCAGAGAATCCAAGACCTCAAAGCGCCAAAAACAATCCTTCCATCTTTGACCCACCGTCGAACATAGTATCTGGAAAAGGCCAACTTTCGGTTAGGCTT
>Ga0307378_10011131_pt1 | contig 11625 bp, 9 predicted proteins | sample UN1MG_FD_202238 | JGI IMG/M metagenome (GOLD analysis project Ga0307378, IMG submission 202238) | Soil microbial communities from Risofladan, Vaasa, Finland - UN-1 | ecosystem: Environmental > Terrestrial > Soil > Coastal area > Acid sulfate soil | place: Finland: Risofladan, Vaasa | collected...
CCTTCGACCACAGGACGTTTCCCTGATTGGCATCGAGGCAGATTACGCGATAGGCGTACTCCGACTCATCGGGCTTATTACGATCGCCTCCCATATACACGCCGCCTCTAAACGTTTCGACGTTGGGATCTTCGGCGGCGGCAGTGGTGACGAAGATGCGGTTGCCCCAGACAATGGGGGATGAGTGTCCGGCGCCGGGGATGGGTGTTTTCCACTTGACGCCCTCGTCCTCACTCCATTTCAGGGGCAGGTTCTTCCCGGGTGAGATGCCCCGGCCGTCACCGCGCCAGCCGGGCCAATCTTGCGCGAAAACCCGGCCCGCGCTAATCAGAGTCATACACAGCATTATCAAGGCGATTGATAAATTTGACTTTTTCATATAAATGTTCCTGAAAGATTCGGTTTAGAATTTATTATATCAGCTATTTTGAATTTGTCATTTAATGAGCCGGCAAATTCTATTCAATATGGTTAGAAAAAAAGATTCGCCTGCTCAGGAATCCTGGCTATCTCTCTGCTTATTCCACGTTTGAATAGAATAACAGGCAGGGCTCCCCGGAGCGGGTTGCAGCATTTGCACTTTCTGCAAGGCAACAGTCCTTAGTTGCTACGAACATCCGGCAACGATTTGGGTCCTATGGGCTGGTTTTGCTAATCGGTACCCAGTCGGGCTCCTTGTTGTGTTTTCCATCGGTAGTGACCTGGACCCATTTGCCCGTCAAGTCACCTATGCAGATATTCCAACCGGGCGCTTTGACACCGACCGAGTAGTCCAACGCAGGGCCATAGCTGAAAGCAATGTAACGACCGTCGGGTAAAAGGTCCGTGTGAGAGACGCAGTATTCCTTCCTGCACTTGACGACGCCGTGGATATCCGCCACCCGCGGCACCGACAACGTCAAGTCGATGTCGGCAACATACAAGTCCCAATCGGTTTGCCCCCAGGTGATCTTACTGCCATCGAAACTGATGTCCGGACGGCAGCCGTCGATCCCATACTTGTTCAAATCAAACACGGTGGTCCCATGCGCTTCGAAGGCGATAATGTTATGATCGAAGCCCATTCCGCCGGTTACGATAGCAATAAACCAGTTGCCGTCCGGGGACCAGCAAATATTGTAGATATGGTGCAGGTCTTTATTAGGATGCTGCTCAATTTTTCCGGTTGCTATATCGTAAAAGAACAATCCTTTGGAACCAAACGCCCGGGTAGTGAAACGCTCATATTCACCTCCTGTGTAGGCGATCGTTTTCCCGTCCGGACTCCAACACGGCTCTCGGCCGTTGTCGGCGACCTTCACCCGGCCGGTCCCATCGATATTCATGTAGTAAACGTTTCGAGCCTTGTTTTTGCCCGTTCCTTCGTCCACAACAAAACAGACCTTCGTCCCATCGGGCGAGGCATGGGGGTACAACTCATGAACGTCTTTCGTCCGGGTCAGATTGGTTGCATCGGAGCCGTCTGCATTCATTAGAAACAGCTCCCAGTTTTCCTTGCCGTCCGTTTCACGGTAGGTCTCGTAAACGATTTTGAACGGAATTGCTTTGAGATTGAACTCGGATTTGTCGCAAGGTTCCTGCGGCAGTTGAGATTCGTTTACAGGTTGGGATTCCAGGGCAGCCCCGGCGAGGGAAAAAGTGCAGAGCCACAGGCAGAAAATGATGCCCGTACATGATGCGCTTCTCTTGTAGTCAAATATTTCTCTCATATTATTCTCCTTTTAGCCTGGTGAAAGTCGTTTCGTGCTTTATTATGCAAAGTTTATTTCTTCGCCGGCTCTTCGGCTCCGGACTTACGCAACAGTTCGACGATCTCATCGAATTCTCGCTCCTGAGCCAGCGAAAACGGTGTATAACCGTTCTTTGTTTTGACATTTACATCGGCCCCATGGGCAAGAAGCAATTCTACTAAGGCAGTATAATCTGTCGTGCAAGCCGCATGCAGAGGAGTCCATCCTTCGTCGGTTTCTCCCTCAGCTATTATAACGCCGCTCCTGGCATTTACGTCGGCTCCCTTTGCAAGCAGCATCTCAATCATCTCTTTATCGCTATCGCTTCCCGAAGCCGCCCAGTATAGAGGCGTACATCCTCTCCGATCTCTCAATGCCACATTCGCGCCCTTGGCAAGCAGCATTTTCGCTATCTCGGTGTGACCAGTCATGATTGCCCAATGCAGCACTGTCCGGCCGGATCCGGCTTGCAGATTCACATCGGCGCCCTTGCTCAAAAGCAGTTCCACCGTCGCCTCCTGCCCGCCGCAGACCGCACATGCCAGCAACGTCATGCGTGATGGGTCCTCTGCATTGATGTCTCCTCCCTTAGCCAGATAGCTATTGATTTGGTCCAGATTTCCAAAATAAGCGTCGATATGGACGACCGAATATTCAGCACATTTGCTCATGAGCAGCCTTACGATTTCTGGCGCATCGGCGCTCATTGCCAGTGAAACCGGCGTAAGCTCATACTGACGCTGCCACAGGTCCGCACCGTTGGCCAGGAGCTGTTTGAAGGTAATTTCGTCCCCCCAGTACGAGATTGTGGTATGAAGCGGCGTCGCATCATCATAGGACCTGGCATTAATGTCGGCCCCTCGGCCTAAAAGCAGCTTGATCATATCGTCATCGACGTTGTACCCCGTTGTGTTCTCTGCCGCGATATGCAGGGAAGTCTGGCCCCGTTTGTTTTTCGCCTCGATGTTGGCCCCTTTGTCGAGGAGCATCGCGGCTACGTCCAAATTACCTCCCTCGCAGGCGCATAGAAGAGGCGTGTCGAGCATTTTGCTTCGGCTATCGACAGGAACGCCGCGGGCCAGGATCAGTTCCACGATTTCTTTATGGCCTCCGATAGCCGCCTCATGCAGCGGTGTCAGGCCATGACGGTCATCTTCTTTCGCGTCGATCTCGGCGCCTTTGTCAAGCAGAAGCTCGACGGTTTCTTTACGGCCGTGCTTGGCCGCATAGTGCAGGGGCGTCAGGCCGTTGCAGCCATTTGCGTCGACTTCAGCAGCTTGGCCGACCAGGAACTCTACAATCTCGTCGCGTTTTGCCCGGGCGGCCCAGTAGAGGGCTGTCGAGCCGCCCTTGTCTTTGGCATTGATGTCGGTGTTCTGTTCGAGGAATTCCTTTACTTTATCCAAATCCCCAATACATGCAGCCAATTGGATCGTGGAAATCCTGGCGCCCTTCTCGGTCAGGCACTTGACGAGGGATTCATTGTCTTTCTCGCCCGCATAGTGCAGCGGCGTAATGCCATCCTTGTCCTCAGCGTTCGCATCGGCCCCCTTGTCAATCAGCAGTTCCACCTTCTCCCTGTCTTCCGCCTCCGCCGCTGCGTGTAGTGGAGTATATCCATCTCTGTTTGCTGCGTTGACCTTGGCACCTTTGCCGATCAACTCTTGAATAGCCTCAGTTCCTTCGCCCCAGACTGCAACGTGCAACGGGGTCCCACCTGTTCGGTCCTTAGCCTCTATGTCGGCTCCTTTGTCGATGAGCAGTCTGACGATGTTACCACGGCCCGTCATTGCTGCATAATGCAGAGCTGTAGCATCATTCCATTTAAGCCGCGAGTTGATGTCAACTCCGCGGGCCAGAAACAACTCTACAATAGCTTCATCACCACCCATTATGGCAAAATGCAGCGGTGTCAGGCCCCAACGGCCTGCCTGCTGGGTATCGGCTCCCTTTGCCAGGAGCAGCTCAACCACATCCCTGCGACCCCGCCTGGCAGCATTATGTAACGCCGTTTGGCCGCCGCGGTCCTTTTCATTCACGTTAACGCCATTGGCAATAAGAACCTCAATCGCCTTACATTGTCCCTCTGCTGCTGCTCCATGCAGAGGCGTCCGGCCCCAATCATCCTCCACGCTGAGTTCGGCGCCCTTGGCGATCAAAAATTCAATCGAATTGATCCGGCCCAGTCGGCAGGCTGTATGCAGGGGTGTCTGGCCGTTCGGGCCTGCTGCATTTATATCGGTGCCTTGCGAGACAAGGATTTCAGCCAGTTCAATGTGGCCATTAGTGGCTGCGATGTGCAGAAGTGTCGAGCCGTCCTTACGCTTAAGGTTAACATCACTGCCCTTGGCAAGAAAGAGTTCCATGAGGGCCTTGTTCCCAAGCTGCACTGCGATGTGCAGAGGTGCATCGTCACCGTTGTCTTTCGCGTTGACGTCGGCACCGCTGGCGATCAGAAGATTCGCCATGTCCTGCGAGCCGAGATTCGTTGCGAAATGAAGGGCCGTCCAGCCGAACTTGTCCTTTGAGTTGATATCGGCGCCTTTCGAGAGAAGCGACTTTACCTGGGCAATGTCACCTTTGGCAGCGGCCTGTTGAAGTGAATTATTTAATTCGTTGACTTGTTCCGGTTCGCCCTTTAATCCGCCGGCAATAAGCATAAATGGCAAAATCAGGCAGCAGAGTGTTATCGCTTTCATATCTCGTTTTCTCCAACCTTATGTCCAACTGATTCGGAACCGTGACCGGTATTTATCTGAAATTCCCATTAGTCACTTTCTGAAACACTTTTTTGCCTTTAAATTCGGCGATAATATCATAATCCTTTCGAATTACAACGATCTGAATTTTTTTATTTTGCGAGTGTCAGGCTATTTTATACACGGTTGTCAGAACCGCCCTTATGCCAAATTACGTGTTAAAATCTATTGGTAAGTATCAGGCGGATTTTTGGCTCTTTCCAAATCGTAAAATCGGTGGTATATTGTAAACTCACGTAGTTCGTAGTTGAGTGTTCATAGTTCGAAGGAAGATATGGGCGAAATAAGGAAATTGCAGTCCCCATTGGCGGACGCGGATGTGCGATCGTTAAAAGCGGGCGATGAGGTCCTTGTCGGCGGCGTTGTCTATACCGCCCGGGACATGGCTCATAAGAGGCTGTGCGAGGCGATAGAAGCGGGGCGGGAGCTGCCGTTCGAGCTTGCCGGGGCGATTATTTATTTCGTCGGACCGACGCCTGCCGCGCCGGGCAGGGTTATCGGTGCCGCCGGGCCGACTACTTCCTCACGAATGGATCCTTTCAGTCCGACGCTGATTGCCAACGGTCTTAAAGCAATGATCGGAAAGGGATATCGGGGTGAGAAGGTCAGAGAGGCCCTGAAAGAATATGGGGCGGTCCATCTTGCGACACTCGGCGGTGCGGGGGCGCTGCTCTCGAAGCATATCGTTGCTTCGGAAGTTATCGCCTACGAAGATATGGGGACCGAAGCGGTCAGGAAACTTCGGGTGGTTGACTTTCCCGCCGTCGTTGCGTATGACTGTTATGGAAATAGTGTTTACAGAAAATAAAAGTAAGGAGTAAGGAGAAACGTAGAGATGAGGGAAATACAAGCTACCTTGAAAAGGTCAATCACGATATGGTGGGCTCTTGCTTGGAGATGGTTAATGTATGATCTCTTTGCCTTGTTGTTTGCATTCGGAATATCTGTGTTATTTTTTGAAAATATGGATACGCAAATAACAATAATATGTATTCACACGTTTCTTGGCATACCCATCGGCATGGTATTAGTGAACGTAATACTAAGAAAGAAATTTTCTGGTTTTCGGATTGCGCTGATATCAATCGTGAATGAGGACAGCACAAAAGATGCAATTACAGCTAAAACAGAAGAACAAGGTGACTTAAACAGAAAGTAACAAATGAAAGTAGCACTGATTGGCCTGCTTGGGTCGGGCAAGAGTACGATTTTGGCGAGCCTGAGCGGCAAGGCAATGCCTGCGGCCGGGTTGGCATCGATCGAAGAAGCTGTCATACCGGTACCGGACGAAAGGTTCGAATGGCTGGCCGATTACTGCAAGCCCAAAAAAACTGTTCACGCCACAATCGATTGCCTGGACCTGCCGGGCTTTAACTTTACCGATGATCATGGCAGGGCCGCCGCCCGGCGAATAATTAATCAGATAAGGACGGTTGAGCTGCTCGTTCTGGTCGTTCGGGCGTTTGATGATCCGGCCGTACCGCCTTATCGAAACACGGTCGATCCGGCGAGAGATTTGGCCGAATTGCAGACGGAACTACTGCTCGCCGATTTGGAGCTTGTGACCACGCGCATCGACAAACTCGAAAAGCAGGTCCACAAGCCGACCAAAACACAGGCTCATGACAAGGCGGAGCTGGCTTTGCAAAAGAAACTGGCCGAAGCAATCGAATCGGAAAAACCGATCAGCTCGGCGGTCGAAACTCAGACCGAACACGAAATGATTAAGTCTCTCGGTTTTTTGACGCTCAGACCGATTGTAGTTGCAATTAATGTCAGCGAGGATCAGTTGGGCAAGAAGTTCGATTTTGCCGATCGGCTTGGCGATTCCGTTCCCGTTATTACAATTTGCGCCAAGCTGGAGCACGAACTCTCACAATTAGACGCCGAAAGCAGGACCGAGTTCATGGCGGACCTGGGAATCGCCGAATCCGCGGCGAGCAAGTTTGTCCAAAGCTGCTATTCGGCGCTGGGTTTGATCAGCTTCCTGACTATTGGCTCCGATGAGCTGCGTGCCTGGCCTATAAAGAAAGGCACGATTGCGCTCGATGCGGCGGGCAAGGTCCATACCGATATTAAGCGGGGTTTCATCCGGGCTGAAACGTTCGGTTATGACGCGCTGCGAGAGCTTGGCGACGAAAAAGCTCTGAAGGCTGCCGGCAAGATCCGGCTCGAAGGCAAAGAGTACGTCGTTCAGGACGGCGACATTATCAATTTCAGGTTTAATGTTTAGCTTAATAAATTTCTAAGGAAGTGTTCGTGAAACGATCCTTAAGGCTACTCATTCCGGGATTCATAGTTCTATTAGCGGCGGGGATTGTTTTGTTCTTCCTGTTTTCCAGGAAGCCCTATACTCCCGCGGCCTGGACTTACAAACTCGTCAATACCTTCGCCCACGATCCAAAGGCCTTCACGCAGGGCCTGGTTTTCGAAGACGGTTTTTTATACGAAGGGACGGGACTTAATGGCAGTTCGGAACTTCGCAAAGTCGAATTGGAGACTGGCAACGTCCTGCAAATCCATAAATTGCCGGATGAGTTCTTCGGCGAAGGGATTACCATTTATGGCGACCGTATCATCCAGTTGACGTATCAATCAAATGTCGGTTTTGTTTACGACAAGGAGACTTTCGAGCTGCTGCGCCAGTTCAGCTATCCGACCGAAGGCTGGGGCCTTACACATGACGGCAAGAATCTGATTATGAGCGACGGGACGCCAATGCTGTATTTCCTGGACCCTGAAACGTTTGTGCAAATTCACAAAATCATGGTCCTCGATCAGGATTCCCCGGTCTGGGGGCTTAACGAGCTTGAGTATATCGACGGTGAAATCTATGCCAACGTCTGGCCGACCGAACGTATCGTCAAAATTGAGCCGGAGACGGGCGAGGTAATCGGCTGGATTGACACCGAAGGTATCCTGGCCCCGCAGGACCATAGCGAGCCGGTCGATGTTTTTAACGGGATTGCTTATGACCCGGCCGGCCGCAGATTGTTCGTGACCGGCAAGTTTTATCCGAAACTTTACGAGATTAAGCTGGTTCCCACGAAGTAATGATGGCGTGAAATGCGGGATTTTGGTATAAGGACATAATATTCCGGCGTTGCGCGATGTGCATTGTGCCTTACGAATCTATGACGCCGGCGTAAATTTTTCTGGAGAGATTTTATGAAGGCTGTTGTGCTGACGGGTTTGAGGCAAATGGAGCTCAGGGACGTGCCTGAGCCGAAGATAGAGAAAGACACGGATGTTCTGCTGAAAATTGAGATGGTGGGCGTATGCGGCTCCGATGTGCACTACTACGAGACCGGCAAAATCGGATCGCAAATTGTCGAATATCCCTTCATTGTGGGCCACGAATGTGCCGCGACGGTCGCGGCTGTCGGTAAATCGGTGACCGGCGTTAAAGTCGGCGACGCTGTAGTTGTTGACCCTGCGGTTTACTGCCATAATTGTTATCAATGCAGGATAGGCAGAGAGAATACGTGTTATAACCTGCGTTTCCTCGGCACGCCCGGTCAGGGCGGCGGCTGTCTCTGCGAGTATATTGTTATGTCACAGGAATGCTGCTATCCGACCAAAGGAGCTCTTACTTCCGAACAAGCCGTCTTATGTGAACCATTGTCGATTGGCGCCTATTCGGTAGAGCGGGCAAAGGTGCCGAAAAATGCGAACATCGCGATCCTCGGTGCCGGCCCTATCGGTTTATGCACCTTCGTCAGTGCAAAGGCAAAAGATATAAATACCTGCTATATGACCGAAAAAATTCCTGAACGCGTTGATACAGCGAAAAAAGCCGGCGCAACCTGGGTCGGAAATCCGGACAAGCAGGATATTGTCAATGAAATACTCGAGCAGCAGCCTGATGGGTTGGATTTTGCATTCGAATGTGCCGGCCAGCAGGAAACGGTCGATCAGTGCATGGATATGCTCCGGCCCGGCGGCACTTTGGTTCTGACCGGTATCCCGCGCTTTGACAGGGTCTCTTTAGCCATCGATATGATGCGAAGAAAAGAGATCACAATTGTAAACATAAGAAGGCAAAATGAATTCACGCAGAAGTCCGTTGATTTGATTGCTTCGGGCAAGGTCAACGTTGACTTCATGGTAACGCACCATTTCCCGCTTGAAGAAACACAAAAGGCCTTCGATTTGGTCGCCGGCTATCACGATGGTGTTATCAAAGCTATGATTAGTATGTAACTCAAACTGACCGATTCACGCTGTCATCCCTGCGAAAGCAGGGATCCAGAAACGTAATGGTTTAAGTGGATTCCCGCTTTCGCGGGAATGACAAATAGTGTATGTTGTTGTGATTGAATGACTTACCATGTCGTTCGACTTAAAAACGGTCAGTTTAAGTATGTAAATTTATGCTCATATCAGAATTGTTTTGGAGATTGAACTTTAATGAGCTGGCTTGGTTTGGAAGGAAAAGTCGCAATCGTTACCGGGGGAGCCTGCGGTATTGGCAAGGCTGTTAGTCATGGATTAGCCGAGGTAGGAGCAAATATTGTCATCGCCGATATAGACGAGCAAGGCGCCAGAAAACTCGCTGTCGATTTGAAAGAGCGGTTCGGCGGCGAGCATATCGCTGCAAAAACCGATGTGAGTAACAAGGCAAGTGTCGATGCCATGATTGCGGCGGCTCTCGATGCTTTCGGTAAGGTTGACATACTCGTAAATAATGCTGGTATTCTTATTCCACGGCTGCTCGTGGACCCGGCGGGAAAAGAGGAACTGACCGAGCAGATTTGGGACAAGATGGTATCCATAAACCAGAAAGGATACTATTTGTGTGCCCAGGCCGTAGCGAGGGTGATAATTAAATCGGGCAGGGGGGGCGTTGTTATCAATATGACTTCCGAATCCGGCCTGGAAGGTTCGGAAGGCCAGAGTGTTTATGCAGCGACCAAGGCGGCGATCTATTCTCTCACACGCTCGTGGGCAAAGGAACTCGGCAGGCACAACATCCGCGTTGTCGGCATCGCACCGGGGATTGTCGAAGCAACCGCCCTGCGATCCGACGAATACGAACGTGCCGTCGCCTACACGCGAGGAATCACCATCGAACAGTTCCGCAAAAAATACGAGCAGGTCTCCATACCGTTGGGAAGAAGCGGCAAGCTCAACGAGGTGGCCAACACCGTATGTTTCCTGGCTTCCGACCGCGCCGGCTACATCCACGGCACCGTCATCAATGTCTCAGGCGGCAAAAGCAGAGCTTAAGTCCCGACTGAAGCGATATATAGATACATGCTGCGCCGTCTGGGCCGATTTTGTTTTCACTGTTATTCATGATCCGGGCGAACTGACCGGGGATAACAACATCGGTAATTGTCCGCTTTGCCGGCCGCGAGGGAAGTATTGCCGAATGAATGGTTATATCTTGAGCGATAGAGCAGCGATTTTTAGATTTTCGCGATTTAAAACAGCATAGAATGCTTAAAAACCCGTTTTTTAGGACCCGCTTGTCAGATAAGCAAAAAAAATATATTTCGGGTAATTTTTCTTGACGTGAATATGGGAAGTCTGGTATAAATAAGTAAGTGAAGTTGACAGTTATTTGTGGGTTTTGGCTTCACGACGTATTACGTATCCATAGTTCCTGGGCAAAACCTGATGTGTAGTCAGGTATGGGACATCAGTTGGAAATTAGGTAATACGGCAGAAAATGGATGAGAGTGGTGTCAGGCGGGATGGTTGTTTTTCGCCCGCATCTTTCTTAGCATACATCAGTGGTCCGTCCAATCTTGCCTGTTTGGCAATATTACCTATGTACAACTTGGCGCGGCCTGAAGGCCGCAACCAAACTAAAAAATTAAAATGTAAAACGCAAAACTTCGGAATCCCGGCAAGCCGGGATAACTCTTTATTATCTAAACAATTACGTCAGCCTTGTCGAAAAAACACGCACAAAAAACAAGAAATTGAAAGATTGTATTACGGAGGGTCAGTGCGCAAGACCCTTCAGAGAAAACGTTGACCTGACTCTTGTCAAAAAATAGATTGTTTGTACGGATACAACTTAATAGTTGAGGAGAAATATGATGAAAAAATTAATAATGATTTGTGCGATAATTATTGGTGTTGCCGGACTGGCTAGCGCCGCGCCCACAACAATGATTACTTTCGATGAGTTCCCTCTTGGAACAGCGATCAGCAATCAGTATGCACCTCTGGGTGTTATATTCTCTGCAGCGACATATAACCTACCGGTAATCAGCATGAATGATGCAATGCCGACTCAACCGATCCTTCGTCCCGATGGCGGGCCGAGCACATATGCGGGAGACTTCTGGATACAGTTCACCACAGCGGCAGTCGAAGTCCAGTTCGATTCGGGCTATTGGGATGGAGTTGGAGTTGGAGTGATTAACGTGTACAACCCGGGCGGTAGTCTCATTGCCAGCTTAACGAACACGACTACCGGAGTTAATGTGACGAATTTAACAGGTATCGGGCCGATCGGCAAGATTTACTTTAACTCCATTGGCGACGGACTCGGAGCCGACTTTGATAATTTGGGCATCACTCCGATCCCCGCTCCCGGTGCTATTCTGTTAGGCAGCATTGGTGCAGGTCTCGTCGGCTGGCTTCGCAGGCGAAGAACGCTGTAACACATAGCGTATTATGAATGCGATTTTGAAAAGGCCGTGAGTTCAAAACTTGCAGGCCTTTAAAGCCTCTGCTTTTATGGTTTTTCCTCCTAAAAGCAGGGGTTTTTTTCTTATAGATTACTGGATGACACTCTGGTCATGCCTGAAACACCCCATTTTGGATCAATACTGGACATCTAATCCGAATATTATTATGAAGGACCGCCAAGAACCTGTTATTCAGAAATAGCCCATTAAACCGCTTAAAACGCCATTCAAGGCAAATTTCTATACGTGGAGACTATATTTTTGTGCCAACCAGAATTTTTATTAAAATATTTCTTGACGTGAATATGGGAAGTCTGGTATAAATAAGTAAGTGAAGTTGACAGTTATTTGTGAATTTTGGCTTCACTGCGTATTGCTTATCCATAGTTCCTGGGCAAAACCTGATGCGTAGTCAGGTATGGGACATCAGTTGGAAATTAGGTAATACGTCAGAAAATGGATGAGAGTGGTGTCAGGCGGAACATTTGT
>Ga0307378_10011132_pt1 | contig 11625 bp, 20 predicted proteins | sample UN1MG_FD_202238 | JGI IMG/M metagenome (GOLD analysis project Ga0307378, IMG submission 202238) | Soil microbial communities from Risofladan, Vaasa, Finland - UN-1 | ecosystem: Environmental > Terrestrial > Soil > Coastal area > Acid sulfate soil | place: Finland: Risofladan, Vaasa | collected...
AGCATGTATTTTGTCAGTATAAATTATACTGTCAATCCCTGGGGTGACCCTCAAACTTACACCCGCATGGATGGTTTTAGACTAGCCATCTACGTCACCTATACAACAGGTGGAGGGGGAGGGGGGATAGCCGACAAGTCCGCCAACATGGGCGGCAAGATGATAGGGGCAGGGTTGATATGATGAGATTCCCGAACTTGGAGCCAGGGGACATATTTACCACCAGGGACAAGGGGATAGTGGGGTTTATTAACTCCACACTGATGGCGCCCCCGACCGATGAGATTCACTACGGGTTTATCCTGATGGGGGCTAAGAACGACGATGGGGTCGTGGATGACTACGTGACCCTGGAGTCGATAGCTCGTAAGGGGATAATACCAGGGCGTCTCTCCTTCTATGAGGACAGGGAGCTCAAGTTCTATCGGATAGACTGCCCGAAGGAGCTGCGAGAGAGAGCCCCAGTCGAGCTTACCAGGTGGGGAAGAAGCCACTATGACTACCTCTTAATCCCCAAGATAGGAACGCAGGGCTTGTGGTTGATTTCAAAGCACCTGATAACTACGGGCAGGTTTAAGCCAATCAGGGCGGAGGAGTTGACCTGGAGCGCCAATAATAGCCTGGTCTGCACCGAGGGTGTAGATGTGGGTTGTGATGCTGTCGGGGTCAATGTTATCCCGCCTGGTGTCTGTCCCATGCCAAGTGCTTTCAGACAGGCGGAGATTGATGGTAGAATAAAGGCAATCGGGGAGGAGGAGCTCTATGGGAAATAACGAGAAGGCACTCGTCAAGGAGGTTCAGAAGACGCTGAGTAAGATTGCGGCCAGGGACCCTACCTGGACGCTTCACCTTGGTTCGGAGCAGCTCACCGCAGAGCAGGCGGCCAAGCGATTGGATACGGACAAGCCGCTGAGGAAGCTTGTCATCACCCACTATCTCGGCCTGGCCATCGAGATGGAACAGAAAGCGAGGGAGCATGCTGAAGGCAATTCTAGTCCGTCCTAGATTCGATAGCGCTACAGAGCACACCTATGCCTTTGCCAAGGACATCCTGGAGATGTGCCAGAAGGCTGGCATCGAGGTTATCGAGCTGGCCGAGGAAGATGCGGTCAGGAAGCTGGTAGAGAAGAGCCTAACCGCTGGCGACATGGACATCTACATCCACTATGACCATGGCGACGAGGGTGCGCTTATCGGCCAGGATGAGAAGGCTTGCATCGACAGCAAGAACTGTAAGCTCCTGGCGAATAAGGACGTATATACCCTGGCCTGCCTCAGCGGTAAAAGCCTCGGTGTAGACATCTGGAACCAGGGCGGGAGATTCTGGGGTTATATCGAGGTGGTAAGCTTCACCACCGACGCCCTGGAGGAGTTCAAGCGGGCTTTCAACTGCGGATTCGAGTTCCTTTTTATCAATGGGGAAGAGCACAATGCTGCCCTGGCGCAGGCCAAGGCTGAGTTTGACAGCCTGGCGGTGGAGCTCGTCGGCAAGGGCAAGACCATCGCCGCTATATTTATGAGAATGAACGGGGATAACATGGTTTGCTATAATGCGAACAGCAAGCCTGAAGAGAAAGAGGGGTGCCTCCTGGCTATCTTGAAGTCCCCAATAAGACTATGGGGGTTAGGACTTGAGCTTATTCGAGGTCGCTGATTTTATAAAGACCATCACCAGGCCCACCTGCGTCATCCTGATGGTGGTGTGTATCTCGGTAATGGTTTTCATGGAGAGGACGGTGCCGACATGGTTCTGGGCGACGTTCCTGCCCATATTCACCTGGTGGAGCGTCGACCGCAGCCTAACGCACCTCAGCGAGAGGAGGTTGAGAATTGGACAAAGGTAAAAAGGGAGCGATAGTAGCTGGGGCAGCATTGGCCCTCGGTGCCACTATCCTTGTGCTCACACGAGTAAGGGCGGCACCGCCCGAAGGCAAGGCCAACCTCTACGGCAAGGTCACCAATTCATTGACAGGTAACCCTATCCCTGGTGTCAAGGTTACCCTGGAGGAGGGCACGCCCATATATACAGACAGCTCAGGTAATTACGCAATCTTGAATATCACCGCCGACTCCTTCCCCTTCGGCGCCTGGATTTATTTCAGGAAGGCTGGTTATGAGCCAAGGGATGCAACGACCACCATAAACGAGGGCAACAACGAGCTCAACGTCCAAATGGTTCCAGCGGCGCCACCGACCACCTACACCTGCCCTTACTGCGGGGATGAGTTCAGCACAGAGGAGGCGCTCTTGCAACATATTGAGGACGAACACGGAGAACCTCCGACTGGGGACTACAAGTGCTCCTACTGCGGGGAAACATTCTCGACCTTTGATGAGCTGGTAGCCCATATCATGTCGACTCACCCTGGGGAGCGAATCCCCATTGATATAATCTGGAGTTAAAAGGAGGCAAGACGATGCCTATATTAGGAACCAACATAACGTATACAGCACAGGGCAGGTTTCCCGTAACACCCGAAGGCGTGCAGTGCACCGCCGAGCTGTGGCTGAGCAAGGATGGGCTGAGCAAGGACGCCACCAGCGGCCAGAAAGTCTTCACGTCCACTGGCCAGATTCAGACCATCAACTTCCCTGTCACCATGCCTGTGGGAGGCTACAACTATCGGGTATTCCTGGACATCTACGCTGGGGCAATCCCGCTCGCCCTTTTTGAGGCGACCGAGAATGTCACCGTCCCAGGGGTGGGCGCACCAACGATAACCTGGTAAGGAGAAACAATGCCGAATTTCGCACCGAGCGAAGAGAAGGTCGCCAGGGTCGCCCTCTTTGTGAAGCCAGCAGGTGTAACATGCACCATTGAGCTCTACCTGGTCCAGGGCTCGACCAAGGTAGCCAGCTCAGGGCAGTTCACATTTGTCTCTACTGGTGTTACACAGGACATCCTGTTCCCTATAACCATGCCCAGCGCCGAGGGGGACTATGCCGTCTGGCTTGACATCTTCGCTGGGGGCTTCCTCATCGCTGGCTTCGTCGGCACCGAGGGCGTGGTTATCTCCGTGGGCGCCGTCGAGCAGATTGAGATAATCGATATAACCGTCACCCCGACCGAGCTGACGGACACTCAGTATGAATATAATACCTACCTCGGCCTTGGCTTCTGGGGAGACCCGTTTACCATCGGCATCACCTACAAAAACCCGTTCCCCTACAGCATCTGGGTGCGCCCAGACTTCGCCTTCGGGAAGCTAACTGGGGAACCCCTTGAATATGTGGACGGTGTCTTGCAGGGCTTTGACGCTAAGAGCCTTATCTATGTTCGTCTGTTGTTAGATAGCCCAGCCGCCCAGGGGGATTATTCCTATACGTCTGATTGGCAAAAACTCTACAACGAGCAGAATGCTGGCAGCAATATGCCCCAGTTTGTCTACGACCCTGACGGTATCGCAGTATTGGCGGCGGGGGGAGACTGCTGGCTCAAGGTTCCAGCCCTGGGCACGGCAACGACGGTAAAACAGGCTCACCTTGGGACTGACATCACAGCCGCCCTGCCCGATGTCTTTGACCTTTGCGTGGTGGCAAATAAGGCTTTCCGCCTGGTCTATGAACCACACTACCGAACTGTAGGCGGCGTCCAGTATCTAATCAACTGGAAATCTGTCGCACTTGACCCGACCGCCGTTGTGATACCAGGGATGGTCAGCGTCGGCCCAGCACCCGATGCGGTAACCATCGACGTGCTGGAGGTTAGGATTAACTATACCTCCCGCAGCGCAACTGTAAAGGTGGCGATAACCAACAACACCGAACAGACCTTAACCGAGACCCATAAGTTCTGGGTTCGGGCGTTCTACGGAGAGAGGTTCGTCCGTCCTGCATTGGGAAAATCCGCAGCGGTGACCTTCCAGAAGGGCGACGAGATGGTCCTCCTGTATTCGACCACGCAAACCAGAGATATAGGCAGCATACCCCCAGGCACCACCATAAAGACACTCAGCTACTCTGATGGCTTCGGCAGTATCATCTATATAAATAGCAGTAGCGTAGTGTCTGCTTACCCACTAGCTACCGCTCTCCCAGAGGGGCTTTTAGCCTATGCAGCTGTTCATTTCGGTGCGCCAGATGGCGTTCCCATTGCCGATGCTGACGCTGGTTTCAAGGGCGAGCTCAGCTCACTCTTGATTCCCTGGGAGGCAATACCTTTCGAACTTCAGCAAGTGGTTCACTCTCCTGGCACTGATTGGGAATGGTATACAGATTTCTTTGTAGAGCTTTAAGGTAAGTAGGTATGGGATGGAAAGAATACATCAAGTTATTATGCGAGGAACCTCGGATAGTTCCTGGCACGGCGACCGAAGACTGGAATTCTGGTGTGTTATCTACCAGCGGCCAGCCTGGGGCTGACCTAGTTACTATCGGTGCGGCGGGGCAGTGGTATCGGCTTAACCAGTTCACTATCGTTACAGCTGGCTTTAACGCAGCCGCCACTGTCTATGTTCGGAGTTATATGGATGTGGCGGGAGTCAACAGGCTGGTTATAGCTGATGATTGGCCGATGCCAGAAGAAGTAGTGTTTCTCAGCTGGTGGTTTGACGCAGAATTTTATGGCCCGTTCCGTGTCGAGGTTTACAGCGACAACCCTCTTGATGATGGCCTCGTAGTTCCCTACGAATATAGGATTAAGCACTGGTAAAGTAAAGTGGTCTGGAAAACTTTACACGGGAAGAAGTAATGGGATTACCAGAAGTCGTTAAGAGTATCTATCAAAATGTAGCGGTTGTCCAGCACATGGTTCACTCTCGCACTAGGGTGTATCCACAAGATGTTGGTGCTACGATAACCCTGGCTGCGGATGCCGTAGCTAATACCTTTGGGAGTTGGACACAGATAGTCCCGATAAATACCGTTGGCTTCATGTATATGGTCACGGGCGTAGTTATAGAGGCTGCTGATGCTGCCACTACTTACCTCTTCCAGCTAGGTTTTAGTATCGTTAATCTTACTGAACCTACAACTGCTCAGATACTGGGTGAAAGAAGAGTCCTGCTACCTACTCCAGTGGGAAAGGCTACTGAACTTCTTGATATACACGCTGCTCATTGTCCCGCTAATGCAAAACTATGGGGCAGGCTAAAGACGGCCTCGGTCGCCGCAGATGAACTTGAGGTTAGTGTTGTCATAATACGGCACCAGGAGATAAGCAACCCAATACCCCGCCTTACCACGTGGCCCTGGGCTGTTTAGCTGAATAAGCGCCCCTGCACGATTCCCGCAGGAATAGTCTCCCCAACAGAACGGCTCTCACGTCTGGTAATCTCATCCCGCATCGGTGGCCTATCTCGATATTCGCAATGCCGTGGCCCATGATATGTATTGGTGACCAGTCTCTTGTCGTGCACTCCCCAAAGGCAGACATCACCATCATGGCAAGGGCATTCATCACAGTCCTTCGTCCAGTATTTATAATGCAGATTCACTTTTTGAACTCCTCGACCACCACCCTCGTCATCGGATACTCCCCGTAGCGCTTGAAGAGGTGAACCTCGACGAGCTGGGAGTCATCGTCATAGAGCAGCGACCGTATTTTGCGCTTCTTGTTGCCCTGGAGGAGGTCGGAGACGGTCATGGCGAGGTTCAGGATGTCGGGGCGCATGTCCTTCGGCTTCTTCTTAAGGATAAACTCTATGGTTATCTTCACGGGCGTCGGGAAGGGAATCGGCTCGACGCCTTCCTTGTTGCAGGTGGAAAGGACAACCATTCTCGCCATCTCCTCGTAGTCCCTGGTATTAGCGGGGGTATAGGTGATGACCTTACCACCCTGGAAGGTGGCCCTGGGTCTCCCCTTCGGCACGCAGCGGCCAGGTATTATCAGCTCAATCACAGCAACCTCCTCATCTGCCAGGTCTGAACCCAAACGGCGGCGGCGGCTGCTGGGGGGCGGGAGTAGGCTGGCCAAAGCCTGTAAGATTCCCTTTCAGGTCATACATTGCTACCATAAGGGCACCTGAAGGGGTCAGGAATGAGTGCTGGAGCCCGCTGGGGGTCGCAACCTCGCCGACCCGCAACCAGTCGTGCTTTTTTGCCCATGATTCAAATAGTATCTTGGTAAGTTTTTGCATGTCTACCTCCTTTCAACCGTCTTTTTATTTCTGGTAGGGTAAAGCCAAGCAGCGCCAGCACATTCAGCACCAGGCTCAAGGCGAGCAACACCCACATTGCTGCGAACATGTCTACCTCCTTAAAATCCGAGTGCGAACGCCCAGGGGTTGAAGTCGTAGGGATACTTCTTCTTATTGATGCTATCCCAGAGTTCAGCAAAGTCTTCTTTCGGGGAGGGCACCGCTTCTACATCCCCGCCGCTTATCATCCTAAAGGCGTGTTCAGGTGGGATTATCCCCTCACAGACAGCATCTTCCTGGCTTATCTCCTGTAGCCTCTCGGCCCTCAGCCCCTTAATCGTGCGCTCAATCCTTGAGTGCTTGCGGAACATGTGGATAGATGGCCGCCACTTAATCTTGGGCATCGGGAGACCCCGCTCCTTTATAAAGTCCCCCAGGTCAAGCTCACGCCAAATCACAGCATAGTCGGCTCGATACAAGACCTTCGAGCCATCGGCACTGAGGGCATGGCCTTCCTTCACCCAGAGCAGGTCTCCAACGCCTCCGTAGGGGCACTTGGCAATCACGGGGTCACTGGATTCTTTGTCGCTAAACCACGCAAACCATTCTCCTGTAATACTCTGATAAATGACAGGGTGAAAATATCTATCGGGGTTTTTGTTTATCTCTTTAAGCCCATAGGTGCGCCGTGTCTGGGTCTTCCTGCCGTCCAGGATATCCCTGGGGTGGCTGCCCGTCATAATAATGCCAGTCTCTTTCATGGTTTCACCTCCTCCATAGTATTACGATACTGTTTATTCAATCGTGGCACATACAATGCTTTGGACAGATAAAACTCAACGGCCCAGAGCCAAAGCCATTATACTCACCCCGACGGTCGCAGCAGGGACTCTCTTCGGTGCAGCAGCATAAAGGACAAGGCTTCAGGTGCTCATCACCTCTAAAGATGTCATCATCAGAGTAGGTCGCTCCCATCAATCTAGCTGGTCGAACAACCACTTCTTTACTCCCTTCGCAAAGCGGGCAATCATTCATTTTTCACCTCCTCGGAGAGAGTCTCTCCTGGGAGGCGCAGGGGGTTTATCTTGCTACCCATACTCTGGAATTTCTTAACCGCTTTCAGGGCTTCAATGCCCAGCTGGAGGGCTTCGGCTTGGTGGGTTTTCCCCAGCCGTCTTTTAACCTCACGCTGGATTGATAAGTCTGTCATAGCCTCGTCTATGGATATGTCCATGTTCTCCCTCCTTCTTTACAGGTAGTCTTTTAGCCTGCGGCTGCGGCTGGGGTGGCGCAGTCTGCGCAGGGCTTTAGCCTCAATCTGTTGGATACGGCCCCTTCCCACATTAAACTCTTTCCCTACTTCTTCAAGGGTTCGGCTTCGGCCATCCTCCAAGCCGAACCTTAATTCAAGAACCCTCTGCTCCCTCGGCGTCAGCGTCTTCAGAACCTCGGATAATCCCTTCTTCAAAAAGAGTTCCCTGTCCATCGCATCTATAGCTTCTTCCTCGGTAATTCCTTGGGGTAATAGCCCCTCCATCCTCGCTTCGGTCAACCTCACAAGATGCTTCTCCTGTAAATCAACAACACGCTGGTCAAACACGCCTTCTCTCATTGCCTCAATCAGTTCATCTGGGAAGAGATAATCCCTGTCCACGTTAAAAAACGAGGCAAATTCATCCATAATGTTTTCGGAGGGGATTATCCTTAATGTCTCTACATGACCGACAGTAGTCACACTCACTCCAAGATAATTCGCCAGCTCTCTCTGCTTTAACCCCATCTTCTTCCGACAGTCAATCAGACGGGCGTTATAGGTGATAAGCCTAAGCCGAACTTGAGCCCGCTGTTTTTCCTCTACCATTTCTTTACCAGCCTCCTCTCCATGTCCTTCGCCTGGTCAGCCAGGTAGTCGGGGTTCTTCGGTCGGTGGTGCGGACCCTTATGGTGGCGGCGATGAGTTCTCTCTGAGGGTATCCTCCCCCTCTTTATCCTCACTTCTTCTTCCCCTTCTTCGCCTTTGCCTTCTTCTTTAATTCCAGCTTGTCCAGAATCACCTGTAACGCCTTCACAAAGCTATCCTCCATCTTACCAATAGCCTTGTTCATATTCTCCAGAACCTGCTTCTGTTGAACTGCTATTTCAGTCAGGGCATCGACGTTAGACTCCAACACCTCCAGCTTCTTGCCCTTCATTTGGGTTGCGCCCATATTAACAAGAATGTGCATGAGGTCTTTAGTCAGACCTACCAGCGGCTCGTCGGCGCTCAGGTTTACACTGACATGTTGGACGGGCTGGGGAAGTGGCTTAATAACCATCTTTCCCTTCACTGGTTGCTGCTGCTCCAGCTGCTTTACCATGCTGGACTTTGATACTGGTAAAGTTGTCAACATGGCTCCATACATTCCATCAGCTTTCTTGCACAGTAAAACATCCTCATTGGGAACCTCATACTCCGCTGTCTCAACCAGAAGCGAGACCATCTCAGCCACCTTACTCAAGAACGGGGCGTATTCCCCCGTCTGATATTTAGCGCCCACCACGCCATGGGACTCTTCCATGTGCTTTCCAAGCATAGCCTGGTCATAGAACCAGGCACCGCAGATTTCACAGGTAGAGCCTTTGGCTTTTGTTATGGCTGCTCCCCCCTCGCCCTGCTCGATACCCGCCCAGAGTAGCTCCAAGGCTTCATCATGCTGAACCTTGAACATATTAGCTACGTCGGAGAGGGAGGGCGTCTGCCCTGACTGGTGGTATTTGGTAAGATAGGCGGTAATATCCTTGAAGTCTATGTCGGTTATCGAGGGGTAGGGCTCATTTACTGACTTGGCCTCCTTCTTGGCCATGGCTGCTTTTACCGCTTTCAGCGTCGGCACAGGTTTTCCTGCTGTAAGTGGCGCCCCCTTAGCCCCCTTAGCCAATTTCTGGCCTTTCGTCGGGGGGGCAGAAGACTCCAGCTTTTTCAAGAAATCACCTACGTCCTTCTGAATAGCTTCACTATTTTTGTTTGTCATCTCAACCTCCTAGCTACGACGCTCTGAGAGCCAAATCCAGGCGCCTCAACGCCCCTGGCTGACCGATTATACTCGGCCATTAGCCTAAGTCCTGCCGCCAGTGCTCACCTGCGTTCTTAGCGGCATCAAAAACCGACTGCTTGATTATCAGGTAGTTTTTGGTCTGGTCTTCCTTATCGCTCATAAGCCATCTTCTCGCCCTGCTGATAAGGTCTCCACTGGTAGCTTCCTTAATAAACCAGGTGTTGAAGTCCAACCACGGTGGCTGCCCAACCCGATGTAGTCCGTCGTAACAATCCCAGTAGGCTAGGCAGATTATCTTATCGAGCTGCGTCATATCGTGGTAGTCCATCTGGATTTGTACCCGCATGACCATATTAAGTATATTCTCGGCCACCTTCTTCAGTTTTTTCGGGCAGTCTGGAAGCATGACCTCATCAAGCAAGTTGGGTGGCAGTTTGCTCCTGTTTACTTCCATTCTGGCAAACCTCCTTGCATAAAATACACCAATCCCAACGGCCCTCTATCCCCCTGATACAACCGTGCATTCTCGGATTATGCTCACCGAACTTGAAGCAGCAGTTCCTCTGGAGGTAGGCCAATACCGTCGGCGAAATCATCCCTCAATCCTCTGCTTCTGCCAGATGAGAACCGCCGACATCTGCTTCCTTCTTTTTCCAGGTGGGGTCGTCCTCCGCCCACATCTGCTCGCCGACGTTGACGAACATCGGCATGACAAATGCCCTGATGTCACTTCGGTCTAAGGCATTCGTAAAACAGAACTCAATCGGCTGCGTCATCTCCCCCACCCTAATCTTTAGCGTCCCCCTTTCGGGCAGGCATTTCAGGAGCTTCCGCAAAAGGTTCACATCCACCGCCGTAACCGCCTTCTTTCCAGGAGAGCCAATAACCTGCTCATACTTAGGGAACGTATGCTCCCCCACCCTTCCAGGGAAAAAGTGCAGCGTAGGGTCTTTGGGCAAATTATTTGCACCGATGATGGTGGCGCTGATGGTGGCGCTGATGTCGTCAAATGGGGACTCCATCTTTACCCTGACGTGCTCACTCTTGCCTGGCTTAAGAAAGCTCAGCATGTCGGGAGGCAGAAGGACCTCCTCCTCCTCAGCCAACCCATCCCCCTCCTCAAAATCGGCGTCCTTCACGACGAGCAGGAACCCGTCAGCAACGGCCAGCTTCCCCCTCCTCAGCAGGACATGGCCGAGAACGGGTCTGCTTGTCTCAGCCGCCACCCCGTTGACTATTCGTAGGTCATCCTTTGTCAGCTTCATTCTTTTTGGTTACCTCCTTCATTATCTTTTTTTCATATAGGGCTAGGGCAGCATCCCACTCGGCCAGGCAAACCCAGCCGTAGTGTTGGGTAAGAATCGAGCAGGGATTCCCCTTCCGAATATAACCACGGTTTAACTGGCTCTCCATAGCCTGAACAGCCCGCCCCAGGGCGATGTTCCGTCCCTGCCTGCGGTTGAATTGGTCCCTTGGGCTACAGAAGGCCACGCCCCTGACGTATACGGTTCCCTTCTTCGCACCCTCAACAGGAATCAAGCAGACAGTGGCAATTCCGAGGGGATAATTGAGGGATTTCTTCCCGAATCTCAGGTAGTAGAATCTTTCCTTCCCATATATCCCCAGGGCCAGTAGTTTATCTTCGTTTCGCACTTGCTTCTACCTCCTTCAATAAATTTTCAACGTATTCCCGAACCAGGTCTTCTTGCGCCCTGGTCTCTATAGCGTGGTGGCAGTATCGGGAATAGACCTCAGACATAGCCCGCACTGCCGACAGGTGCTCCTTCTTTGCAATCAGGCAAGCCAGCAGCGTTCCAGTCCTGCCGTGACCAGCCGCACAACCAATGTCAATCCTCTTACCCTGCCTCATCTTGCATAGGCAAATCTCCACCAGCTCCCTAAGCCAGTTGACCTTCACCACACCCACGTCCGCCCAGTCAACCACTAGGGCAGGGTAAGCCCGCAGCCTGGCCACTGATTTTAGATAAGCGCCCGATGTCCAAAATGGACTCAGCTTGCTCTTCCATACGGTAGACAGGTATATGCCGAAGTCGGGAATCGGCTCCAGTGTTTTTGAATTGCCATTGCCGAAGTAGGAAGAGCAGGTGACGGTGGTTCTCCCGACCCGCACCCGCTGCCTCCAGTGTCGGCAGGTCCCATATAGGTTATAGGGCTCCTTCACCCTTCCCCTCCTTCAGCGCCTTGATGTCTTTCGCCTCCTCAATCTGGGGCGCCTGCGTCTTTATCGCCTCCAGCCCATAGGCCATGATGACCCTGGTAACATGAGCATCTACCTCACCCTTTGCCTCCGCCACGGTCTTCTCCATCTGCTTGGTAAACTGCTTGTTGACAAAGGGAATATTACTCTCAAGCTGCTGCTTTAACAGGTCCAGCTCGTGAAGGAGACGCTTCTGCGCCTTGGTCTCCTTGGCCAGCTTTATGACCGATTCGACATACTTGGCCACCTCGGTCATGTGTTCCTGGAACTCGGCGTTAAACTGCTGGACCTTGCT
>Ga0307378_10011133_pt1 | contig 11624 bp, 13 predicted proteins | sample UN1MG_FD_202238 | JGI IMG/M metagenome (GOLD analysis project Ga0307378, IMG submission 202238) | Soil microbial communities from Risofladan, Vaasa, Finland - UN-1 | ecosystem: Environmental > Terrestrial > Soil > Coastal area > Acid sulfate soil | place: Finland: Risofladan, Vaasa | collected...
CGCGTGCGCGGGCAACTGAGCGCGCTTCGGAACCTGCGCCGGATGCTGGGCAAGCGGCGGGCCATACAGGACAACCGCGCCGTGAGCGATCAGTACCTGGAGTCGGTCCTTTTCAGCTAGGAGAGGTTGTGGAGATGGAGCATCCCTTACTGTCTATTGTAGTCCCTGCATACAACGAAGGGCGCAGGTTGCCGGAGACTCTGCCGTGCATTGTGGACTTCGTGCGGGCCCGGGACTACGCGGCAGAGGTGATCGTGGTGGACGATGGAAGTTCGGACGGCACGGCGAGCGTGGTGGAGGAGATCACTGCTGATGCTCCATTTGTGCGGCTGATCAAGAACGAGCATCGCGGCAAGGGGTTCGCGGTGAAGACAGGCGCACTGGCCGCTGAAGGCGACTATGTTTTCCTCTGCGATGCCGATCTGTCGATGCCTATCGAGGAAGTGGCCAAGTTCCTTCCCCCCGCGTTGGAGGGATACGACGTGGCCATCGGCTCCCGCGAGATCGAGGGTGCCAGGAGGTACGACGAACCAGGGCTCCGCCACCTGATGGGGCGGGTCTTCAATACGCTGGTCCGGCTGCTGGCGGTGAGGGGCTTCCAGGATACCCAGGCGGGCTTCAAGTGCTTCGCCCGCGAGGCCGCCCGCGAGATGTTCTCCTACCAGACAATGGATGGGTTCGGCTTCGATGTGGAGATCTTGTTCATCGCCCAGAAGCGAGGTTTTCGCATCGTAGAGGTCCCCATCAACTGGTACTACATGAGCAATAGCCGTGTGAGCCCCGTAGGCGATTCGGCGCGCATGTTTCGTGAGATCCTCCAGGTGCGCATGAACGACTTGCGCGGGTTGTACGAGCCCGGCTGAAGGGACACCCCGCGCGTTGCCGGTCGCCCTCATCCTGACATTTGGGGCATGAAGCAGTTCAAAGTGGTGGTTGACAAGCATCCTGAAGGGTATGTGGCCTATCAGCGAAGCGGTAGCGGCAAGCTGGCGTGCGTGGTCGCCATGTTGCTTGCCAGCCTCCTGCTTGTTGTTGCTTCGGCCTTCTTGCCGATCACGGTTCATCGTCAGAGTGACCTGGGTGAAGTCAGGCTGGGTGTGCCGATACAGTTCCTGGTACAGGATCAGAGTCGTTTGACACCACCTGTTCCCTATCGAACAAGTTTCTCCTCTCCCTGGGAGTTCCCGACCCGGGTTCTAGGGGCACAATTGCTGCTCAACATAGCCGTTATCTTCGGGCTGCTCTGTCTGGTTGCGGCCATCTGTCGGATGATGGTGCGATCGGTACGCAGGCACCGAGGAAGGAGTGACCTGGTCTAGGATGTGTCCGGCGGATCCCGTATTCCACTCGGCATAATGGAGGTGCAGGATGGAATATGACGACATACTCAATGATCTTGCGCCCTGCGGCCTGAGCTGCCGCAAGTGCTTCGCCAACTCCCGGGGAGACATAGCCTTGCTCAGCGCCCAATTGCAGGAGCGGCTGGGATCGTTTGACGTCTACGCGGAGAGGTTCTCTGCCTTCCTTCCGGCATTCAAGGACTATCCGCCTTTCAAAGAGGTATTGGGCTACCTGGCGCTGGGACACTGCGACGGATGTCGCAGAGGCACCTGTCTGTATCCCAACTGCGGCGTCTGTAGCTGCTATCGAGAGCAGGGAGTCGAATTCTGCTTTCAGCGCGACGAGTTCCCCTGTGACAGGACCAACTTCGACCCGCATCTGGAACGCAGGTGGCGCCAGATGAACGAGCGCATGAGGGACATTGGAGTCGAAGCGTATTACGAGGAGACCAGAGACCAGCCGCGATATCGGTGACCGCAAGCCGCTGGTGGGACCGGGGATCGTACCCCGAGCGCTGGCGACCCACGGGGGAATGACGGGCCATCTCGCGCCTCGAGAGCTCAACTGCTGGCAGCGGTTTGCCCGCTCCCGCGGCGAGGCAGGATTGTTGAGTGGGCAGTGTCTTCCAACGCGCAAGCAGAGCGACTGGTTGACAAGCGGTCGAGAGTCGTGTATAGTGGGAGAAATATCAGAGCATCGAGCCTGTGATCGGGAGTGATAGGTAACGAAGAGGTACGCAAAGAGTCGGGGCGAGGTGCGAGCCCGACAGCAGCGCAGGCGCTGAATGGAGCTGGGAGTCGCAGGTCGAAACAGCCGCCCGTGGCGACCACAGTAGTACTTGCCGGATGTCGCCACCACCATCATGGCCGAGGGTATCGGGCCGATTTCGTGAAGATCGACGACCCCGTACCTGCGAGAGTGAGGCTGGCTCACGGAACAATCCTGCCATCATGGCAGGTCTTTTTGTTTCTGAGGGCCACCTAAGCAGGGTGGTACCGCGCGGGTCCACGTGACTCCCGTCCCTTGGGGCCAGAGTTTTCCGTCCTGCCGGAAAGCGCATCCGCGTGGAACTGAGGGCCTGAAAGAAGGAGGTGCCTATGCAGTCGAACATCTAATCTGGTCACCATTGAGACGCGGTCTCGAGCCCCTGAAAGCGTGAGAAGTCCCCTCTTCACAGATGGTTCTCTGTTTCCTGTGCGGGGCGGCGGCCGGTCGGTGACAATGGCGCGTTGAGAGTGGACCAATAGAGGAGTATCAAGGAGGAGAGAGCGATGGAACAGACGAAGTTCTTGTTGGACGAGAAGGACATCCCCACAGCGTGGTACAACGTTCAGCCTGACCTGCCACAGCCCCTGCCTCCGATTCTTCACCCTGCCCGCTTGGACCCCATGACACCGGATGATCTGATCCCTCTCTTCCCCATGGAATTGATCATGCAGGAAGTCAGTCAGGATCGCTGGATTGAGATCCCCGAGCCAGTGCGCGAGGTCTACAAGCTCTGGCGACCTACACCTTTGTACAGAGCCCTTCGCTGGGAGAAGGCGCTGGATACTCCGGCTCGCCTCTACTACAAGTATGAGGGGGTGAGCCCACCGGGCAGCCACAAGCCTAACACCGCTGTGGCGCAGGCGTACTATAACAAGATGGAGGGGCAGACGCGCATCAGCACTGAGACGGGCGCGGGTCAATGGGGCAGCGCCCTGTCCTTCGCCTGCAACCTCTTCGATATGGAGTGTAAAGTATACATGGTAGCCATAAGCTACCGCCAGAAGCCCTATCGAAGGAGTATGATGGAGGCCTGGGGCGCCACAATAGTTCCTAGCCCCAGTCAGGATACCTCCGTTGGGCGGAGGTATCTGGAACAAGATCCTGACCACACAGGCAGCCTCGGGCTAGCCATAAGCGAGGGTGTGGAGGACGCCGTCACCCACGAAGGCACCAAGTACTCTCTCGGGAGTGTGCTCAACCACGTGCTGATGCATCAGACGGTTATCGGGCAGGAGATGAAGAAGCAGTTTGAGCTGGCCGACGACTACCCGGACATGCTGATCGGCTGCGTCGGCGGCGGCAGCAGTATGGGCGGATTCAGCCTTCCTTTCGTCCCTGACAAGATCAAGGACGGCAAGGACATCCAGATGATCTGCGTAGAACCCATGGCTTCTCCGTCTATCACGAAGGGGCTGTACAAGTATGACTTCGGCGATGCCGCCGCAACGGGACCGGTGGCAAAGATGTATACCTTGGGCCACAGCTTCATCCCGGCGCCCATCCATGCTGGAGGGCTGCGGTACCACGGTATGGCGCCCATAATCTGCCTCCTAAACGACCTGGGGATCATGGAGACTCGCGCCGAGCATCAGGTGCCCGTATTCGACGCAGCCGTGAGCTTTGCTCGGGCTGAAGGGATCATTCCCGCTCCGGAGCCCTCTCACGCCATCAAGGTAGCGATGGATGAGGCCCTGAAATGCAAGGAGACGGGTGAGGAGAAGGTCATCGCCTTCAACCTCTGTGGACATGGTCACTTCGACATGGGGGCATACGATACCTACTTCGCTGGGAAGCTGGTCAACTACGAGTACCCGGAGGACAGGGTCAAGGCGGCGCTGGCCGAGCTACCTGAGGTATCAGCGGAGTACCAGTAGGCGCGCGATCGCGCTGTAGTGTCGGCAGTGGACAACAAGAGGGAGGGAGGCGAGGACGGCTGTCCTTGTCCTCCCTCCAGGGCTCTGTGTCGAAGGGGAGGCCATGAACCTCACGGATGTCGTGCTGCGAATTGTGCACTCAGAAGATCTGATCGGCCACGAGGTGGTGGATCCGAGACGGGTTGAGCGGCTTGTCCAGCGTCTCCGCAGCGACGGTATCTTGAAAAACCCGCCGGCCGTAGTGGACGTGGGGGGCAAGTACGTAGTACTGGACGGCGCTACCAGGGTGGCTGCGCTGAGGGAACTTGGCATCCGAGACGTCGTGGTCCAGATCGTTGACTACGAACCGCCTGGCGTCGAGCTCCATTCCTGGTGCCACGTGGTTGTTGGCATGGCCTGCAAGGACCTTGTCGATGGCCTGAACCTCGTCAATGGGATCGAAGTCAAGTCGATGGAACTGCATACCGCTCGCGCGGAGTTGTCGCTGAAGTCGATCCCGTGCTATGTACTGCTTCGTGATGGTGGTGTATTGGCTGCGGTCGGTTGCAGTAACCTGGAAGCGCAGGTCAACCTCCTCAACGACATCGTGGACCTCTACGGTGGCTGTGCGGATGTGTATCGTGCCGCGACGGATAGCATGGAGGAGTTGCTGGAAGAGTACCCGGAGCTCACTGCGGTTGTGGTCTTTCCTTGCTTCAGTCCTGCGGACATAATGAGCACATCGCTCGATGGGGCCAGGTTGCCCATGGGAGTGACGAGGCATGCCATCTCAGGCAGAGCCCTAGGACTGAACGTGGACCTGGCGATGCTCGACTCCGACATACCCCTGGAGCAGAAGAACGTTTGGCTGCGTAACCTCATCAGAAGCAAGATCAGGATGAACCGAGTTCGCTTCTATCCAGAGCCGGTGTTCAGGTTCGACGAGTAGGGCATTCCACGCTGACGTCCACAAATGATGGGTTGTGAGTGACGGCCCTTGGGCCAGCCCCTGGAATTGTGCCCCCTGTCCCCACTGCCTCATCTCATGCTCCGCGCCTGGCTGCGTCATTGTTGCCCAGGGCAAGGTACGCTACAATGGTTCGAGAGCGGTGACCCCCCTGGGCGCGCTGCCAAGCAGGTCGCCAAACCGGTGTGGATCACGACCCGCATAGGTGGCAAATGAACTCCAAGGAACGTCCTCCCACCGACTACCGCGGTATGCGCAAGCGTCATGAACGATGGCTACTAGTCCTTGCCATCGTCGTCCTGGTGGTGGTTGGTGGTGGCCTGATAGGATTGGTCTTCGGTTGGAGCCAGGTGCTGTCGGCTTTGCCCTGCCTGTTGGGCGGGGCTGGCGTGATCGCGGGACTGTACCTGTTGTGGTCCGTGCTCGAGCGGTGGGCTGAGAGCTGAGGGACGCCAGACGACAGAGCATAGGGGTGGATACTGTGGTGACAGGACTGCCTCAACTCAGGGTCGATCCTCTACCAACACTGCAGGCTTCAAGCAATGAGGGGCTTCAGTACTCTGTGCGCCGGGACCTGCGGGGCGAAGAGGTGGGCTCAGTAGAGGCACTCTGGGAGCTGCCCCAGGTGGTCAAGATCCTGCGCAAGCAGCAGGAGGATGGGTCCTGGAAGTACCCTGGGGGCAAGCCGGAGATTCGCTCCCAAGAGAACTACAACCAGCTCCAGACCTACAAGATGCTCATGGACCTGGTGGAGAAGTACGGGTTCACCAGGGAGCATCCGGCCGTCGAGCAGGCCGCCAGCTTTCTATTCACCTTTCAGACCGAGGAGGGCGACTTCCGGGGCATCTACCGGAACCAGTTCAGCCCCAACTACACGGCCGGTATGACGGAACTGCTGGTCAAGGCGGGGTACGGAGATGATCCTCGCGTGGAGAAGGTGTTTTCGTGGCTGCTGTCCATGAGGCAGGATGACGGGGGATGGGCGGTTCCCATGCGCACCGGAGTCCCCGAGGGTACCTCCACCATCAAAGAGGCCTTCTGAATGGATGAAACCATCCAGCCTGACAGGTCTAAGCCCTTCTCCCATTGGTGCACCGGCATTGTGCTGCGAGCGTTCGCCGCTCACGAGGAGTACCGTCAGGCGCCAGAAGCCCGAGCCGCAGGGGGACTCCTCAAATCCCGTTTCTTCAAACCAGACCCGTATCCCGATCGCAGAGCGGCCAGCTTCTGGGAGAAAATCAGGTATCCCTTCTGGTGGACGGACATCCTCTCGGCCCTGGATTCGCTATGGTGGCTGGGTTTCTCTGGGGAAGACCCAGACATCCGGAGCGGGCTGGATTGGCTGATCGCCAATCAGGAGCCGAGCGGGCTGTGGAAGGCCCGCTACCTAAGCGGGGGGGACAAGGACATCCACCACTGGACCACGCTACACGTCTGCCGCGCGCTGAGGCGCTACCTGGACTGAGCCTGGATCGCAGTGGCGCGTTGGAGCGGAGGCAGGTTCTTCGCCGAAGGCGGATTAGACGCATGAGCGCTGGGCGATAGGAGGCCTGTCTGACCTTGGTGGGGCCTTACGGGGCAATAAGGGCAATAGGCATATGACGCAGCGAGAGGCCGAAAAGCACCGCCTGCCGTACGGGGTCGACAGGCGGAAAGATGTCCGCATAATCAGTAGTTAGGCCGGGGTAGCGAGGGAGGTTTGTTCATGGACCTATGGAGGCTCTTTGACATAACCCATCGGGAGCACGTTCTCTGCAACCCGATAAGCATTGAGAAGCTCGAGGAGCTCATCGCGTTATTGCGTCTTAGGCCAGGGGCGCGGGCGCTCGACATCGCTACTGGTAAGGGCGAGTTCCTCGTCCGGCTGGCCGAGCGGTACGGGATTGAAGGGGTGGGGGTGGATCTCTCGCCTTACTGCATCGCCGATGCCCAGCGGAAGCACCAGCAACGGGTACCGGACGCGCGGCTGTGTTTTCTAGAGATGGAAGGGGCGGACTATGCGCCGGAGGAGCTGGAGAGCTTCGATGTCGTGGCCTGCATCGGGGCGAGCTGGATCTATGGCGGGCATGAGGGGACGCTAAGGGCGTTGGCAAGCATGGCGGCAGGGGAGAGTTGGATCGTCGTGGGTGAGCCCTACTGGCGGCAGCCGCCGGCGGAGGAGTACCTGGCAGCAATCGGAGAGCAGCGCAGCACCTATGGGACCCACAAAGAGAATGTGGAGGTCGGGCAAGCGCAAGGTCTGGAGCTGGCATACACGCTAGTGAGCAGCCCGGACGACTGGGATCGGTACGAAGGGCTGCAGTGGTATGCAGCGGAGCGGTGGGCGCGTGCGCATCCGGAGGACCCGGATGTAGAGGCGCTGCTGGAGCGCGTGCGCAGGAACAAGATGGCGTATCTGACGTGGGGACGTGAGACGTCGGGGTGGGCGATCTACGTCTTCATGAAGGGGGCGTCCGGCAGAAAGCCTGCGTGTTGAGACCTCCGCCACGGCCAGCGTCTCCAGGCGATGGAGCGGCTTAAAGTCCTCTCGGTCTTGCTCCTCGCTGGGCTGCCCCTTTCTGAGGGAGGATCCTCTATCCCTTCCGGTGGACCGACATCCTCTCAGTCCTGGATTCGTTGTGGTGGCTGGGGTTCGCGCCACAGGACGCGGACATCCAGAAGGGGCTCCATTGGCTGATCGACAACCAGGAAGAGAGCGGCCTGTGGAGGGCGCGCTACCTCAGTGGGAGCGACAAGGACATCCACCTCTGGACGACGCTGCAGGTCTGTCGCGTGCTCAAGAGGTACCTGAGCTGATTGAGGTCGCCAGTGACCTGCCCCGGTGGGACGCATGAAGTGAAGCAACGGTTCCACAGAAGAGACCTGCTCTGGATCCTCGCCTATCCCCTCTATCAACTCATCGGCACCTTTCGGCACGAGGCAAGCCACGCCCTCGCCGCGGTGCTCCAGGGCGCGACGCTGGAGCGCTTCGTCTTCTGGCCCACGAGTTTCGAGTCGAGCTTCCGCTGGGGATACGTGAGCTATTCCGGCTCGACCAACTGGGTGACCACAGCGGCGCCCTACCTCTGCGATCTGGCGACATTCCTCCTCTTCTTCGCGATTTGCACCCGCATCCGGTTCCGACGACACTGGGTGTGGGTCAATATGGTGGCCATAGGGCAAATCTCGCCGCTGGTGAACTCCGCCTACAATTACGTGAACGGGCTGAGGGGCAGAGGCGACGTGGCCACGCTTCTCGTAGAGCTGCCAGAGGGGTTGGTGCACGGCTTTTTCGCCGTGACCATAGTGATCTACGCCGTAGGCTTGCTCTTCATTCTATGGCCCAGGGCCAAGGTAGTCTCCCATCGGATTGAATGAAGCGTGGCGCGCTTATGCCTCTCCCACGGCCAGCGTCCCCAGCCGGTGGAGCGGTTCCATTCCCTCTTCTGCTTGCTCTGGGCTGGGCACCGACGCTTCGTCCGGCTTGTCCGAAACGCCGAACAGCAGAGCCCTCTCTCCTCCCTCCAGTGAGGCCATCTTGCTTTCCACCGCGTTCTGCGTGGGGTTTCCATAACGCCCGTAGTCGACCCGCTGTAGCTCGTCACCAGCCTCCTTGCGACGCATGAAGTCCAGGATCTCGGCGGTGTCCTGGAAAGTGTAGGTCGAGGTCTGGACAATAGGGGTGGTGAGTGCGCCGTGGGGCTTGGGCCTCTCCTCACCGGCGTGCACGGCCTGCGTCGAGAACTGGTCGGTCATGAATCCTCTCCTCCCTGGTTGCTCTGAAACCAATGCCAACGGTGCGGCCCATCCAGGAGGAGAGTGGCGCAGCAAAAGGCCTCTCCAGCGGGGTTGTGTTTGCTGAAGAGGCACTCAACGATGCCGTGTTCTCATCTCTCAGCACGCGCCGCCGGGTCTGACGGAGTTGGCACCTTGGCCTGCATTGTGGTGCACGCCTGGTTGCCGAGGCTTCACAGGGCCGGTCCCTCCACCTCTCTGGATAAGATTTCTCTCATCGGCTAGTATTCAATTGGCGGTGATGTTACCATAGCTGTGAACCTGTGTCAAATCCAGAGGCCCTCTGCAACCTTAAAACTCCGGCTGACTGGACAAACCTAGTGAGGTGCTCGCAATAGTCGGCTCTTACTCCGTCAGTGAGCACACCTGCGGCTCACGGGCGGTGGAGACGATGTCAGAAATGGGAAGGGCAGTTGCTGTCTTGAAGCGTTCGCTGCGGTACTTCGTGGGGGGCAGGAGTCCTGGCCGTTGCAGACGGGCTTGAACTATGATAGAACGGGGTGCAAGGCAGCGATTGTCGTGACTGGGCAATTGTCTTCAGGGAGAACAGCCGAGCATGGGCCATATCCTCGTAGTTGACGACGAGCCAGCCATCATCACTGTGGTGCGGGAGCGCCTGGAACGGGATGGGTTCTCGGTGAGGGCCGCGGCCACCGGCGAAGAGGCCCTGGAGTACCTGGAGACTGAGCCAGCAGACCTCATCGTACTCGATGTGATGCTGCCCGGGATCGATGGCCTGGAGGTCCTGCGTCGCCTGCGTGGCCAGGGCAAGACGGTGCCCGTAGTGGTGCTCACGGCCAGGGACGAGGACGTGGACAAGATCGTGGGCCTGGAGCTGGGCGCTGATGACTACCTGGTCAAGCCTTTCAATCCCCGGGAGTTGACCGCCCGTGTGCGCGCTGTGCTCCGCCGGCACTACGAGATCAAGACTTTGGAGGCCGAGGTGACCGAGATGCGCGCCGTGCTGGAGACCCCAGATCCCGCAGAAGGGTTGCGCTTCGACGAACCCCGGCGGAGAGTATGGTTCCGGGGACAACTCCTCCAGCTTCGGCCCAGGGAGTTCGATCTACTGCACTTCCTGGCCCGGCACAAAGGCCAGGTGTTCTCTCGCGAAACATTGCTGTCACACGTCTGGGGACATGAGAGCTACATCGACGAGCGCACAGTAGATGTTCACGTTCGTCGCCTGCGCAGCAAGTTGAGCGACATTGACCCGGATGCTCAGGTGATCCTCACTGAGTGGGGAGTGGGCTACCGGCTGGCCGAGGATCTCTGAGGTCCGCTGTGGAGCACACGGGACGACGGCGATGGCGAAGCCTGACCTGGCGGTTGGCGGCGACCTACTCGCTGACCACGCTGTTCATCGTCGTCGTCTTAGGCACCGCGGTCCATGTCCTGACGGCCTACTACCTCAACGAGCGACTGGAGGCCGAACTCGGAGCGCAGGCTGACTTCTACGCTGTGTATGCTGCACAGCTGGCTCGTGACGAGAGGGCGCTGGCCGGAGTGGCTCCGACCATAGTCGGATTCTTTGCGCCTCAGGCCGACCTCAACGTGCGGTTCTTCGCTGCCTCCAACGGAGCGCTACTGGCTACCACTGAGGACATCGGCTCGCAGCCCAGCCGAGTAGCTCTGATGGAGTTGCGGTATCGAAGCCCCACCGTGTTCACCCCGCCCAGCCTTGACCAGCCGCACCGGCGGTACGCGTCGGCTCCAGTCATGGCCGGAGACCGGGCCATTGGGGTGGTCGAGGTCTCCAGATCTACCCAGGGCATAGAGGGGTTCCTGGCGACTCTACGCCAGATCCTGCTGGTGGTGCTTTTGATGGCTGTTGCAGCATCCTTACTGGTAAGCGTACTGCTGGCTCGCCAGCTAAGCGGGCCGGTCCTTGACATGGAGGGTGCCACGCGTCGCATCGCTGGCGGAGATCTGGAGGTTCGCCTCAGGCATTACCCGGCGAACGAGCTGGGGCGACTGGCCGAGAGCATCAACCACATGACAGAGCGTTTGCAGAGCCTGGAGGCCGCTCGGATGCGATTCATCAGCGAGGTCTCGCACGACCTGCGAACTCCGCTGACGGCTGTGAAAGGCATGCTCGTCAACTTGATTGATGAGACGGACCCAGGTGATCGATCATCTCTACACATCGTTGAGCGAGAGACAGATAGATTGATTCGACTGGTCAATCAGTTGCTGGATTTCGCGCGCTGGCAAGGCGGCAGACTGACTCTGAGCCGTGGGCCTACCGACGTGGTGGAGATGTGCTCCACCGCCGCGAGCCTCAGTCGGCCTGCCGCTGAGCATCGCGGCATCGAGTTGGAGACCCATATTCGCGCCGCGCTGCCCGTCGTCTCGGCGGATGGAGATCGTCTACAGCGGGTACTGCTCAATTTGCTGGACAACGCGATCAAGTTCACCCCCAAAGGGGGGCGCATCACTCTGGCTGTCACTCAGCGGCAGGAGGCAGTGGAGATCAGCGTGTTGGACACCGGGCGAGGGATGACCGACGAGGAGCTTGAGCAGGCCTTTCAGCCGGACTACAGGGGCCCTGGGGGAGGGACGGGCCTGGGTTTGGGCATCGCGCGAGCGATCGTGGAGGCGCACGGCGGTAGCATTGCCATCGAAAGCAGTTCAGGCCACGGCACCCGCGTATGGTTTACGCTCCCCTGTAACAATCGTTCAACTTCTGATAATGTGCAGGTCACTCCCTGACAACATCCTCGCGCTATACTGGAGTTGTTACTGAGCGCGGGGGTGGCTGAAGGCGGTGGCCGGGAAACCCTCCGCGGCGGCGAGTGACGGAAAGGAGTGACAGACGATGAACAAGCGGTGGCTGGTCGTATTGGGCGTCTTGGCGGCACTCTCCTTGGTTCTGGGCGCGTGCCAGAGCCAACCGAGCGTCGAGGAGATCGTGGCCAAGA
>Ga0307378_10011134_pt1 | contig 11623 bp, 10 predicted proteins | sample UN1MG_FD_202238 | JGI IMG/M metagenome (GOLD analysis project Ga0307378, IMG submission 202238) | Soil microbial communities from Risofladan, Vaasa, Finland - UN-1 | ecosystem: Environmental > Terrestrial > Soil > Coastal area > Acid sulfate soil | place: Finland: Risofladan, Vaasa | collected...
TGAACTGGGATGGAGTGATTTGGAAGATGACTGAAGAACAATGGGATGCTGTTATTAATGTTGATCTTAAAGGAACCTTTAATTTTATCAGGGCTGCGGCCCCGGTTTTTAAAGAACAGAAGTCAGGGAAAATCATAAACATCACTTCTATAAATGCTATGAGAGGCAGATTTGGACAGTCTAATTATACTGCGGCTAAAGCAGGAACAATCGGCTTGACCAAGACTGTAGCCAAAGAACTGGGAAGATCAAAAGTGAATGTTAATGCGGTAGCTCCAGGCTTGATTGAAACAGATATGATTAAAAATATGCCTGACGATTTTAAACAGAGTTCTCTCTCAGAGACTGTTTTTAACTCACTAGGAAAACCAGAAGATGTTGCATATCTGGTTTCTTTCCTCTGCAGTGAGAAAGCTCGCCATATCACAGGAGAGGTCATTAAAGTCGATGGAGGCCAATACATTTAGGGAGGTAATTCATGAAAAAAGTAGCGATTATCGGCGTCGGACAAAGTGCTTTTGTCCGGGGGTATCCCGGCTCGATCAGAGAGCTTGCCTTTGAGGGATTTAAGGAAGCCGTGGAGGATGCAAAAGTTTCTGTCGGTGATATCGATGCTTCTATTATCTGTTCGGCACCTGAGTACGACAAGCAGCGCTCACCATCAGGGGTATTTGCTGAATACCTCGGTCTTATCCCTCAACCAACCTGCTATTTAGAGAGTTTGTGCTCCTCAACAAGCACGGGCTTGAGAATGGCTTATTCTTTAGTGAAATCAGGCCTTCATGATGTAGTGGCAGTTCTGGGTTTTCAGAAGATGTCAGAGATTTCCTCGGCAGAATCTCAAGAACGGATGGGCCGGGGAGCTGATATTCAGTGGGAAAGTCCATTCGGCACGATGATGCCTGCTTATTACGCCATGTTTGCTAAAGCTCACATGGAAAAGTACGGAACCACTCTTGACGACATGGCTCTTGTTAGGGTGAAGGCTGCTACATATGGTCCGATCAACGAAAAAGCGCTGTTCCGCAAACCAGTGACGCTTGAGATGTTCACTGATCCAAACCATTTCATGTCTGGCCCGGTAGCCAGCCCTCTTCGTGCAGGAGACTGCTGTGCCAACGCAGATGGGAGCTCCTGCCTTATAGTAGCCAGCGAAGAAAAGGCTAAGGCTCTTTCGAAAAAACCAGTTTGGATTCTGGGATTAGGTGCCGCATCAGCCAGTGTTAACATGGCGGGCAGGGATCTGTTTACGGGGTTGGCCGTAGCCCGTCAGGCCTCTGAACAAGCTTATAAAATGGCCGGTGTAACTCAAAAAAATATTGATGTAGCAGAGGTTCACGATTGTTTCACTATCTCAGAAATACTGGCCTATGAAGACCTGGGCTTTGCCAAGCCGGGAGAAGGAAGGGAACTCGTAAGTAGTAAGGAGACTTACAAAGAGGGAAGTATACCCGTAAACGTGGATGGAGGCTTGCTATCCAAAGGTCATCCTATTGGTGCAACCGGTGGATCCCAAATCAGGACAATTGTCCTTCAGCTCAGAGGTGATGCGGGAGAGATGCAGGTCAAGGATCCGGGGATAGGACTGGTCCATAACATCGGCGGAGTGGGCCTTTATGGAAATGTAACCATTCTTGGGAGGTGAAGAGATGAGTAAGAAGAAAGAGATAGATGATCGGTTCAAAAAATTTGGGACGGTTAGCTTTACATCCGTCACTAAGGTAAACGATTTTATAGATTATCTGGAAAAGGGCAAAGTCATGGGCACCCGCTGTCAAGACTGCGGTATGGTTTTCTTCCCTCCCAGGGCTGATTGTTATCATTGTCTTTCCAGAAACGTGGAATGGTTTGAAGTATCGGGGAAAGGGAAGCTCGTATCATACAGTAAGCTGAAGTATGCTCCTGTCGGATTCGAAGGAGATTTGCCTTATAGCATCGCACTTATAGACTATGGGGATTATAAAATCTTCGGCAGACTTGCCGGCGATATCCCTGACGATGAAGTTAAGATTGGCATGGAAATGAAGACATTAGTCAACAAGCTGCCGAATGGGCAGTTGAATTATGTGTTCGAGAAAGCCTGAAAAGGATTCCCTGGAAACTTCACCTTATAAGCCTGAAGAAGGTATAAGGCAACAGGAATTCCCTTGCTTTTTTATCATATTTATTAAGGAAGCAGACTGAGCAAAGAAACAAAGATGACTCTCTCTGAAATAAGATTTCACTCTCCACAAAACTTAGCTGAGGCTTTTAAACTCTTAGAAGAACTCAAGGAGGCTCGGATTGCAGCTGGGGGGACAGACCTCTTCGTGGATATGAAACAAGGATTAATAGAAGCCAGGGATATCATTTCTCTTCATAAGATAGAAGAGCTCAAAGGGATTGGGAAAAAAGACAAAAGGATTCGTATCGGAGCCATGGTGACGGCTCAAGAAATAATATCCAGTTCCCTCATAAACCAGCACATCCCAGCTCTTGCTGATGCTGCCAGGTCCATGGCTTCCTGCCAGATTCGCTCTATGGCAACTATTGGCGGGAATATCTCAAGTGCTGTTCCTTCTGCAGACCTTCCTCCCTCGCTAATAGCAGCGGACGCCACAGTTGAGCTTCGGTGTTCAGAGTCATCTCGCGAAGTTACTCTTACTAAATTCTTCACGGGCCCGAGAGAAACAATCTGTAAAACTGGGGAATTGTTGACCTTTATTTTTGTCCCCTTCCCTCCACCTAACACTGGAATCTCGTATCAAAAATTCGCTCTTCGGGAAGCCAATGCTCTTGCAGTTGCTTCTGTCGCTTCCAGACTTACTCTCAAAGACGGAAAAATAGACAGGGCAGCCGTAGTTCTCGGGGCTGTTGCTCCCACTCCTGTCGAGGCTTTGAAAACCTCTGAATTCCTGTCTGGTAAAGAACCCTCTCAAAGCCTCCTCGAAGAGGCATCCTTAATGGCAAAAGAAGAAGCAAGGCCAATCTCGGATATAAGAGGCTCAATCTGGTACAGAAAGGAATTGATCCCTGTCTTAACCCGCAGAGCCTTGACTGAAGCGTTGTTGCAAGCTCAACGAAAATCCAGGACCAGAAAGTAGTTTCTATGGAAAGAAGCAAAGGAAAATACAACATCGTCGTCCTCAAGGTAAACGGCGAAGAACACTCTGTCGCAGTTAAAGATGGAGAAACTCTTCTGGATGTTCTTAGAGACAAGCTGAGACTCACAGGGACTAAAAAAGGATGCAACCTTGGAGTATGCGGTGCTTGTACAGTCCTTGTGGACGGAGAGCCAAAGAACAGTTGCCTCCTTCTGGCAGCATCCTGTGAAGGAGCTGAGATAACCACTATTGAGGGCGTCGATCAAGAAGGAAAGTTGCATCCCTTACAGCGGGCCTTTATGAACCACGGAGCAATCCAGTGCGGTTTTTGTACGCCCGGGATGATACTCAGCGCTGTAGCGCTGATAAAATGCAATCCAGACCCATCAGATGAGGAAATAAAGGAAGCTCTCTCCGGAAATCTTTGCCGTTGCACAGGTTACACGCGCATTATTGAAGCTGTGAAGGAATGGAAAAAATACATAAAAACAAAAGAAACACAATCTTTTCCAGATGACCTTAGGGAGTATCAAACTGTGGGTAAAAGCCTGCCCCGGGTGGATGCAGCGGCTAAAGTCACAGGCCAGGCTAAATTTACAGCAGATTATTATTTTAAGAATATGCTCTATGGAAAAATTCTCCATTCTCCCATCCCTCACGGACGGATCAAAAAGATTGATACAAGAAAGGCAGAAGCTCTTCCCGGAGTCAAATTAATTTTGACAGGGAAAGATGTGCCCGATATTACCTATGGTATTTCCCCGGCGCGCTATGATGAGCATGTCCTGGCCAAAGAGCGGGTGCGCCATGTCGGTGATGAGGTGGCAGCCGTTATAGCTCTGGATGAGGAAACAGCAGAGAAAGCTTTAGGCCTTATTAAAGTAGAATACGAAGAACTTCCGGCCGTGTTTAATCCAGTAGAGGCTCTAAAAGAAGGAGCTCCCCAGCTTCATGAGAGGTATAAAAATAACATCAACACTCATGTTGACCATCATTTTGGCGATATCGGAAAAGGATTCAAAGAGGCTGATCATACTAGAGAAGAGGAGTTTGTCGGGAATCATGTCTACCAGAATCCGCTAGAGCCCCATGCTTCTATTGCTTATTGGGAAAATGATAGTTCTAACCTTGTGCTCTATTCCTCTACCCAGGTTCCTCATTACGTTCATTACATGGTCGCCCGGGTGCTTGATATTCCTTTAGGGAAAATTCGTATCATCCGCCCTCCTGTGGGAGGAGGATTTGGCGGGAAAGCCGGGACAACCCCTCTTGATTTGATCACCTCCATCGCTTCGAAAAAGACAGGAAGACCGGTGAAGATGATCTACAGCCGTGAAGAGATGTTTCTCTACGGCCGGGGAAGACACAAGCAACACATGAAATTTAAAATCGGTGTAAAAAAGGATGGAAGGATAACCGCCGTTCAAAGTAAGATTTACCTTGACGGAGGTGCTTACACTTCTTTCGGGATCATAACTGCCTACTATGCAGGCGCTATGATCCCTACACTCTACCATATCCCGAATTATAGATACGAGGGATTCAGGATTATGACTAATAAGCCAGCCTGCGGCGCCATGCGCGGTCACGGCACTCCTCAGCCTCGTTTTGCGTTTGAGAGCCTGCTCAATATGATCGCTGATGACTTAGAGATTGATCCCGTCGAAATACGTCTTCGCAATGCCATGGATCCCGACACACGGACTTGCAATGACCTGGATATTCGAAGTTGCGAAATTAAGGCCACTCTAAAAGAAGTGGCGAAAAAATCCGGCTGGAGAAAAAAATACGGCAAGCTCCCCCCGGGAAAAGGAATAGGAATCGGCTGCGGTGGCTTTGTCTCAGGAGCAGGCTATGCTATCTACAGGGGACAGGTCCAGAGAAGCTCCGAGAAAAAACCTGAAACATTTTTAAAAAAATCTGTTTTTCCCCATGCAAACGCCATAGTCAAAATAAGCGAAGACGGCGAAGCCGCGGTCCTTCTCACCCAGGCAGCAGAAATAGGTCAAGGTTCATCGACCGTTCTTTCTCAGATGTGTGCCGAAGCTCTGGGCATAAGCCTTCATAAAGTCCGCATCAGGACCGAAGATTCTGACATTAGTCCCCTAGATTTGGGTGCCTACTCTTCAAGAACTACATTGATGGGAGGAAATGCGGTTGTTCAGGCAAGCCGAGATGTTCTCAAAAAGCTTTTTGCCGTTGCATCTAAAATCTGGGATTGTGATCATAAAGAACTTGAGGCAAGAGATAATCAAATATTTCATAAGAAGGATAAGTTAAAACGGATGGGATGGGCAGAAGCAGCACGGAAGTATTTTAACGAGCATGGACCCCTTGTGGGGACAGGCTGGTATAAGCCTCCAGAAGGGCTCGGAGGAGATTACAAGGGAGCGGCTGTGGGAACCAGCCCAGCCTATTCTTTTGGAAGCTCTGTCTGTGAATGTAGTGTGGATCTGGAAACAGGAAAGGTGAGAATTGAAAAATTCACCGATTATCATGACTGTGGCACTCCAGTCAACCCCCAGGCTGTGCATGGGCAAGTTGAGGGAGCTGTAGTCATGGGTACGGGCGAGACCATCATGGAAGAAGTTATGTATGACGGAAAAGGTAACATTTTAAATCCCAACCTGCATGACTACTTGCTCATGACTGCAAAAGATGCCCCTGAAATCTTCAGCGGGATTGTTGAGTCCTACGAGCCAGAAGGCCCTTATGGAGCCAAGGAAATTGGAGAAGGGGCTACTTTGCCCGTCCTGGCCGCAGTAGCCCATGCAATAGCGAATGCTACTGGAGTATGGATAAGGGAACTCCCGATAACGCCTGAAAAAATACTGAAAGCCCTGAAAAAGAAGAACAAATCCTGAATCATAAATAAATAAAAAAAAGCAAGAGATGATATTACCGACAGGTAATTTGTATCTACTTTCGTGTTCCCAAATGTGTGCTTTCGATGTTAGGCAACAGATGATAAAAATCAAAGAAAAAAAAATTTACTTGCGAAAAAAAGAGCAAATGTTTATTCTTGAGCCTTAAATAATGGAACACTGTAAACTTTTAAGGACTAAAGTTTTTAGTGTGAGGCAAATCCGTATCCTGTTTTTCATGATCATTTGAGAAGCAGTGAATAGTAAGGCAGTGTATTAATATAACGCAATATATATTTTTACAATGTCATTGCGAGCCCTGAAAGGGCGTGGCAATCTCATACAAGGAATTGTCATTGCGAGTGACCGAAGGGAGCGTGGCAATCTCGTCTTTATAGGATGAGATTGCCACGCTGCGCTCGCAACGGCGGATCGCACAGCCTGTTCCGAGCAAAGCGAAGGAATCTTCTTCGCTCCTCGCGATGACACTGGAATAATTGCGTTTGTATTAGATAAAATTAGGGGAGAGGAGAAAAATGTTTCGGTCCAGGAACTCGATAAAAAAACGAAAATATAAAGCAGAGATTAAGGTTATTGATGAGGAGATAAACCGATCACAAAGGTATAATCTTAATTTTAGTGTCTTTGCGGTAGACATAAGTCACTCTGTCCCCCGTGGATTAAGCAAATTATTGCCGGGTAACGTCGTTTCTTTTCATTTAATGCAAAAATATATACGTAGCTATGACCATATGATTGGTCCTAATAGGAGGAGGTATTATATCATTTTTGCCCAAACGAATAGAGACGGAGCCGATGCGGTTAAGCAAAGAATTCATAAACTCGCCGAAGAGCAGGATTGGGGAGATTTGACTATCGGTACGGCGGTCTATCCAGAAGATGGCAACACTCCCCAGGCCTTATTAAGTAAGGCCATAAGTGAACTCTCTTAACGCAGGGGCCTGATCCCTCATCCCTTTTTTTAAAGATAGGAATTTCCTTTTTGTGCTTGCAACAAATCTCTCACAATTTTCCTCAATTTCCACCCACTGACATCCTGGAATGAACATATCACAGGAAAAAAGATGAAGTCAACGATAAAACAAAGAAACAAAACGACAAAAAAAGCAAAAAGGTCAACCATAAAATAGACTCCTCCTCTCAAATCGACAAAAAGCAGTCAAGAATGCTCTCAGAAATACTCGCCCCTCTCTTCGGCTGCCATCAGCAGCTCCTTCTGGACGATCTGAGGGGGAGGTGGTCGTTCGGCATGAAAAGTGAGCTTGAGGTGAGCGATGATCTTATCAATGACTTTATGATCCTCGATAAAGGAGATAATCCTCATCCGAGCCCCACATTGCGGACAGATAAGAGGGTCTATCTGATAAACTTTTTTTATCATCTCCGCCCACCCTCTGGAGGGCACAAATAGAGTCTCATCTTCAATGATTGGCGGATGGGAAGGATCTATCATTTTTTTAACCTCCATTTTTAAAAGAAATTTATTGAGCAAAAGCATTTATTCGTCTATTTAGCCCAATTTCATCACCTCCTTTTAAAATAGTCTGATTCTTATTCCAATCTTTAAAAAATATCCGCTTAAATCTAACTCTGCACCTCTTATGTTTCTGTATTTTGGGGAAGGAAGATAATCCGGTTTCTCCTTGTAAAAGCCTAAACCGATGTAATATTTTTCAGTAATCGGGCTCTTCTTTTCAAAACAGAATACTGACCCATAAAAACTTTCGCTATTTGGGAAACCTAAGCTTATTTCAGTTCCCTTAAGTTTAGGTATTAAAAAGGATCTTCCCTGAACTTCAAGCACTAAAGTCAGATTCTTTGCAATGCTGTATTCAAACCCGATTCCACCGTGATAACCGGATCCTTTAGCACTCAAATTCCATTCGGTTATTCCTCTAAGATCAGCAAATAGAGATCCGTCTTCTCTTCTCCAGATTTCTATCTGTTCCCAGTAATAAATGGTTTTAACAAAGTGATATCCTACTCCGCCATTTATGAAGAATTTTGCCTTCGAACCGAAAGGTATAATGTAATAAAGGCCAAATTTCAAAGGGATGGCTCTTATGATCGTTCTGGGAGAGAAGGTGTAGTCCACATCATAAAATTCAGGAGGTGAGACCTCAAAACCGCTGCTGCTTTCTTTCCTTGTATAAATATATCCTGAACCGAAATAAATTCCAAAACGAGATGTGATATCAAAGGCCAGTTCTATCTCTGAGTTTAAACCAAGATCGATCTCTCTCAACTCACCTTTTTTTAATCCATTGAAATATTGAGCGTAGTCAGCATGTCTCTCATTTCCACTCATAAAATGCGAATTAATATCTCCTATTTTAAAGTAACTCAATCCACTGCTCAATTTAATACTGAATCTCTGGATGAAATTTCTTTTTTCTTTTGCCTGTGAAGTGGCGGTGAAAACCACTGAAAGAAAAATAAGCAGAACAAGGGCGATTGCCTGCCTTTTAAAGTTATTAAGTTTCATTATTAATGCTTTTAAAATTGGCTCAATCGATTCATTCTTCCAACCTAAAAAAGCTTTATCCTGATGCCCACTCTAAAAGAAAACCCGCTTAAATCCAATACGGCTCTTTTTGTATTCTGAAACTCATCCCCGCTTGGACTGGATTTGGAAATGATTAAATCAGGACAGTGCTCGCCATATCCCTCATCCAGCAAATCTCTCTCTCCGATGTAGAGATTTCCTTCCTCTTCAATCCAGGGCAACTCCCATACACTATAAGTTCTTTTCCCCTTCAGATTTATCCGTGCATATCTTCCCTTCATCTCCAGCACTAAAGCCAAGTTATTGGCTATGCTGAATTCAAACCCGATTCCGCCGTGAAATCCAAAGCCGTTGGCAGTTAGATTATATCTCTCTTCTTTTGTATAAATGATAAAAATTCCCGCATATTCCGCACTTAAATGCTGTTTGTATAAAAAAGCTTTGGAGAAATAATATCCTAAACCGATATCTAAACAGAGATTGATTCTGTAAAGAAGAGGTAATGTGTAATTAATTCCCAATTTAAGAGGGACAACTTTAATCTTTGGAAAAAATATATAATCTTGGTAATGTTTAATCCATTGACCAAAAGGAAAGGAGTCCCGATAGTTAAAATAGCTTTTTTCTTCGCCAAAAATATATCCAATGCCTACGCTCAGTGCAAATTTAGAATTTACATTCCATCTTAACTCTCCCTCTAAATCCGAACCATATTGAAGTGTCTTTGTCTCGCCTCCTTCATAATCTGTCATCTCTGATAAATAATTATCATAATCTTTCAAATACCTGTTGAAATCTCCACCATTCATATAGCCCCAGCCGCCTGTTAGCTTAATGCTAAATTTCAGATTGAATTCTTCTCTCTCCTCTGCGCAGGTGATTCTACACACAAACACCAATGAAACAAGTAATACAGCCCAAATAGTTCCTCTTTTTTTTATTAATACCTTGATTTTAATTGTTAATTCCCTTTTATGTATATTAAATTTATATAATAAAGATAATCCATTAAATAGTATCTGTCAAAATTTTCAATAAAATGTCGCTTCTTGTCGCTTCTTGTCGCATTATTTCGTTTTATGTCGTATTAGAATTCTTCAATTATTACAATCCCCCTATAAGAACATCTTATCTCATCCTGATTCTTACCGGGGGGATATAGTGCGATTAATACACTGAAATGAGCTACTGCCTTTTTTTTATTAATCCCCTATTGCTGACAACAGTCGGCAACTATCATGTTGAAAATAGATTCCCGCGTGGGGACAAAATTGGGACATAAACATGCCAAAATAGACCAAATTTGTTTGTTTTTGCCTATTTTGGCTTAGTTTGGTTTGGTTACTATAACTATTTCATTCCGCGGAAGTTAGGTACAAGGAGCGTGCCGAGGGCCGAACTCGAACCGGCACGTTGGATAACCAACGAGGGATTTTAAGTCCCTTGCGTCTGGTCAAATCAAAATAGACTTCTCCCCATTCATCAAATATGCAACAAATTTAACTGATTAGTGCTGAAATTATGGTATAGCGGCTGACAATTAAGGGAATGACTTCAAATATGTGGAAAGAAAAAAGCTTTTAAGGAAAAATTTTGTAGTTTCAGAGCAGGGGTTCTAGTTAGCAGAGGGGGGTCAAAGCGAAAGTTCCCATAGCCCCCCACTTATTTTGTTTGTGCCATATTTGTGCCATATTAGGGTTGAAAATAATGGAAAATAGAGGAATCCTGTTGAATTTAGAATTCCTCTAAATTGTTGGTTTTTCAGGGAAAAGCTGGTGCGCCTGACAGGACTCGAACCTGCGACACAGGGATTAGGAATCCCTTGCTCTATGATTTTTACAATCAGAGAAAAAACTCTATTTTCCCCATATAAATCTTGGTTTTCCTTTAAGCACAATTAAGCCAAACTAAGCGGGTTTAAGCAAAATTTGTGACATATTCGTTACATGGGGATAGGTCTTTCCCGATAGTTAAAGCCTTTAAAGGGGGGGTATGGGAACAATGGGAAAAATGGGATTATGGTGTATTCATACTTGCACGAAAATTTTTCCAGTAAAATTTTGTAAAGAGCACCTCAAAAAAGAATAGTTATATCAAATTCCAAAGAATTGATGTAAATAGTCTGCACATATTCCAGGAAAATCCTAACATGTCTTCTGTACCGATATCACGAGGGCAGGTCAGCTCGTATTATGCTGGTTTGGGCAGGGTCAGTTAGTTGTCAGCGGGCTTGGAAATGATGTGACCGTCAGCCCTTGCACTCCGCTTGCTGGCATCCTCAAAGGATTGGATAAGATTGACGGGAAGTCGACGGGGACCTATATTTGGTATAGCGTGTCTTGCAACATACTGGAGGGACAAGATATGGAAGAACTCAAAAAACTCGAAGAGATTACTTTACCCGACAACCGCAACACTTTTTTTGTGATAATTAACCAGCAAACAGGCGAGCGAAGGGAATACGGCGTTGAAGACCTTTATGGGGAGATCAAGTTAATAGAACTACACGAAGCTGTTCCTGAAGATATAAGAAGCCAGTTCAACGTGGCACGTAACTTATCCCTTTATACATGGTTTTGCTACTCCTTTCATAACGTATCAACTCTTAAGGCGTACTCGACCGTCGAAATGGCGTTACGAATAAGATTGGATAAACCTGAGAAGGACAAGGCTCCTCTTCGGAAAATGATGAGAGAGGCTGTGGACAAGGGCCTTATTAAAGATAGACACTTTGGTCACATTATGGAACAACCTTTAGATTCGCAGTCCAAGCCTTTTGTCGAGGTCTTACCAGATGCAATAGCTTATCTGCGAAACCTTGACGCACATGGCAGCACAGCACTCGGGCCTTGGTCGGTAATGATTCTTCGTATATGTGCCGACATCATAAACCAACTGTTCGATAAGACCGAAGATAACTCATGAAAAAATACATATGCCTCATTTATTTACCCAACGACTGGAAAATATATTAACCATGGAAAAAGCAAAAATCGCTATTTCAGTTGGAATACCTAAAATACTTTTTTAGGTAAGTTCAGTTTTTAAAGATAGGAATTTCCTTTTTGTGCTTGCAACAAATCTCTCACAATTTTCCTCAATTTCCACCCACTGACATCCTGGAATGAACATATCACAGGAAAAAAGAT
>Ga0307378_10011135_pt1 | contig 11621 bp, 6 predicted proteins | sample UN1MG_FD_202238 | JGI IMG/M metagenome (GOLD analysis project Ga0307378, IMG submission 202238) | Soil microbial communities from Risofladan, Vaasa, Finland - UN-1 | ecosystem: Environmental > Terrestrial > Soil > Coastal area > Acid sulfate soil | place: Finland: Risofladan, Vaasa | collected...
TAATAGCAAATTTGTTTTTGTGACAGGCGGTGTTATGTCTGGAATTGGAAAAGGTGTTGCTACAGCGAGTATTGGTAAGGTGCTACAATTTCGAGGTTTTAAAGTATCAGTAGTTAAGATTGATCCCTATTTAAATGTAGATCCTGGAACACTAAACCCAATAGAACACGGAGAATGCTTTATTACCGAAGATGTATGGGATTTTAGACCTGTCCCAGAATCTGATGAAAGATCATATAGAATTTCTGAAATTGATCAAGATTTTGGCACTTATTCTAGAATATTAGGAATTGAGATGCACCCATCGCATAATATAACATCTGGTCAAATTTATCTTTCTACAATCCTAAGTGAGAGGAAAGGAAGATTTTTAGGAAAAACTGTCCAATTGATACCTCATGTAACAGGTATAATCAAAGAAAGATTAATGGAAATTGCAGATAAAGAAGATCTAGATGTATTATTAATTGAATGTGGAGGAACTGTAGGTGACTTAGAATCAAGCATATTTTTAGAAGCATTTCGACAATTAAAATTAGAATATCCAAAACGTACTGCATTTGTTCATGTAACTCTTATCCCTTACTCTAGTGCTGTAGGACAGCAAAAATCAAAACCAACCCAACACTCTGTCAAAATGCTTCAAAGTTTGGGATTACAACCCGATATAATAATTGGAAGAAGCGAAAAACCTTTAGATAATGACATTAAGAGAAAAATATCCTTGTATTCAAATGTTCCCGAAAATGCTGTAATCTCAAACCCAGATTTAGAAATCGTTTATGAATTACCATTATTATTTGAGGAACAAGGATTAGGAGATCTTATTTGCGAACTTATTGATTTGAAAGCAAAATTAGTTGCGTATAGTGAAGTAACAAATTACTCTGAATGGGTAAAAATGGTTGATTTGTTTAGAAATGCGAAGAAAAAAGTGAAGATCGCTATGCCGGGTAAATATTTTAACATATCGGACTCCTATATTTCAATAAATGTAGCTTTAGAAGATGCAGCTGCCCATTTAGGTTATAAGACAGAATTAATAATGATTAACATTGAAGAAAATGCAGATATTAGTGATCAACTGAAAGATTGTGATGGAATTTTGCTTACACCTGGATTTGGCAAAAGAGCAGTAGAAGGAATGATCAAATCAGCAGAATATGCTATGGAAAATAAGGTTCCATTTCTAGGAATTTGCTTTGGAGCTCAATTATTTTTTGTAGCCTTTTGTAGAAAGTATCTCGGCTTAAAAAATGCTAATTCAACAGAACTTGACCCTGATACACCTTATCCTGTTGTTGATATTTTAGAAAGTCAGAAAGAAGTCACTGAAAAAGGGGGTACAATGAGATTAGGTGCTCAAAAAATATTAGTTGAGAAGGACACTCGGCTTTATGATGCGTATAAACAAAAAGTGATATTTGAACGATATCGACACAGATTTCACATTCAAGAAAGATTTATAACAACTGAAGCAAAAGAAAAAGGTTTGCGAGTATCTAGCCGAGATGAAACTGGTTCGATTATTAATAGTATAGAATTAGATAGAAAAGATCATTGGATGGTAGGTACACAATTTCATCCTGAATTTAAATCTCGTCCGTATAATCCTTCTCCAATATATTTGGATTTTATTAAAGAATGTGTTAAAAATAAAAGGTCCAAAGAATAACTATATTGGCTCCCAACTTTTTATATATCCTAATCTTTTCCTATGGGACAAGATTCGATACAGATATTACACCATACCACCGTATTATCTGATAGTTTCTTCAAATTTGCCAGACAATATGCTAAACAAGCATCCTTATTATATTTACCTTCTGAAAATGCATTAGCTGGGCATGCTTCAACACAAATATCACAATCAATGCAATAATTGCTTTCATAAGTTGGATTCCCTTTTAATAACGGTGCTTCGGTTGCTAAAGCCCTTAATCTCACTTGTGAACCATATTTTGCTGTTATTAGCAAATTATTTTTTCCAATTGGACCTATACCTGCTAATGCTGCTGCTTCCTTTAGAAAAAGACCTGGTTTATATGGAATAATTTTTGATTTAAAACTATTTTTTGCTAAAAAGTTTTTAATTTTATGACATTGATTAACGAGGATCGAATCAGCGTAGTGATAATTCACATTTTTATTTTCATCTTTACTCCACGCATCGAGAAGTAAATCGTATAAATGAAGTCCAATAATTACAACTGATTTTGTTTTTTCTAAAAATGAGGTAGGTCTATTATCTAACTGATATTTATCAAAGAATTCTGGATTTGCAAAACCCACTAGATCAATACCAATATTATCACAATAATTTATTAACTCTCTAGTAAGTTTTTCATTTTTAATCAACATTTATTCAACTCTAATAATGAATTCACATATTAAACTTAATATTTCAAATGCTTTTTGATTAAGTAAAAATAAAATATTAGAACGAGAATAATTTATTTTATTCCAAGTCTTTTTTTTTCTAGTGCAACTAATTCCCTGCGTAATATTTTACCTGAACCCGATTTTGGAATGTCATCAACAAATTCAACCTCACGGATCTTCTTATAAGCAGATATCCTTTCAGTAATCCAATCCATAATTTCTTGCTCTGTCACCTTTCCTTTAGACTCTGGTTTTAAAATGACAAATGCTTTTGGGATTTGACCAATATCTAATTCTGTAGACGGCTTACCAATAACAGCAGCATCAAATACATGTGGATTCTTAAAAAGTAAGTCTTCAAGTTCAGCGGGTGCGATACTCCAGCCTTTATATTTTATCATTTCTTTTATACGGTCTAGAAGATGCTCGTACTCTTCTTCGTCAATATAAGCCATGTCACCAGTTCTAAGCCATTTTTCTCCTGTTTTAGGATCAATCCAAAAAGCTTCCTCAGTAGCTTCGCGTCTTTTCCAATAACCTTTCATAACCTGAGGTCCCTTAATAACCAATTCACCAGTTTTACCACGTTCAGGTAACTCTTCACCTGTCTCTAAATCGATTATTTTATGAAATGTATCTGAAAGTAAAGTACCTTGAGATTCCATTTTACGACGATACATTGGATTTACAGCTACAACCGGAGAAGCTTCAGTTAAACCCCAACCGTGTTGGATAGTTGCTTCTTTAGCATTGCATTTCTCCTTTGCAAGTTTATCAAATCTTTCAAGAAGTTCAAGAGGGATTGGTGCGGCCCCATTATTAAAGATTTTTAAATTTGCCCAATCGTATCCTTTGATATTAGGGTCTTCGAGATGTCTAACTACATCAAGAAATATTGGGGGTACACAAAGACTATATGACACTTGATATTTTTCAATAAGTTCACAGAATTCTTTTACTTTAAATCGAGGGGTTACCACCTGAGCCGCACCTAACAATATTGCTTGATTCATTCCGACATTTAAACCATAAATATGGTAAAGAGGGAGTACAATAATAGCAATATCAAGTTCACTTAACTCAAAAGTTTGAGATACTTGAATTATATTTGATACAAGATTATAATGAGTAAGCATGGTTCCTTTTGGCAACCCTGTTGTTCCACTTGTATATACCAATGTTGCAAGATCATTTTTTATATTGAATTCGCATTCTGGGGGATCTGGTTTTGTTTTTGCCATTATATCTGACCATCCAATAGTTCCATTTGGTATGTCTGGTTTTTCTTCTGATTCTATGACTATAATGTTTTTAATATTTGTTCTATCTTTAACTGCTGCTACATATGGATATTCAGGTTGGGAAACAACGATTGTTTCTGCTCCAGAGTCATTTATTTCATATTCTACTTCCGTTTCTTTAAATAAAGGATTCATGGGGACTAGAATTGCTCCTGCTTTTTCTAATCCATAAAAAGAAATTTCCCATTGGATTGAATTTGGGCCGTATAAAGCCACTCTATCTCCCTTTTTTACTCCTAAATTTTTCAATACTGTAGCAAATATATCAACTTGTTCTTGAAATTGTCTGAAGGTAATTTTCTTAGGGTATAGGAAGGCAGGTCTATCTGGGAATCTTTTAGCTGTGTCTTCTAAAACTTTATGAATAGGAATTTCGGGATAATAAAGATGGCCTCTCTTGTATTTAACCACTATTTTCACCTATTTAAATATTTTTTTAATTATTATATATATTCTTCATTCAAATTTTAAATATATTAAGATGAAATTTCATTATATATAGTAGTTTCTCAATAAGCAAAAATTTTTATAAGATTTGATCAGGCAAATTTAGATAAACAGAAATTAATAATCACTGTTTATTATCTTCATAACTTATTTGTTTTTGAAATTTCTAACATAGATTTGATATGATTCATAAAATCTTCATTTGAACAGAGAGATAATAGCTCTTTTTTTACAATTTCCGCAGTGTCATTCCTTTCTCTAAAGTCAAATGGAGAAATGATTCCAGAAGAACTTTTCTTTTTTAGCCCCTCTATGATTTTATCTATTTCTATAGTAAACTGATCTAAATTGTTTAAACTTTCAGATAACGCAGCGGGAAGATTTGGATGGACTTTTTTTAACGAATTAGAAAATTTCATTATTTTTTGAGAGAAACTTAGCCTTTCCTTTAATATTTCACTAATATTTTCTGACTCGCTAAGGAGTTTGAACATAATTTCATAATATTTAAGCTCATTCTTATCCCTAATAAGAAATTTGGTTAAATTTCTAATCTTTTCAGTTGCGTCGAATTCTTCCATCTGTTCATATTCTCTTATTTTGTTTTCAGATTCTTTTATTTCTAAATTGAGTAAATCAAGCTTTTGATTGCTCAAATATGTATCCAGTTTCATTATTTTTTTTTGATACTCTTGTTCATCAAGTATAATTCGAGTTGTCTCAAGGACTTCTGGTAAACAGTTATAAATATACTTTAATATCGAGATATAAATTGAATGCTCTGTATTAGCGATGGGCTTAGTATAGAACTCTATAGCGTCCACGTTATCACTTAGATCCACTAAAGATTTGAAGAATTTTCTTAATTCCAACATATTTCTTTGAGCGTCCATAGCTATATAATACATCTCTTCAAAATATCTTTTATAGAACCTTCTTGCTAATTCAAGTTCATTCAAAAAATTATTAACAAGTGGTATTAACTCTCCTGAAAAGCTTGGTTTCTTATACTCCTCACCGATATCTTTTAACCGATCCTCTTCTCTCACTGTTATCATTTTAACAATAAATTCTGGAAAATCTTTTGTAACAATATCATAAGTCTTAATGAAATACCTTTTTTTGCTTAAGATTGGGATAATTGTATTTATTGTCATAGTTCTCTTTTGAATAGCCTTCAAATCTTCTTCAATTATTCTGTTAATATTTTCGTCAATCTTCTTTTTATTTTCCAGATTTGAAATTTTTCTATCTTTTAATAATTGGTTAAGACGGATTCCTCTTATCTGGGCATTTCGACCACCAAAAATTTCTACAAAAATACCTCCAAGAATTCTAAGAGCTAAAGCTCCTGCTAATACTTTATCTTTTTCCTCGTCAACTAAAATCTGATTTGTTAACATATTCATTAATCTGAACATGAATGTTTTTTCTTTTTCTCTGGGCAACTCTGCAATTTTGGTTCTATATTTCTCAACAATTTGATCTTCTTGAAGTTTATTTTCCCATAGAAAGTCCAATACCCGATCTCCTTCAGCCTTTGGAAGAATATCCAAATAACGAGGGATAATTTCAATTAAAGCTTTTGCCCAATTTGAATGTTCGATTGCTAATGGGATCTCTTCATGATATTCAGCCAATAAGTCATGGATTAACCCTCCTTGTTCTAGAACTTTAGGACCACTATATCTTCCTAATGTATGAACCAGAATCTCATCAAAATTTGGTTCTAAGGAGAATGGCATTCGAATTTTGATCTTTTCCAGAAATGAAAGAAATAGATCAAACAATCCACGAACTTCATGATTCGATCTGTTTATAATGAATTGATTTATCTCAGCCTTATTTAAATCACCAATATCGACCAATGAATTAGCGAACATGATTGCCCCATTAAATATTAATTCTAATTTTTCAGGTTCATGATATGAAGCTGTTTCTGAATACTTAAATAGATATTTAGCAAGATCGGAACCTAGATACTCTTTATGTTGCTCTGGAATTTGATCTATTGCATCCAATAACTCTTCCATGAGCATTTGTATCATATCTTGTCCAAGTATTAAAGCATACTTTTTTTCCGCTCTTTTTAAAAAAGCTTCCACATCTGTGAATTGAATTCGCTTTTCTTCTTCTCCAAATAAATGAGTTAAAATATCTTCAAGAGTTTCACTATCTTCTAATAAGCCATTGAATAATTCTAATAGAGAACCCATTCTATTGCTGCTTCTTTTTCTTATTTCTTGATTGATTTGATCTCTATTTTTACTCCGTAAATCTTTTATTGAACTTGAAAAAACTAAAACATTGGTTAATATCTTTTCTAGACTTTCTGTTGAAAATCTCTCAAGATGTTGTGAAAACTTAAATAAGTATTTTGATATATCAGAACTTAAATAATCTCGATGGTTTTCATCAATTTCTTCTAAATTAATCTTTAATTTTTCTGAATAATATTTAGATTTTTCTAGACCCAATCTTTCAGAAAAATTCTTATCAGCACGTTTTATAAATAATTCGACATCACTCAACTGAGTGGCTTCTGTTCTTCCTCCAACCATATATGTTAATAAATCTTCAAAGGTTTCGAGACTATCTTTAACTTCACCATTTTTTGCCTTTTCAACAAAAGCTTTTAATAAATCTGAAAGATTTCGCATGGAATTATCACTACGATTTATTAACATCTGGTTTACTTGATTTCTTTCCTTATTCAGAAGATCCTTCAATAACTCTGCAAATATGAAAATGTGATTCAAAACACCTTTAGTAATCGCAGGAGATACATCTTCAATCTCTTGTGAATAATTAAATAAGAATTTCGGTATTTCTGAGCCAATGATTTTTCTGAATTTAGCCGGGATTTCATTTGTAGCTTTTTTAATTTTCTTAAAAATAGCCTCTGTCTCATCCTCACCCAATTTTTCCTTAAAAGAACGTTCAGCTCTTTTTAAAAATACTTCCATAATTAAATCACATTCAAATGACAGAAAATGTTAGAAATATATTATCTAGTTAAATACAATTTAGTAATTCAATTAGATAATTAAATAACCTAAATAATCAATTTAAATTTATGTTTAAGAATAATTGAAATTTAATTTTAAAGCGTTTATTTTAAAATCTTTCATCAACTTCTACAAGATAATATTTATTCAAATTCTTTTTACAAATGTTGGAAAAGAATACTTATTAACAACTAGTACAAATTAAAATTATTACATTCAAGAAATTATAATTAAATAAAAAAAAAAAATTACAGGTTTTAAATATGGCAAATGAAATTGAAGCAGAATATCAGAAAGCTGCTAATATACTCAACAAGGCAGGGGGGTTTCCTTATCCAATTACCAAAACTACTCTTAATATTTTAAAATTCAATATTAAAGAAGAAAATTTGGATCTTGTGATGGCCTTTAAGAAAAAAATCTCACTAACATTGGAACAATTGAAAGAAAGTAGTGGATTATCAGAAGGAGAAATTTTAAAAAAAGCTGATGCTCTTGCGAAGAGAGGGGTGCTATTTAATCAACCAAATAGTCAAGGAATTATGGTTTATCGTTTACTCCCCATTGCACGACAATTTGAATATACTTTCATGAAAAAACTTGACAAAACAGAGGAAAATAATCAGCTTGCAAAATTATTTCATGAGTTTAATGAAGAAATAAGAGATCTTGTTCAATCAAATTACGAGAGATTTAAATCATCAATAAATAGTTTACCAGCTATTGATAGAACTGTTCCAATCTTAGAGAACCAAGAAACAGGTGAAGAACTTAAAATTATTATAAATGAAGAATTAGAAGTTCCTATAGAAAAACCATTACCAACCCAAAGAATCAAAGAGTTAATTGAGAAATATGACGATATCGCAGTAGGGTTTTGTTATTGCAGGCAACATAATGAGTTTTTAGGTAATCCATGCAAACAAATTGAACTTACACCAAGCTGTTTTACTTTAGGCAAGTCTGCTAGACACACTTCTAATCATGGATTCTCGACTTTAGTATCTAAGGAGGAAGCATTAAAGATTTTAAAGAAATGTGAAGAAGCGGGATTAGTTCATAAAGCTTATCATTTACACGGCGACACTAGCAAAGAAGAAGTAGCAATTTGTAATTGTTGTAGTTGTTGTTGTTTAACTGCGAAGGAATCCTTGATTTTCCCTGTAGCTAATGCTACAAATTACCTAGCCAGTATAGATCAAGAATTGTGCATAGGATGTGGCACATGTGTTGAGAAATGTTATAATAAAGCAATTGAATTAAATGATAATAATAAAGCAGAAAGAGTAGAAGAATTATGTGTCGGATGTGGTGTTTGTGCATACTTCTGCCCTGAAAATGCAATATCTCTTATTGAAGGTCCAAGAATGGTAAAAATTTTTCCTCAAAAAAAAAAATAAAATAAATTACTCTTTTATTTTTATACAAGAACAATGGAATAATTGTTTAAGCATTACTGTTTTACTAAAGCGTAGCCATTTCCAAGAACTATAGCTCTTTCCGTTCGTACTTGAATTATATAGCCTCCATTATCTTTCCAACCTTCTGTAGTCAAAGTTTCTCCGGGATATACCTCGCTAGTAAAACGTGCATTAAATTCTTTAAATCGTTCCACATCTCCATTACAAGCACCATAAATTATAGAACGTGTTGCAAAACCATACGTACATAGTCCATGGAGAATTGGTCCTTTAAATCTCCCACTTCTACTAGCAAATTCAGGATCTATATGTAAGGGATTTAAGTCACCATTAAGCCTATACAAAGCAGCTTGATTTTCATTAGTTTTATAGGAGATACTAAAATCTGGTTCTACTCCTTCAGGAGGATTTAATGGCTCAGTTTTAGGACCAGGATCCCCACCAAAACCTCCACCTTTAAGGTAAAAAAATACCCATTTTGTATCAAATATATGTTCCCCTCCTGTCTTATGCCCCGAAACTTTCATATGAATAACAGCAGCTTTTCTTTTATCAAAAATGTTCTCAACTTCTGCTTGACAAATTATTTCATCAGATGAAGAAAAAGATCTGTAAAGCTTAATTGATTGTTCCCCATGAACAAAGTGTGAAAATGCAATTTTACCGAGTCTTTGAAGTTGGAGGCCTCCACCACCAACTATGCAAGCATAACTTGGGAAGACTTTTAATCCTCCAGAGAAATCTTCATATAAAAACTGTAACTCGTCAACTTGAGCCCCAATCCCTAAAGCATAAAGTACTACATCTTTCCAATTATATTTAAAAGTAACCTCCGGAAATTTTTTTCCTATAACATCAAGATTTAATCCTGACAATCTTTTATCACCTTTAATTAAATATTTTTTTTTCTTTAATATTGAATATTTATTGTCAAATAATATTTGCCCGTTATTTTAATTTATTATCTCAAATTAATCCGCTCCTTTTTAAGCCTTCAACAAGCCATTCCATTGTTCTTTCTAAAACTTCAATATATCCTAACTTGATAATTTTAGACTTGGGGATGAATTTTTCATGAAACTTGAGGGCTAAGTAATTGTATGAAGGATTTTCTTTATACCACTTAATAATCGAATTTTTTGTGGCAAAGTGTAATTCTTCCATACTATTTATTATTTGATCGAAATCCTCATCAGTCCATACACCATAATGAGCTAATGATATTGAATTCAGTTCATCTTTCATATTCCTGAGTCTTTGAAATGTCTTCAATAATTCCACTTCATGAAAATCTGGTGGCATATAAGTTGGCTGGAAGTAATAAATACTGGATTTATCGATAATCGCATCGCCCGTAAAAATGTTTTTATTTTTTTTATCAAATAGAGCAATAGAATCCATTGTATGCCCAAAAAAGTTTAGGACTTTTAATTTTAAACCGTTTAAATCTATAATTTGATTATCTTTTAAAGGTATAACACCCTCTATTGGTTCCGTTTCGGCTGCAAATACTCCGTTAATATTATCTGGATTTTTCAAATTCTCTATTGCATTTTCCGAAGCTAAAACTTCAATATCTGTATCTTTTATCAATTTCTGAAATTCATGGACACCATCTGTATGATCAAAATGAGAATGCGTCAGGAGAATCTTATGTATAGGATAAATATTAAACTCTTTCAACTTTTCGATAATTTTAGGTACTGCTGCTTTTTCAGAGGCATCAATCATCATTCGAGTGCCATTATTTTCAATAACATAAATTGATAGACTTCCCTTTCCTCCAAATAAATATCCATCAATTAACCAAGTATTTTCGTTAAATTTTCCTTCTTTATTTATAAAGACCATTCGAATTACCTTTTCTTAGATTTTACTTAAATAAATTTGTAAAATGAAATAGATAAAAAAATTTAATATAAAGTAGTTTTTAGGCATCTGGATTTTCAATAACCGTTGCAACTCCTTGGCCACCACCGACGCATGCATTAGCTACTCCATACTTTGCTTTTTTATCTTTTAATATGCGTGCTAATGTTCCAGTAAGACGGATCACTGTTGATCCTAAAGGATGCCCAATCGCGGTAGAGCCTCCCATAACATTGACTTTTTCTTCTGGAATATTGAATTTGTCCATACAATTTAAAGCAACAATACAAAAAGCCTCATTTATTTCCCAGTAATCAATATCGTCTGCCTTTAATCCTGCATATTCTAATGCTTTTCGAGTTGCAGGAACGGGTCCTCGCCCCATAACTCTTGGATCTACTGCCGCCCACCCAATTGAGACAATTCGCGCCATTGGTTCTAATCCTCTTTTTCTTGCTTCCTCAGCCTCCATAAGAACTGCTGCTGTAGCTCCTGCATTTAAAGGAGATGAATTTCCCGCAGTTATTACACCCTCCTCAGTTCCTTCTCTCTCAATATATCCCTTTTTACCACCATTTTTTTCTAAATAAAATGGAAAAGATATTCTACGTAATCCTGCAACCCCTTCTAAAGTAGATTTTCTTGCTGCCATATCTCTATCCACAATCAAAGACTCATTAGCATTTCCCTCAACATGACCTTCAATCGGAATAATTTCACCTTTAAACCATCCGGCTTCTTGGTTTTTAACAGTTAGATTATGGCTCCTTACGCCAAACTTGTCTAAATCTTCTTTTGAAAATCGTGGCACTTCTTCTTCATATAATCTTTGAGCCGTCTGTAACATGTTAGTTGAATTCATTATATCAATATCTGGATTATAATACTTACTGTTCTCATTAGTAAATCGCTCCCATTCAGGTTCAATACCGACTCTCCGAACTCTTGTCATATGTTCAAAACCAGTTGCTAAGACCCTTGTACTATTACCTGTCATAATATGCATTATCAATGCATGCATCCCAGCGCCTGCTGAACCACATTGTTTATCGATCATAAATGAGGATACTTCATTTGGAAATCCGGATAAAAAAAGAGGGATCTTTCCACCATATGTCCAATTCTCTAATACACCTGAAGCTATCCCTACAGAAGCTTCCTCAATATCTTTTTTAGTTATGCCTTTTTCAGCT
>Ga0307378_10011136_pt1 | contig 11621 bp, 22 predicted proteins | sample UN1MG_FD_202238 | JGI IMG/M metagenome (GOLD analysis project Ga0307378, IMG submission 202238) | Soil microbial communities from Risofladan, Vaasa, Finland - UN-1 | ecosystem: Environmental > Terrestrial > Soil > Coastal area > Acid sulfate soil | place: Finland: Risofladan, Vaasa | collected...
CTTGGCGGTCATCAGGAGGAGCGTCGATTCCACGCGGTCGGCGATCGGGCGGTCGGTGGCCAGAGCCTCCAGGTGGGCGATCCGGCGGGTGATCAGGTCCTCGTCGCCGGGCTGCTCGGCGGCAAGAGGCCAGGCCGCGGCCGTCGGCCCGACGACGGGGACCCCCCGCATGGCCCCCTCGCCCGTCAGGATCCAGTTCGCGTTGATGCCGAAGCGGGCCAGGGCCGCCAGGAGGTGCGGCGGTGGGAGATTGGTTTCACGTTCGACGCGGCCGATCTGGTCGAGGGTGAACCCGCCGAGGGCCTTACCGAACTCGTCCTGGCGTCTGAACCCCAGAGTGTACCGTGCCTGCCGGAACCGTTTCCCGACCCCTAAAAGTTTTTTGGGTTTTTCCTGATTTTCCATTTGACCGCCCGCCGATAGTATTGTACGATGTGTGCGGGACGCAGATAAAGAGTGTCTGACGCCCAAAAACACGGCCCTTTCTAAAGTCTACGCGAAAACCGCTGATTGTCAAGCGAGGTGCGGCCCGATGCGACGGCGACAAAAAACTTCACCTTCCCCCGCAACGACTATAGCCGACGCGGGGGCCAAAGTCAAATCGCGAATCGTCGCGGCCCGGGTCAAGTTGTCGGTCTTGGCCGGGGCGGCCGGCGTCTCCCCGTCCACCGTCACGGCGTGCCTCCGCGGCGACAACCGCCGGCCCGAGACCCGCGCGGCGATCTGGCGGGCCTATAAACAACTCTCCGGCGAGCGGGTCACGTTCGCCGGGTTCTGGGGACCGCTCCTTCGAGGGGAGGCGGCATGACGTCCATCAACGTTACACACGGGGGCGCGGGCAACCAAACCACGGGATGCGCCGCGCCCCCGACTTCAGGCGACGTCCACCACAGCCTGCCGCTCGTCCACGGCGTCATGCGCAATGGCCAGGCGGTCCGCATCGGGCGGGTCGAGATTGAGGCCGGGGAGATCTCCGTGCTGGTGTCGATCGGCAAGACGCCCGTCGTCGCCCTCGCCCGCGACGGCGACGCCTGGACGTTCTGCGCCCGGCCGTTCGGCCCGGCGCACCCCGAACTCATCGACGTATCCAAACCTGCCCCCTTGGAAACCTGCCCGAGTGCCGGCGCCGCCGCTCCGCTGGTCCGCGTCGGCCCGGGCGGGTCCTACGTCCGCAACATCCATGAGGAGGATCTTCGCCTGTGACCACGGCCGCCGCGCGCCAATCCGCAATCCGCAATCCGAAATCCGCAATCGCCCGAAGGCCCTCCGGCTGGATCGACGCCCGGCACGCGGCCGACCTCCTGGGCAAGACCGTCCGGACGGTCCAGGCGATGTGCGCGGCGGGCCGCCTGGGCGCCGTTCGGGTCGAGGCCGACGGGACCGAAACCTGGGCGATCGACCCCTCATCGCACCCGACGCTGCGGATGGCCCTGGGGACGGTCGGCGGCGCGGGCGATGAGGCGACGGCCCTGGCCGACCTGACGGCGGCGAAGCGGGAGACGGTCCTCCTTCGCCTGGCGGCCGTCCGCGAGTGCCGCGCGGCCGAGGCGGTCCGCCCGGCCTCCATGTCGGCCGACACGTTCGCGCGGCGGTGGGCCGAGGCGTGGAACCTCGGCGGCGGGCGGCCGCACCTCTCGGCCCGGACGCTCCAGCGGTGGGCCCGGGCCTACGGCGAGGGCGGCGTCCTCGCCCTGGCCGATCGCCGCCGCGCGTCGCGCGGCGAGAAGGCGATCTCGCCGGATGCCTGGGTCTTCATTCAGGGGCTCTATCTCAATGAGGAACGGCCGACCGCCCGGGCCTGTTACGAGCGGGCGCTGGCGGTGGCCGGGCGGCGGGGCTGGCACGTGCCGAGCGAACGGACGGTCCGCAAGTATTGTGCCGATCTCGACGCGAAGGTCCGCGCCGCGGGCCGCGACCCGCGGCGGTTTCGCGACCGCTGCCTGCCCCACGTCGTGCGCGACTGGGAGCAGGTGGCGGCAATGGAGGTGTGGGTCGGCGACCACCGGCAGTTCGATCTCCTCTGGCCGCGGGCCGTCTGGGACTCCAAGAAGGGCCTGGTCTGGAACTCGTACCGGCCGTGGCACACGGTCTACCTCGACGCCAGGTCCTGGATGCCCGCGACGTGGTACGCGGCGTTCGACTCGCCAAACAGCGACCGCGTGATCGGGGCATTCGTCCGCGGCGTCCGCGAACACGGCGCGCCCGCGTGGGTCTATCTCGATAACGGCAAGGACTTCCGGGCCGGCCGGTTCGCGGGCGGCCGGGCGAAGCGCGAAAAGGCCGTCGCCCGCGACCACGTCGAGCCGCTGCTTGAGGCCCTGGGCGTCCGGGCGGTGTGGGCCCTTCCTTATAACGCGCGGGCCAAGGTGGTCGAGCCGTGGTTCCGCCTGGAGGCCGAGCGGTTCGACAAGGCGTTTGAGACGTACTGCGGCAGGGACCTCGATCACCGGCCCGAACGCCTGAAAGGGTTCCGCGATCGCCGGGCACTCGCGCTTCGCCTGCTCGGACCCGAGCGGGTGGCCGAGGCCGAGCGGATCGCGGGCAGCGATCCCGTCAGCCAGGCCCGCCGCGACGAGGTGTGCCTGGCCCCGTTTCGCGCGGCGCTCCAGGGGTGGATAACCGAGGATTACGCCCGGCGTGAAAGCCCGGCCGCCGCCGCCAAACCCCTGAGCCCCGCCCGGGCCTTCGTCGAAATGCGGTCGCCCGACTTTGTCTGCGCGCGGCCGCCCGACAGGGACCTGGCGATGCTCCTCCTGCCGTCGCGGGCGGTCGGCGTGTCGGCCAACGGGATCTACGTCCCCGCGTTCGGCGCGTACTATTGGGACCAGGGCCTGGAAGGCTGCCGGGCCGACCCGAGAAAGAAGGTCTGCTACCGGTACGACCCGGCCGACCCGGGCGCCGTCTACGTCTTCAGCGCCGCCGGCGGCGAGTACCTGGCCACCGCCACGCCCTACGTCGGCCAGGGACTCCACCCGCTCGCCGAGACCGGCAGCGCCGAGGCGGCACGACTGGCGGAGACGATCGCGCTCGCCCGGTCGACGTCGAAGTCGTACCGCTCGGAGGTCGCCGGGCACCGCACGTTCGCCCGCGACCTGCTCGCGGCCGCCCGCGACGGGGCGGAGGCGGCGGGCCTGCTGGACCCGGCCGACCCGGCCCCCGCGCCGACCGCCGTCATCAAGCCGCTCTCGACCGCGATCGCCCGCGCCGCCGCCGACCGGGAGGCGGGCTCGGGGCGACGCGCGGCCCGCGCCTCGGCCGCCGGCCCCGACCCGCTCGCGGAACTCGCCCGCAAGGCCGCCGCGGCGAGCGCCCGACGCCGACAAACGCCGCCCGCCGCGGGCGACGCCCTCGAACGCCTCGTCATCGAAAAGGAGTCCGCCCATGTCGAGTCCAAGGCCGGATGATCAGGCCACGTCGGCTGACATAAAAGACGCTATCGGCCGCGTCGTTACCGCCGTCCAAACAGCCGCCCGGAAACGTAGCCGGCAGGCTGTGAACCGTCCTTTCAGAAGGAACACCGCGCCTCTAGCGGCCCGCGTCCGCAAGCGTCTCGTCGATCGCATGGTCCAGGCCCAGCGGGAGGAGGGTCTGACCGTCGGCGCCGTGGCGCGGGCCCTCCGATACTCGCCGTCGGTCTGGAGCCAGGTCCGCGACGGCAAGTACAAGGGGGACGTGGACAAGTTTCTCCGCCGCGGCCGCGACTGGCTCGAACACCGCAGCCGCCGGGCCATGCTGTCGGAGGCCGTCTACGCCGACACCTCGATCGGCGGCCAGGTCATCGCCGTGTGCCGGACGGCCGCGACGATGCCGACGATCGGCCGCATCATCACGCCCTCCGGGTGCGGCAAGACGGCGGCGCTGGCGGCGTTCGCCCGCGAGGCGGGCGAGCGGTGCCTGCACCTCCAGATCGGCCAGGCGTTCCACACGCTCCGGGGCGTCCTGACCGAGATCGCCCGGCGCCTCAAGATCGCCGGGGCCGCGTCGCAGACGACGCCCGATCTCTACGCCCTGGTGCGCGACCACGTCGCCCGGTTCTACGCCGGCGGCGCGAACGACCCGTTCGTCCTGCTCGCCGACGAGACGACGACGCTGCGGGGGAACGCCCTCGACATGCTGCGGAACCTCCACGACGACCCGGCCGCGCGGATCGGCCTCGTGCTGGCCGACACCGACCTGCTGGACGAGCGGTTCAAGGGCCGCGACGCCTACCGGCACGGGGCCGAACAGACCCTGGGCCGGTGCGCGGCCGTCTACCGGTTCGCCCGCGACCGCAAGATCCCCATCGACGACGTCCGGGCGGTCGGCACGTCCATCCTTCGGACCCTCGGGTTCGACGGGACGCTCGACCGGGCGGCCTGGTCGTACCTGGCCGACGTGGCCAACCGGCCCGGCCGGTTCCACAACGTGAAGGGCATTCTGATGCGATGCCGCGAGATCGTCGAGGCCGCCGGCCGCGAGGCCGCCTACACGGCGCCGGAACTCGATTTCGTCGCCCGACTCGTGGACCTGGAGCCGCGATGGGAACACCCCGTGCCGCCGTGGGAATTGGGTGCCGAGACGCCGGCCGCCGAGACGGCCGTGGCGTGACCCCGCAAAACGAAAGGACGACTGCCATGATGACAACCGCACCCCCCGTCGCCGAGGACGCCGGCGACGACCGCATTGAGGCCGCGATCCGGGGCGTCCTCCGGTCGGAGGCGTGGCTGAAACCGCCGCGATCAATCTACGAGACGTGGGGCCGGTGTCACCGGTCGCTCATCGCCATGCAGATGATGCCGCCGTGTCACCGGACCTACGCCTTCGTCCGGTACAACGTCCGCACGATCGCCGCGACCGCCGTCCTGGAGGCGATGCGCGGGGAGGCGACGGCGGGGGAACTGGCGATCCCCAAATCGGAGCCCGACCACCTGGAGCGCCGCCGGTCGCTGTTTGAGGAGGCGTTGGGCGATCCCGGCGGTTGGGCACCGGGGGCGCCGATCGTCGGGATAGACGCGGCCCTGGGGATCCTCGGCTACTGGCTCCACGGTCTCCTGGACGCCCACCAGGGCGGCACCCGGAGCGACGAGGGGGACGTCGTGTCATGGCTCGCCCGTGCCGCCGTCCGGATCCTCGCCGAGATCCCCGGCCTCGCCGGCGCCGACGACGACCCGCTGGGCGAGACCGTGATGCCGAACGTCTGAACCGGCGGACCGCGCCGGGAAAGGAGTCGCCATGTTCTGGACCGTCCTCGGATCCGTCGCATGGGCCGCGTGTTTTGCCCCGACCTACCTGCTTGCGCGTCGGCTTTGGCGCCGCAAAGGATGGTCGTGGACGCGGGGCGATCGCCGGTTGGCGATGATCTGTTTTCCCCTCGGCGGCCCCGCTGCCCTCCTACATGTCATTGTATGGATGGGATTCGGCGCCTTCTTTGGCGACAAGCGGGAGGCCCGGTGGTGAACCGCGCCTCCGCCAACGCCGCCAACGCCGCCGGGCGCCTCGCATTCTGCCCCGAGTGCGGCGGGCGGATCCCCGGCGGCCACCACGGCGTGATCCCGGGGCCGAGGGGCCCCCGCCGCCGCGGGTGGAAGGTCGCCTCGTGGTGCCCGTACTGCGAAGTGTATTGGATCGTGTGCGTCTCACAAGGCCTCCGGCCGCCGCCGTCCCCCCGCCTCCGGTCACATAAGAACCCCGAGGCGGATGACGCGACGGCAATCCCCCATCGCGGGCCGGACGGTCCACCCCCGGGCGCACACGGTCTTTATCAGTCGCCGGTCCGCCGGGCATCCGGCCCCGAGGTCGCGATCGCCCGGCGGGCCGTCTTTTGCGAACGCCGATGCCGTGAACCCGTGGCAACGTAATGAGGGGAGGGACGCCGTGAAACCGTCGTGGCTTCGAGCGGGGTGGGCCCTGTTCGCCGGGACGGTGCTGGCGGTCCTCGTGTCCCGGGCGACGGGGCACCCGGCGGCCTGGTGGGCGGCCGTCGCCCTGGGCGCCGCCACGTTCGCCGTCGCCGCCCTCGCGCCGCGGCCCGTCAGATAAGGAGAGCACCATGCCCGAGCAGGCGAAGCGCCACACAAAACCCGCCGACGTCGTCCGCGACCTCCTGGCAGCCGACGCCCACACGGCGTGGGGCGACCGGACGGCGGCGGAACTGGAGGAACGGGGCCGGGGCCTTGCGGCCGAGGCCCGGCGGATCCGCGAGTCGGCAAGCGCAACCGCCCGGCGCCTGGGCGACGCGGCCGCCTCAGCCCTCGCCGCCCATCCCGAGTGGGCCGACGACGTCCGCGCCGGCCTCGAACGGGCCACGGGGGGGGGGCACAACGGTCGCGAGCAACCTGTTCGGCGAGCCGGAGATCGCGAAGACCGGCGCCGCGTGAAAGAGGTCACCGCATGACGGCCGACATCGAGACGATCGAGACGGACGACCTGGTCGAGGAACTCGGCCGCCGGTTTGAAATCTCGGTCTTCATCGGCAAACGGCCGACGGCTGAGGGACGGACCTTTACCCGGTTCCGGTCTGTCGGCGACGGCCACGCCTGCATCGGCCTCGCCCTCGACGCCGCCTCGCGGCTCCTCGGGATCCTCCACCGGTACGAACGCCCGCCGGCGCCAAACGAGCCGGGGGTATAGGAGGGCAACGTGAAGATCGCCGCCCTGTCGCTTCACCAGCCGTGGGCCTCGATGGTCGCCCAGGGGGCGAAGACGATCGAAACGCGGACCTGGGGCACGCGGCACCGCGGGCCGCTCCTCGTCTGCGCGAGCCGAAAGCCCGAAGGACACGGCCCGACCGGCTGCGCCGTGGCCGTCGTCCGCCTCGTCGCCTGCCGGCCGATGCTCGTGACGGACCAGCGGCGGGCCCGCTGCAAACGGTACCCGCGCGCCGTCTCGTGGATCCTCACCGACGCCGTCTGGCTTCGGGTCGAAGACCGCCTGCCGGTCCGCGGATACCAGCGGCTGTTTACGGTCGAGGTCCCCGACGACAGCGCCGTCGCGGCCATCGTCCGCGAGATGCGGAGGGCGGGGTAATGCGAGTCACGGCCTCCTACATCGACGAACCCGAGTTCGAGCGGCCGGCCCTGGAACTTGTGCCCGAGACGCCGGAGGAGTCGCTGGCGCTGCGGGCCGCGGTCCGGGGCGTGCCGGATGCCCTCATCGTGAACGGCCCGTACCTTGAGTCCTTCCTCGTGGGCCTGCACCTCGTTCGGAGGCCGTCCTGGTGAGACTCACAAACGGCCAGAAAAAGGCCCTCCACGCGGCGGCGCGGGAGGCGCATCTTGACGACGCCGGGTACCGCACCGCCCTTCGCAATCTGGCCGGCGTCGGGTCGGCGACCGACCCCCGGGCCACCCGCGAGGGGTTCATCTCCGTCATGGCGTTCTTTGAGCACGAGGCGGGCGGGCGGCTGCATGGGTGCGATGCCGGGTACTGGCAGAAAGAGATGGAGACGGCCCGGCCGGCCGACGCCCTTCTCTGGCGGATCCGCCGGGACGCGGCGGCCCTCGGATGGGCCGAGGCCGACCTCGACGCCTTCGTCGCCGGCCCCAGGATGAGCGGCGGCCGGTTCGCTCGCCTCGCCGACGCCCCCGCCCCCTGGCTCGTCAAGATTCTGGAGGCGCTGAAGGCGATGCGCGGACGGCAAGAAGTCTTGAACACGGAACACGGGCGGGGTGTCGGAAATGGCATACGACGGAATAGGCCCCCGGTGGGACCGCTCAGCGATGTCCCCGGTGCAGGTTCGAGTCCTGCCCCCGCCCGTCAATAGATGACGAGTGACGATGATCAGCGACCCGCACAACCCGGCGCCCGGTCGAGGGGGAGCGGCGAGACCGGACTCGCTCGCCGCGTCCCACGCGGCCCGGCCGGGCGCCGACCCTTTTGACGAGTCCACCGAAAAAGGAGGTTGCCGTGACCGCAGCCGAACTCAAGTCGCTTCTGGATGCCGTCTCACCGAGGGCGATTGTTGCCGTCGAAACCGGCCTGGCTCGCTTCGATCCCCTCGTGTATTTCGAGTACAAAGAGGAGCCGAACGGCAGGTGCGTCCTCGTCCTGAAGATGCACGACGGCTGACCGCCGCTCCCCGCCGCCGCGCGACCCCGTTCACCCGTCCCCGTTCGGAGACGCCCCATGCCCGACCCGCGACCCACAGATCTCGTTCTGATGCGAAGCCGTCAATGTCTCGGCACGCCCGTTGCGCGCGTCCGCAACGTGCTGACCTCCCCCGGGCCCGTCGATCTCACACAGCCGATTCTGGCACACGACACGGCCGAACTCACCCGCCGCCTGGCGGCCTTCCGTTCCCGCGGCGGCGACTGCGCCCGGGTGGGCCCCTCGCCTGCGCTCTCGCGATTGCTCCTCGGCATCGAGATGAGCGGCCACACGCTGGGGATAACCCATCATTAACGCCCCCGAAACTGGCCCGCATCGAGGCCTTCATCGAGGCCGCCGAGGCCCCGCCGCGCTTCGAGCCCTGCGCGGGCTGCGGCCGCCCGCTCTCCGAGGACGAGGGGCGCCGCTGCGCGCGGTGCGGCCGCCCCGTCTGCGCCGGCTGCCAGCGGGAAGGCCCCCTCGACCCCGACACCGACGTCCGGGACGTCTACTGTAAGGAGTGTGCCCGTGCCGAGTACGCTTGTCGTCGTTAAGGGCAGATCAACCCGGATCGACGTGCGGCTCACCTTCAAAGGCCAGGCGGAACTTGTGTTTTCAACGGGCCGCTCTTACCTGGCTGTTTACATGCCCGAGAATTGGCTCCCGCGTCTCCTGACCGCAGTCGAAAACCCCGTTCCCCGGGCCGAGGAGAACGATGCCAAGGCCTGACGCAATCTGCGAGTCGGCGGCCGGAACGGCGACGCGCCTCCTGGCGGCGTACCTGGAGCGGGAGTGCCGCGGGCGGGAGGCGGCGCGGCCCGAACACGTCATCCGGTCGCACCTGGCGGCGGCGGGCCTGCGCCTGTCGGCCCGCGAGTTTCAGCAGGTCGTCTCGGACGCCGTCCGCGGGCGGGCCTGCCCGATCGGCTCGACCGACCGCGGCTACTTCTTGTGCGTCGAGCGGGCCGACTTCGAGGCCGCCCGGGCGTACCTCGTCACGCGCTTCGAGCCGATGGCCGAGCGGATCGCCGGCCTGGAGGCGATGCGCGACCGGGCGTGTTCGGGGCGGGGGTGTTTGTTCGATCCCTGGGGAGGATGACGATGGCTGTTAAGCGGATACTCAGCAAAGAACAACAGGACCGGGACTTTCGCCACCTGCGGGAGTTCACCGCACGCCGGAACGACACCGCCGACGCCCTGGCGCGTCTGGCGAACCACTGTGACGCCCTGGCCCGGCGCGTGGCGGCGATGAGCGATCTACTTCCCCGCATCCGGAGTTCACTGAAGACCATTCGCAAGTTTGCGGATGATGACCGCAGGCGGCTCAGCCCCGCCGGGTTGGATGGTGCAGCAACGGCCGTGGCGGGCATCGCTATCGAGGCCCTTGGTTGGATTGACCGCGACAAAGCCGCCACCGACGCGGCCGCGACACCACAAGAAGCGGACGCGGGGGAGGAGTCGCCGTGAAGCGATTCAAGTCGTCCGGCAACCGGCAACGCCTGGAGCGGCACGCCCACCGGATCGTGCAAAACCTGAAGAGCGGCGACGTGACGCTGATGGGCGTCGTGCGGACGTACCGCGTCGCCTACGTGACGGCCCGGGCGTTCATCGCCGAGCGGTTCGGCCCCAAAGAGTGGGCGGCGATCCGTCACCGGAACCTGACCCGCGGCGGTCGGCGGACGCGATTCAAAAAGGGTCACCCCACCTGGAACGCCGGGTTAAAGGGCCTTCACCTGCACCCTAAAACGGAGTTTAAGAAGGGGTGTATGCGCGGCCAGGCCGCGCGGAACTGGCGGCCGCGCAGGACGATCGCCGTCCGCCGCGACCACCTGTCGCGGCGGCTGCGGAACCGCCGCCGTAAGGGCGGCCTGCCGTGGCCGAGGCGGACCCGGCGGTTCGTCAAGGTCCGCGACTTCGGGCCGCCCCAAAACCGATGGGTGCCCGTGGCCCGGTGGTACTGGGAAATGGCCTACGGCCCGATCCCGCCGGGCATGTGCGTCGTTTACGCCGACGGCGACTCGATGAACGACTCGCTCGCCAACTACCGGCTCGTGGACCATGCCGACCACCTGGCCATCCAGGAGGCGAACGACCGCCGGATGCGCGAGCGGTGCACCCGGGCCGCGAGCCGCGCCACCCGCCGGCGGCACGCCGAGACGCGGGCCGCAAAGGCCGCCGTCCGGGCCGCCGCCCGCGCGGCGCCGCCGCGGACCGCCGGATGGAACTGCCCGGGGTGCGGTGCGACGTACCCGGGAACCGAGACCCCCGGCCGCTGCGACCACTGTGGCGGCGGGACGTTCGTGGCGATCGAGCGGGCCGGCGCGGCGTAGGTCGCCGCGAGGGAGGAGGAGGACGGTGAACGATGCCGAGGCGTGGGAGCGGATCACCGCCGCCTACGAGCGGTGGAAGAACGGCAACGCCGCCTGCGTTGAGTTCTTCTTCAGTGACGTGGACGAGGTCCGCGACGAGTGGGACCTGACCGAGCACGAGTATAAACTGTAGGCCCTTACCAATGAACCCGTGGGCGGACGTCGAACCGATCTTGATGATGCCGGGCGAGACCGCCACGCTTTGCGCTCGCCCGTACCCCGGCCATCCGCGAGGCTGCCCGAACTTCAACAGAAAACCCGGCTGTCCGCGCGCGGCCCCGCGCCTGCCCCAGGTGTTGAACCTCGCCGAACCCGTCTGGGCAATCTGGAACGTCTTTGATCTGGCCGGCCACGTGGTCCGGATGAAGGCCCGCCATCCCGAGTGGTCGGATCGACAACTGCGGTGCTGCCTGTACTGGCAGCCGAGGGCGCGCAGGTCGCTGCGACGGCACGTCGCGATGTTTTTGTACCACCACCCCGGTCTGCACGTCGTCGCCACGCCCGAGGCCCAGGGTGTAAACGTGACGGCCACAATGAAGAGCGCCGGCATCACCTTGGAGTGGCCGCCGCGTAACGTCGCCTATCAGGTCGTCCTGGCCGGCACGCCCTTGACGCCGCCGCCGCGTGTGAGTACAAGGGAGGGGGAAGGGGGCCCATGATGACACCCGATACATTCGATGCCGGCCTGGCTGGCCTGGTGCTCGGTTTTGTGTTCTGCCTTGTTTTGTGGGTGTCCGCCGGCCGCCGTAAACCGCGGCACGAGCGGGTCCGCGAACACCTGCTCGCCCTGGCCCGGGGCGAGGCCTCCAACCTGCCCGAACCCGACAACCGCGACGTCGCCGAGATGATGACCGACGCCCGCCTGGCCGCCAACCGCCACGTCCCCTATGCCCTGTCCGTCCTCGCCCTCGGCCGGGCCCTCCTCCTAGCCCGCCGCCAGGCCGCCCCGCCTGATTCAGCCCCCCGATCCGCCCCGCCAACTAGCCGCGCAGAAACCCGCGCAGATCGCCTTGGCCCCACCGGCTGAATCCGCAAGCGTACCCCAAAAAGGCCGGTTCGTTTGTGGAACCCTAGCCGCCCCTCAAACCCCTCCCATAACCTCTTAGTTTTCCGGCTTTTACCGCCTTTTTCCGCTTTTTTTCTCGCCCCCCAACTTGCCCTGCCGCGCGTATTTGACGTTAGCGCCGG
>Ga0307378_10011137_pt1 | contig 11619 bp, 20 predicted proteins | sample UN1MG_FD_202238 | JGI IMG/M metagenome (GOLD analysis project Ga0307378, IMG submission 202238) | Soil microbial communities from Risofladan, Vaasa, Finland - UN-1 | ecosystem: Environmental > Terrestrial > Soil > Coastal area > Acid sulfate soil | place: Finland: Risofladan, Vaasa | collected...
GAGTATGTCATCGTTGTTGCAACATCACGGATGTACAAAGGATTGGAGTGCGGGGGACGAACGTCCCGCAGGCGTTGAGCTGCTGTTGTACCTGTGCACGAAGACAGAGTACGGGAGCCTGACTGTGCCCGTTGAGTTGGATGAGGACGGGCAGCCCGTGTTGTACAGGATCTGGCGAGTGCCCGTCGGCATGTGGGGATGTTGGGTCGTGTTCAGATATCACGGCAAGGAGAATGTGCCAGACCTTAGTGTGCCGATACGGATGGAGTCGTTGCCCAGAGGGGCGGAAAGGTTGACGTTAGATGAGTCACGAAAATACTGGAAGTCATGAGAAACCTGTTGTCGCTGTGACGATCAATGAGGGTAACGAGTTCATTCATTTGGGTTCGGATGCGGACGTGAAGTTTGTGCTCACGGACATGGACTATGTGATGAAACATTATGGCGAACCTGATTGTGTTCAGTATCTCCATTACAAGTTGAAGAACCTTGGCGTTGAGATGGACGAGTTGCCCGATATGAACCGGCTACGCACTGACAAGGAATTGTTGTGCGAGTGCATGAACAATCTTACGGATCTGTATCTGAGCAAGACCAGGGGCATGACAACGGAGATCTCGGTGCTGCTGGCGGGCAAGGTTAAATAGATGCAATTAACAGATCCGTTGGTGTTGGTCGTGGTGCTATGTCTTGTCATTCTATTCTTCTCGTGGATTAAACGAGAAGAATAGCGGGGTATGGGGCGGCAGCCCCATAGAGAGGCTACTAATGGTTACTAGCGTGGAACAGGCAAAGAAGAATTCGTTGAAGATGGCGCGCAGTTGGGCGAAGGCCGGCAACGTCTATATGGCCCAGTCGTTCTTGAATCAGGCGACATCTTGTGGATTCGTGAGCAATCGGCAGGTGATGGCGTTGAATCGTATGCTTGACAACGCCAGAGAGGAGAGGCGGAATCGTGAACAACAGTCTGAGCTTTAAGGCGAAAGAGGCGATGGAAGAGGTCGTTCGTCAGTTCAAAGAGGGCGACATGAGCGACGTGATCAAGGTGATCAAGTTTCGCATACATCCTGATGATAATATGCCAAGTGCGGCCTGGTCGTTGAGTAATCAGGTGTTGGCATTCTATCAGAGTGGCGGAGAGATTGATTGTCGTGGATTCAAACAATGGAAGAGTGTGGGTCGCAAAGTAAAGAAGGGCGGAAGTGCCGTATATATACTGGCGCCTAAGACGAGGAGGGTGGAGGATGCGTCGACGGGCGAGGATAAGGTGTTGATTATGGGATTCCAAAGTATTGCGGTCTTTCCGTTGCATATGACAGAGGGAGATCCTCTTCCGACATTTGATTACGTTCCACCACAATTGCCACCGTTGATTGAAGTCGCTGAGAGATTGGGCGTTGCTGTTGAATGGCGACCAACTCATGACGGTGCGTATGGTTGGTTCTCGCCGCACATGGAGAAGATTCGTGTGGGAACGCACAGCAATCAAGTGTTTTGGCACGAGCTTGCCCATGCTGCGCACAATCAGATTGAACGGTTGAAAGGAGGACAGGACGAAAAACAAGAAGTGGTGGCTGAGTTTACTGCGGCTGTGCTGAGCGAGATGCACGGAGAGCCGTATACGGGAAACGCATGGAACTATATATGGTCGTATAGCTCCGATCCTCTGATCTCTATCGTGAAGGCGATTAGTACCGTGGAAAAAGTGCTGGACGTGATATTTCCGGAGGTGATGCTTGAAGCACAAAGTTAAGTATACCGTGTATTACGAGGGTGAGTTCACCGTGGATGCGGAGTCAAGGTATCACGAGATCCTTGATAAGACCATGCGTATGAAAATGAACGACTGGTCTGCCCGCGCAAGGTTCAGCGAGATTGGATTTCAATATAGGATTGATTCCGTCGTGCCGATTGTAGGAGAGGTGGACTATACCGAGATCAATGAGTTCGTCAGAGAGTTCAGTAACAGTAAGGAGTTTTTGCAGGCGAGAGTTGATTGGCGTGGTGGATGGTGTAGTGAGGATTCGTTGTGGTTCGCACTGGTTGTGGCGCATACGTTCAAGAGGCTCGGACAGGTTAGTTCTTCTGACGAGTTGGTATCGCTTATGGATTGGGATTCATATGCAGAAGAATCGTTTAACAATGCTTTTCTCGTGTGGACATTGCTTGAGCAAAACGAGAAGAAACTAAGCGAGATACTATGCTACGAGAGTGGTGACCATGACTAGAATACCGTGGTGGAAGAGTGGGAAGTATAGATTGTTCACGGTAACGGAGCAAGATCTGCTTTATCACGAGACATTGGAAAGAGAGGATGTGGGGCGAGAGTATATTATCGTGCAGGGAGCCATGATCTTCGTGTTCGATGACATTGATGACGAGTCGGATGATCTGATGGGGGAGATTGAAGATGGATATATACGAACAATCGGTGGCAGAACTATCGTCTAGTCTGAAAGAACAAAACGATAGGATTGAGTACAATCACGTTTTCGATTGGATGTTCTTCCTTGACGGTTTGTGGCAAAGAGGAGAAGTAAATATGCGTCACTCTTCTCCGTATCTGCAAAATCATGTGGCGAGAGAGTTTGAGTACAGAATTACGGATTCTATCGCCAAAAAGATTGTGTACTATTGGATAAATCACTACGGAGAACGTCAGTTGTGGCTGGAGGCGAATGAGGATGTTAAGTACGCCGATGAACCATAGTTATAAAAATCCTAACCCGATATATGGAGATATGCTTCCAGGACGAAAGTTGCATGTTTCCATATATCGCGAGGTGGAGAAGAGCGAGCTTTCGTTCTTTGAAGGATTGGCCGTGACTCATGTGAACGGAGTAAGTGGCGGAAAGTTCTCTGTGCATGTGATGAGACTAAATCACGGTAAAGCTCGTGTCATAGGATTGATTCGAGATGACAAGATGTTTGAATATACGGTATCCGCTTCTAGATTGGAGGCCGCACTTCCCCTGTGTTACGAGATCGAAGCCAAGTTTGTCATTAACAGACATGAAAATCTTGGATATCGCATGACACAGTTCCATCTGCACGAAACACGATGGGATTCCACGAGAATTCATGTGAAGACGATGTATGATTATGCGTGGCGCAAGTATTCGATGGCAAATACGATTGATATGACGTACTATAATCAAGTGGCTACATCTCACGGGATTATGAATTTCCTGAATCTGCGAGAAATGAAGTTCTGGTAGCGGCATTGCCGAGAGGAGACGCAATGGAAGTATTTATATTCGTGATGTTTACCTATTGGTTCTTTTGGGGGAGAAAGAAGAAGAAATGAATAAACGAGATCCATTACTCTCCGTTGAGGAAGCCGCCGAAAGGTTAGGCGTGTCTAAATTAACGGTTGAGTATCATGTGAGAAATGGTAGGATTCCTGTTGCATACTATTTGGGCGAGGATCGCAGGCGACTGATTAGAGCTTCTGTGCTGACGAAGTATCGAAAGGAGTACATGAACACGGCTGATCTCACGCTGCGTGAGATTGCCGAGATGTACGATAAGACTAGAGATGTGATTCACTTCCATTTTTGTAGGAAGCGAAACGTGCAGACCTCTGGACGACGTGTACAGATGAATACGTACACGGTTGAGAACGTTGAGATGGTCGCTAGGGTTGAGGGGTGGACAAAGAAGTCTCATCCACGAGTTCTGCCGGAGATAGAAAGTCCTCTTCGACTATCGATATCCCGCGTGCCCGAAGCGAAGTAACAAGTTTTCGTAGTGTTCGTGGCGAGCCGCCGGTTCGTCCGTTCAGGATGGCCGAAATCGTGCCATGCGAGATGCCAACCATCGTGGAGAATTCTTGCCACTTGACATCCCGTTCTTCTTGAACGATCAGCCGGCCTCTCGCCTTTTCCAGTTTTTGCGGGTCGATTATGTGTACGATCATCGTTTTTTGTGCCTCCACGCATATTGTACTTCTTCACGGTAAGTTTCGCAAAAATTGTGAGAGATGGTATAATGGTGATGCAGGCAAACCTACTATTCTCGGAGGAGAACAATGAGTAATTCGTTTTTAGACAGCTTGTGGCAAGGTGAGGCTCCAGAGGGTGACGAACTTCCAGAAATGCCCGAAGGCGGTCAATATTTGGACGAATGGCCTGGATTCTTTCACACGACATTGATTTACAGGATGTGGGTGGAAGACGGCGTGGATCTAGACAAGTTGCGACTGCCGTATGCAATGAGATTTGAGTATCCGTCAGGTTCTGGACAGATTTACTACTGGGAGAACAGCGCAACGGGCAAGAAAGCCGCGAATATGGCGGCCAAGGAGTTGAAGAAGCAGTTCGGGCCAAATCTGGCCTATCGTTTGGAGTTGGATTGCTCTACGATTCTTGGTTGGGGTTCAGATCAGAATCCTGTGGAAGTTATGGGCGAAACGAAGTCATGGGACATCGATATTGTGCCGCTAAGTTCCAAAAAGAACCGGCATTCGTATCACATGATCACGTTGCCTAGTCTGTTTCAGTCGGCTGCCATCAGGAGCGGAATGATCGAAAAACCTATCTTCGATTACGAAGCTCTGTCCGCCGAGTTAAAATCTCTTGTTGATTCTGGCAAGGACGTGACGGACGATATACAGGAACGGTATATCGGCACAGACAAAGCGTTCAATGAAGCCGAGTTGTGGCAAGCACGAATGCAGATTTGGGAACTGTTCGGAGAACAGAATCCAATGGCCTATACCTTGGGTCAAGGCAAGTTCGACACGACAGCCGAACAGATGGTTCTTGCATTTGGAATGATATATCGACCGCAAGGTTTCTGGATGCAAGTAACGGAGATAATGGATCCGAGAGTTGAGGGCGTGAGCAAGAGTGGAAATCGTCTAAGAATTCCAGCGGTTACTAGAATTTGGGGTTCGGATATGGCGCCTGCTGTTGCAGAAAAGGGCGAGATTTGGAAAGCAAGTTCGACAAGTTCGAGTAACGGCATTGAAATTACCCTTCCGGAACAGTGGGCGGCCATTGAGGGAGTGTCCGTAGACGACTGGCTTGGAACGGTTCGTGAAATCCAAAAGAAATACAAGGTCGGAAATCTGAAAGATCCGGCTAAGATTGCCGAGAAAGTTGACGAAGAGACACTCGTCAAGGAGTATTCTTGTACGGTAAATGAATTCGTCAATGGCATGCAGCACGTATAACGAGTTCATAGGGATGCTACCACTATAGTGAGACAGGGGAGCGGCACTGTGCCGCTCCCCTTTTTTTTACGAATGATTGGAGGTCGTGCGAAGTGACCGTGTACTACGATCCAACTGAGGCAAGGCCTGGAACGAAGAATTCCCCCAACTTGATGAAGGAGTCGCACCCGTTACCAAATTTGGAGAGGCTGACGGGTGCCGACTTCTTCATTGATCCCACGGAAGACATCATATCATTTGATATCACGATGCCTCCAGGTGCGGGAATCTTCGCCCAGAGATTAAAAAGAGGAATGCTGGTGCAACGTAAACACGAAGGTGATATGTTGCAGTCGATTCCACGCTTGCGGGACATTCTGATACGTATGCGTGATACTGAGAGCATGTGCTGGCTGTTAGTCGTGGGCAAGTTTAGCTCCACGCTAAGCGGACACGTTGCAATCAGTACCGAGAAGGGGTATTTTCCCACGAAATGGGGATGGTCTAGCTTTCAGGGTGCAACGGATGCTTGGCAGATTCGTGGCGGATATGTGCACGCTTGCGAAGATATGTTTGAGGCGCACAACTGGATAATGGAATGGGACCGCAAGATCAAGGGCATTGATATTGAAAGGTCGAACGTGATAGTGAGACGACCTACGGCGCCTGAAGGGAAGAGCATGATGCACCCAAAGCCGTGGATCGTCACGTTGGAAAGTTTTCCAGGCGTGGGACCGGCAAACGCAGATGCTATTTCGGATTACTGCGACAATCTGTACTCTGCGCTGATGTGGATGTCGGATGAAACGATTGGTGGTGTGAGCGGCATCGGGAAGCGAACCAAAGAGATGTGGCGTAGATATATGGGTTTGGACGGGGACAAAGTTCTCGTGAGTGTGCCAAGAGATTGGAGAAAGTACAAAGATGAAGAAGATAGTGAATGAAGAGGAAGTTATTGTTATTACGAAAGATGAATTGTATGACGGAATCAGGAGAATTCGCGAGAGAGAATGTTCATGGTCTGCCGCGGGGATGGCAGAGAGCGAGATCCTTCGCCTGAAAGGCAGATTGGAGCATTTCCTGCGAAATGGGGCCAGTATAAACGAGTACAGAGATTGCCTATTTGGTCTGGTCTCGTGGTACGAGATATTTACCGTTAAACAGCCAACGAAGAGGGATATCGTGAAGAGCAGGGATGTGATATTCGTAGATCAGCTTACGAATTATGAGATCGTGGATATGTTTTGTGCTTCGTTGTATGAAATTCTCAAGAGATACGTAGCTCATTCAAACGAGCAAGATGATTGTGCTGAAGGGAGCGAGGGGAGGGATTGATATGGGCAAAATGATTGTATTGACGGGAGCGAAAGGGTCTGGTAAGAGTACCGCTCTGGCTACGATCGCTCCGCCAAGAGAGAGCAACAAGGTTTTTGTAGTAGATACCGAGATGGGCATGTCAGATATCGTAAATCAGGTTGATTTTGGCTACTATCTGAGAGCACATGAACGTTTTGATATGGGCGATAGAATGTTGACGAGAATTGCGAAGGGGGATCTGCCGTGGGTGAGTAAAGGGCAGAAAAACAGTCTCGTCGAATATTATCACTGGTTTGTGAACGAGATGGACATAAAATTGGAGGACGGCAAGTATAAGTATCTGATCATAGACACGATTGAACCTATTGAGGCGGCAATGACTGCCGCCGTAGATGACGGAGTGAAGAAATTCGGGTGGGGAGGGAGCAGGGCTTACGGCAGAATGGAAACGGAGGGAGTTCGGCCTCTGTACGAGAATATGATTGAGTCGTTCTATCAGAGGGGTGTAGAGGTCGTTGGAATTTCGACCCATATCAAACCCGTTTGGATGGACGATAAACCAATCATGAACAAAGTGAAACCTGGCGGTCGAATTGCCGTTCTAAGTCGATTGAGTTCGTTGATGCTCTGGCTGGTGCAAGATGATACAAACGAGGATGGCGCGCCAGCCGCATTGGTGCTCAAGGCGAGACTGGGAAAGATGGTAGCAGATAACGGAGGATGGAAAGTTCAGAGAGTTCTCCCGAAACGAATTCCCCGCTTCACCTGGAGTGAAATCGACAGGTATATGGAATATCCTGCGAATATGGCAGATCCCGCATCAGGAGAGTTGCCGTCCAGTAGCGAGATTGACATGATTTCGGAGTTCTTGACCGACGAACAGATGAAACTGATGGTCATAGGAGCCGAAATGGAGCGAGATTTGGCCCGACAAGGAAAGGGAGTCCTGAATAACGGTATTGAGAGTCTTCTTGGGGATGTTTCTGATGAAATTCAGGGCGAAGTGGGCATATTATTTGCGTCTGGAGTGCCCGCTCCGTTAATTGCGAAACGAATTGGCCTAAGTCTCCCACAAGTACGTGCCATCTTGACCAAGATGGAATCAAGCGAGGATGTAGAATTCGAGGGTCCAAATCATGCCGAAGGAAGTGAAGATAGCGACTAGCTCGTATGTACTTAATCACGACAGCAAAATGATTCTGAGCGTCACGACCAGAATTAGCGAATACAAGCTAGGTCCAGGTCCACACGAAACAGATTTGTCTGTCGTGAAGATCAATCTTATCTCTGCGGATGAGCACCACGTGTGGTTCCGTCTGTCCAGAGAGAACGAAGATGGTGACGAAGCCGAACCACAATTTGTACTGCATAGAGGTGAATACGAGATTCGTTCGATGAATTTGGACGAAAATTAGGTCCAGAAAAATTGGCGGTTTTGTGGGCGGGTGTTCGTTCTGTGAGTCGGGCGAGCGCCCGTCTGCGTTTTCGCATGTGTGTGTGTATGTGTGTATGTGCCGGTGTGTATGTCCTGAATTTGTATGAAAGGGCGTGTGTGTATGAGAGGCGAACATTTCCACGAGTGGGAAGAGATCAGCAAGAATGTTAGCAGAGAAACGTCGTTTTATGGCTTGATTGCGGCTGCGACTGTAAAGGCTGACAATTACAACTTGAGGAAACTGCATCATGCGTGGCCTAACTTGGTGGACGAGATCAAGGCTAGGATAAGCGCGCCTTCTGGCTGCTTGTTCGTAGAGGAATTGAAATACAAGGGTCTAGAAGGTCAGATAGGAAATATCGTTGTGATAGATATCACTCCCGCCAACTTCATTCTCGTTGAAAAGAATGGAGGCGATGATGCATTCTCACATCGGTATCAAGAAGCGGCGTACCCATCATATCTTCGTGGATTCATGGAATTTTACAAGATGAGATTCCCGTTTGTGTTACCGACAAAAGCGGCATTTCTACGAATGGAGGAAGAAGATGGATGGCTGGCATCCAAAGCAAGGTGATATTATCGTTGTCAAGGGCAAAGTTGAACGACATGTGTTCAGAGTCCCAGAAAAAGATCCTAGATGGCCCAATGTCAATTCTGGACACTACAGTGTTATCCCGTTAGATAAGGATCTGGTCATGCCGTGGAAAGAGGATCCTCTGGGTGGTTGTGTCTACGCGACATGGTGCAAGTATTCATATCACAAATGGAAAGGAGAAGTTCGTTGCATCGTGATGGGGTGGAGCTACAAGTTGATTGGCGAGATTATTCCGTCATCTGGTCGTGAGTGGGACTACGAGCAAGGCCATCTGAACGAGTGGAACAGATTCAGAGTGTGGACCGTATTCGAGATTGACAAGCACGATAGATACCACGCTCCGTTCCCAACGCTGCTTGAGTTCATGGAAAAAAAATAATACCTAGATAACGAGAGGGGCATGTGTATGGAGAGGTTAGAAGAGGACATTGTAGTTGTGGCGGGACAATACTTCAGGCGTGGCACACAAATCATCTGTGTTCCACGACATCTGAGACATGTTGTAGATGCATACAACGACAGTCTTGAAGATTTGCTGGCGCATGACGACGTTGAATTTGGTTTCGTTGATAAGCTGCACTCAGACGGAAAGTCTGTATGGTGTCGCTACTGGAATAAGTATAGCAAGGGCGAGCTTAGGACGAAAGCCAACTCTGAAGCTACGCCCATAGAGATGCTGCGCTGGCGTGACACCCATGATCAATCTACTGTGGACGACGCCATCAGGAAATATCTATACGGGATCTAGTTATGCAATGGTCTATTACGGAAGAAGCGTATAGAAATAGCATTGCCCGTGGTGGATCTAGGCGTATCGTGGATTATGGTACGCCTATCTACCGTTGGGAAGAGTGTGACGCAGAAGAGTTTATTCGTTACTGGCTGCCCAAATTCGAGAGTGGCGAGCTAGTGCCAAGTGAATGCGAGGTGATTGGACACGAACTGAAAGGGAAATGATGTTGACTCCACGAGCCGTAATCATAATGACTATCATGGCTATGATCATCATCGCTCTGACGATGATAGATCTGAATCCACGAGAGTTGTTTCTATTCGTGATGGGTGGAATATCGGGAGTAGTACTCTATCACCTACTAACAATCGAGGAGTAATATGGCTGACGAAACGAATATCGGTTGGTGCGACCATACGTTGAACTGGTGGCACGGATGTGCAGAGGTGGCTTCTGGCTGCGAGAACTGTTATGCCAGAGAGTTGACGAAGAGGTTTACGAAACAGGTCGTGTGGGGAGCTAAGGCTCCCCGCTTGATTGTCAAGGGTGCTCCGGCCAGTGTTCAGCGGTGGCAGACTGCTGCCGCTAAAGAGGGGGGGAAGAAGCGAGTCTTCTGCGGTTCGATGATGGACATCTTTGAGCGGCCAAGACCGTTGGTCGATCGTGATGGCAAGATGATTATGAATGTCATGACGGGAGATCTGCGCCGGTCGTTCTTCAATATGATTACTGATGGCGCGTGGCCTAATCTTGAGTTCCAACTTCTGACGAAAAGGCCTGCGAATATCAATAAGTGCATTCCTGAATCGTGGATGAGTGGTCGGGCGCCTGACAACGTTCTATTTGGAACGTCGGTGAGTGAGCAGACTGACGTAGACATATATGTTGGGAAACTGGTTGAATGTACGCCGCGGGATTCCAGAAGATTTCTATCCGTTGAACCAATGATTAGGCGGGTAGACATTCGTAGATATCTGGCGTACATAGATTGGGTGATCATAGGTGGCGAGTCTGGCCCAAAAGCTAGACCAATGCACCCGTGGTGGGCGACAGAGTTAGCGGAACAGTGTCATGATGCTGGCATTCCCGTGTTCATGAAGCAGCAAGGCGCGTGGAGTGTCGTGGACAGAGAGGGGGATACAGAAGTAAACGATATTGCTCTGCACTTTGGTGGTTCGAGCGTGAACTATCTCGGATGGGCTGACATGATCGTGAAGGATAGTCATGGGATGTGGAAGCGAATGCGTAAGGGGAATACGCATGGCACAGAACTAAATGACATTCCAGAGGGATGGCGAGTCCAAGAATTTCCATAAGGAGAATCATGATAGATCAATTTACAACGGCAAGGTTTGAAGAAGCTCTGCCAAAACACAAGAAAACAGGAGAACCATTGTGGTCGTTCGTCGGAACAAAGTTTGGCGAGCGTCTCTACGTGGTTAATGTCAACGAGAATACCAGGATTATGATTCGCTCTACGATTTTGAGCGATGGGCTGGCCGCAGAGAGTGGAACAGACAGTATTCGTTTGTGGCTGGAGATCCGAAAGGGGAACACGTGGAAGCCAAGAGCGAAGATGGACAGGTGGACGACAAGGGTCACGGGTTGGGAAGAGAGAATGACGAAGAAGTTGAGGGAGCTATATCGTCTAGGGTTGAAAGAAGTTCCAAGCACAATGACGGATACAGAATGCGCTTCACGCACCACATCGACAGCGACGGGCATCTCAAAGTCGGACCGCCACCAGAACCAGGAATCTACGGAGAGTACGGATTCTACCCAGGAATGTCTTGCGACAAGTGCGGATATCAGCAACTCGCCAGATTCGACGGTGAAAATAACGTCCAACGATACGTCTGCACAAGATGCCAAAACACTTGGATCGAAGTCGGAGAATAACGAATGCGAATCACAACCTACATCACAAGAGGTCCAGAAACAGGACAAATCTTTTGTATCTCGTTCGCAGAAGGATACAGAATCATCGATGACTTCCCCGGACTCGAAGAAGCAATCCAGAAAGCCGTTAGGAAACATTTCCGAACTTCTGAGCGCTTTGCGCAAACCGAACAACGTGCTAGAAGACGCCGCGAACGTCGTGGAAAGGGCACTAGCAGAAAAAACAAAAACTCCGAACAAGGAGCAGGGTGCAGCGATATTGCACGATCTGGATAGAGCCGCCTGTGTGCTGGCTAACGCCGGAAGCGGAAAGACCTATAGCATCGAGGAGCGGTATAAGTACATGCTCGGGCAGGGAATTAGCCCGATGAACATAACCGTCGTCACGTTTTCGGCTGACATGAGCAAGGAAATGCTTCAGAGAATCGTGGCTGCGAATCCTCAGATTGCGGGAAGTGGAGCAGAGCGACAGATCTGTAGTA
>Ga0307378_10011138_pt1 | contig 11619 bp, 32 predicted proteins | sample UN1MG_FD_202238 | JGI IMG/M metagenome (GOLD analysis project Ga0307378, IMG submission 202238) | Soil microbial communities from Risofladan, Vaasa, Finland - UN-1 | ecosystem: Environmental > Terrestrial > Soil > Coastal area > Acid sulfate soil | place: Finland: Risofladan, Vaasa | collected...
GGTGGAAAAGTTGTCAATTGTAGGATAGATATAGTAACATCATGAATATATTTCAAAGAGTACCGACAAATGTTTATGATATGAAATGCGTAGCATTTAATACTTTTACTTTTGGAGATATGGGATCTATGCTTCCCTGGACAACTTGGTTTTCCAAAAAATATAGTTCTGATGTTATCAGAGTAACTTATAAATCTCAAAATTTTTCTGACAGTTGTTTTATCTCGTTCGGAACTAATGATATGGAATGTAGCAAACAAAATCTAAGAAGATAATTATGAAGATGATAATGAAAATTCCGTTAAATAGTAACAATAGAAGCAGGAGTTCTAGTTTTAATGAATTAGGACTTATTAAAGATCCTGCAATAGTTGTGCCTTGTTCTCATTCATTTGTTTGGGGACATCATTTTTCAGAAGGTAGGCTTAACCAGTATCGTTCTGACCAGTATCGTTCTGTTCGGAATTGGGAATAAATATGAAAATGATAATGAAAAAAAATAGATATTATGAACAATCGTCCAAGATTTTTGGAAATACGCATAATATATTTTCTTGTATGTTAACTAACACTAGCTCTTACTCACGTTCATCAACAAGCCTAGAATATTATTCTTCTTTGTCGTTTGGCTGGAGTTTTAAACAAAAGCAATGTCGGTGTTGGACGAGAAACAGATGAAAATGATATTTAAAACAAACAGATATTTTTCTAAGGCATCAAAAAGTTTTGGAATTAATGGTAATATATTTTCTCGTTCAAATGATATGAGAACTTTCTCAAAGTTTTTAAATCAAAATCGTTCCAGATGTTGGTCAGTTAGGATATATAACTCAAAAAAGGGAGATGAGTTATGAAAATGATAACAAGAGCAAATACGTTGACTGACAAGCTTGATCAGTTTTGTCGTTCTTGGGAAAGAGATCTTTATAGATCTATATTTGCTTGGAGTACAGGATCATGTACAATATCATCTTGTTGGTCGGAAAATAAGGTAAGAAGTCTTGGACCAAATAGACTAATGTTTTCTATAGTATCTTATGATTTTTTCTCGGTTTTAGGAGACAGATCGTGAAAATGATAATACGAAATCATAGCAATAATAGTGATTTGCATAGATCTAGATATGGTACGAATTGGAATTCTATGGTATCTAAATGTTTTTGGAGATGGGGTTCTTCCCTTCTCTATACAACATATCGAAGTATAGATTTTTCGTGGAGGCATGAGCAATCTTGTTGGGAAAATGGAATTCAAAGCTCTTATAAGTATCCAATGGGATTCAATGGATTATGAATATGATGAGAAAAATAGTTAACAATGCTAATTCAAGAAGCAATCATTTGTTAAGGTCTAACTATAGCATTATAGGATTAAGATTATGCAATAATGTATCTTTATCTTATAATCGGGACTATATCTCTAGGGCAAGTATCGAAGATTATGGTTATGGACATTCTTATGGCTGGACACAATATTTAGGAGGTTCATTGTGAAAATGATAATGAAGGTTACTTGTAATCGCCCAGGGAACGGTTTTCGAACTAAATATTTGTCTAGGCTTAATTTTCCTATGTCTAGGATTTCTAGGGGTTCTAGTTCTAGAGCTTTTTCTATTGCATGGGCTTTTAGATGTATTAGTTCAAGATCTTGGGACATGAATTATTTAAATTCTTACAATGGTGGTGGCTCTTTATCTAGGTTTTATCTTTAAAAATTGTGATTAGATTTTATGATATAATATGATTAAGAATATATTGCGCAAAGAAATTTGTTTGTCTGATGATCTATCTTCAAAATGTTGGTCATCTAATGTTAGGTATTCTGTTCCTAGCTCTGATCGTGGACTTTATAGTCTGAAAGTTTATTCATCAGAAAGCAGAAGATATTGTTGGGGATCTTATAGTTGGACTAAAGTATTTAGGTATTCAAGAAAAAATCAATGAAAATGATAACAAGAATTTTAGCTCAATCTGAGGCTAAGGCATGGGGAACATCTGGTTGCAGATCGACAATTAATAGATATTGTTTTTCATCCTCATGGAGCAATGACATGAAAGTAAGTGATGTTAGTAGTAGTTATTTTGGTTCCTTTCAGGGTGCTACATGTTGGGGGTTGAGTTCTTTTTGTAGTAGGTCAGTGCAGTTGTCTTGGAGCTAATAATGAAAATGATACTAAGAACTCACAATGGTCCTTGTTCAAGTTGTTGGCTTGGAGGAATTCTTTCACGGCATCGTCTTGGGTGGTCGCACAGTTCATCTGGTCTGTTGCTTGGATGTTGGTTTCGTATATGGTCAAGAACTAATTCAGAGCCTAGATTAAAGAGCCACATGAGCCATAGAAGATTTAACCGACATTTTGAGACAGAGAATAGAATGCAAAATTGGGTTGAATGATGAAGATGATAACAAGAATTAATATGTATGGTAGATCTACGTGTTGGACTGGATCTAGTTTATCACATAAATTTATTGGCGGTTTTGGTTATTTTGAATCTAAATTTTCATGTTCATATATTGATATTGCTTGGTTCCTGGTAGAAAGAGTGCTTGTTTTAAAAAGACGCCACGATAGTTTCTTGACAGCCATTTTAGGTTGTCACAGCACAGACAACCGTTTTAGGTTGTCAAGTACTGGCAGCCTTTTTAGGATGCCAGTAAATTATTGTGATTAAAAATTATGGTATAATTATGAATATATTATCAAGAAGCTCGTTAAATTTACAGAGCAAAAAAAGGTGTCGTTGTTTTTCTCAAGAACAGCTTCAATCTAATACTAGAGGATTCAAGCAGAGATATTCTATGTGTTTTGTTATGGAAAATCCTTTTTCGAGATGGACTAATAGCGGCTTTCCACTATATGTAGCATCTGAATTTAAACGTCCGGTATTTTATGAAAATGATAACAAGAACTAAAGCAGGAAAAAACATATCAAGGGCTTGGTCTGCTGGGCATATTGTATCGCTTCCAGCATTATCAAGGCGATATGATAAACCTGTGCAAATTCGTTTATCTCGGACAGGATTTTATTTTTGGTCTTGTTCTTCAATGTATAAAGTAGGGAGTTCACTGAGACCATTGTGAAAATAATAAGAATGACAATTATAACTGGGAATGATGAATCGAGTAAGACTACAGAGTCTTTAGTAGATGGTTCTGATTACAAGATGTCTTATTTATTTGGTGCTACTAGTATGATATCTAGATCAACCTATGATGATTATTGTCATTATGGTTTATCTTATGGTTGGAGCGAAGGGATGAGTGGCTCATTGTGAAAATGATATTAAAGTTAACTCCGTTAGACCTGCCTACGAAAAGTACTGCTAGAAGTCAATCTTCTATTTTTATAGGACATCATTCTAACTCATGGAACGGATCATTTAGAAGATCAATTCCTTCTAGTGAGTTTCATTATTTTTGTTCGGTTTGGACTGATACTGTAGCATCCGATTTTGAGATGTCAATATGAAAATGATATTAAAGTTAACTCCGTTAGACAAAACTGCGAGCGGTCTTTACATGAGTGATCGCAGAAGTCGTTCAAACCAAAACTATTATTCTCATTCATGGAGTTTGAGACAGAAAAGTTGTCGGTCTTCGCGTGAGTTTAGTTTCTATTTTTCGATTTGGAATATAACTGTTGCATCCAATTATAGGGTGAGATGATATGAAGATATTTAAAATGTCATATACGCCGCATGGTTCATCTAATTGTTTTTCGCGTGGAGAAAAAAGATCTAAAGTGAATATGATAAAATCTCAATCGTCAGGTTTGAGTCCTCTTTATAGAAGTGTAGCCGTTGCGTGGAGTTTTGACCAGTCTACGATGAGAAGATGGGGCTATGGCTGTAGCACTAGATGTGATTTAGATCGTATGTATTTTGAAAGAGATTTTTGAGATGAAAATATTTGCAAAAACATTGTGGCGACAGTCTAAAGGCTTTTCAACTAAAAATTGCATGTCTGCATATACTTCTGCGCCTAGTTTTATAAAATCATCAGGAGAAAGAGCTAGAACAGTAACTCAATGGTATGCATGGTCTTGTATGGGAACAATTCCATGTGCAGCTTCTGCAAATGGAACAATATCAGGTAGGATTTATGGATGTAGCGAAACATAAGGAGACGAATAAAATGTTTTTTATGCAATATTTTAAAGAAAGAAAAGAAAAAAAAGCAAAAAAAGAAGCAGAAGAAAAGGCAAAAAAAGATATTATTGCTAAACAAATTGAATCTTTGGAAGAGTTAGCTTCGGAATTATCCCATGCCAAGAATTCAGAAGGTTGGCGAAGTACTGATAACTTTAATTCAAACTGTCCCAGATGTAAGACAGAAAAATCCGTAGAAAAGTTTCGCAGGGTTAAAGGAGAAGGTTCTGGTTCTGTCAACGGAGATTTTATATTTGGTTGCGGTTCTATTAGCGGACGTAACAGTACGACTATTGATACGTTTGTTATTAATTCATGTCCTAGTTGCGGACATGAATGGAAAAAACGCGAACATGAATACATTAATCAATCCGATTATATAAAAGAGCAATTAAGATGGATACATTATTATCTTGAAAAAAACGAAGTAAACAGTACTAACGGCTTGTGGGTCGAAGCGAAAACCTTTTTTTCTAATGTCAATGCCGAAACTATTATAGCTATAGGAATGAACAAATTGTCTGAATATGATCTTAAATGGTTCCTTCAATATGTTACCATTGATAAGTTAATTGATGCTGGTTTTAAACAGTAACTATTATGAAAATGCATACAAAATCAATGTGGATTCAATCGAGTAATTCTTCGGACAATAATTTGAATAGTTCAAAATCTTTTAGTTTGGGAAGGTCTAGATCTGTTTTTGCCGAAAATAAATATAGCTGGTCTGCCTATGGTTTAGGCACATGTAACTCGGTGACAAAAGGTAGAAGTCGTAGTGGTACCGGATTTATTTAACTTTTGGAGGTTTAATTGGATAAACAAGAAAAATTAGTAGGTATATTTGAAATTCTTTTTCCCAGTAGACACGTAGCTAAAAGTGCTAATATTTTTCTGAAAAATATTGGAATACTAGATGGTTTAACCGATAAACAAAAAAAACAATTTGACACATTAAACAAAGAATTATATCAGATTCAAGTTGATGAGTTTGTCAGGAGCGTCAGTAGTCGTTTCACAAGCAATGAAATTAATCATCTTTTCAAGTTTTACAATAGTGTTATATATGCACAATGGAATGTCTTTAACCAAGGATTCCTTCCTAGACTTATGAGCTATGAGTTTGAAGGAGGGAAAGAAATTCAAGATAAGTTAAATAGTTTCTTGCAGTCTATCGTCGATGAAAATGGTCCTCCTACTAGTGGACAAGACGAAGGTTGTTCGCCGTTCTAATTAAAAAATGGAGAATAAAATGATTGATAGACGAACGTTTGTTAAAAATGCGTTAGGTGTCGTTGTCGATGGTGCGGCATTCCCTTTTAAGAATTTGTTGAAGAGTTCTTATTTTGTTGGCAAGATCCAACCTGCTCTTCCTCCTTCGGTTTGTTGGGACATATCAGGCAACGGAAATCATGGCATTCGTATTGATTGGGATCATCCGTTAGCAAAAGGATTGGTGGGTTTTTGGAGTCCATATGAACTTCATCCCGACGATATCAAGCGAATATACCAAAACGGGATACTAAACAATTAAAAAAAACTTTCAAAAATAAAGATGAAAACGAATGAGTATTTTGCTAAAGTTCCTCTCCTTTATTTAATAGATACATGGAAACTTTGTACTAAACCTTATCATGGGAACTTGAAAGGTTGTCCTAATTGGGCTAAAAAGGAAGGTTGCCCACCAAATTGCAATTTAATTCAAAATACAATTGATCTATCAAAAGATGTATGGATTATTTATAATTCGTTTAATATCGGCAAATTTGCTGCTCGTATGAAAGATAAGCATCCCAATTGGACAGAAAAACAAATGTATTGTTGTCGTTATTGGCAACCCACTGCAAGAAAACAGTTAAGAGAAAAGATAGTCACATTTAAACATGTATTTCCTGATTTAAAAATTGTTACGAATCCAGAGGCTCAGGGAGTTGATATAACAGCTACGATGGCTGAAATAGGCATTATCCTAGACTGGCCTCCTAGAAAGACATCTTATCAAGTCGTGTTGGCGGGAATTAAAAAATAAATTAGTTGTTGAATGTGCCTTAATTTATGGTATAATACCGATTCGGCAACGAAAAAGTATGTCATGAATTTAAAATGGTAAGGAAAAGAGATGGAAGTTTCGTTTAGAAAAAAGAAGAGGACTATAACCGAGTATTTTGTTCATATGAATGGAGAAAAATTTGAGTTCTATGATGTATATAGAACAATAACGCGAATTGATGATAGCCGTTCAAGCATAGTTATGACCGATCCAATAATGATAAGAGTCTTCTTAGTCAATGGTATTATCAATTCTCCAGGTAGCAGAAAAGGTGGACAAGGAGCAACTCTAGGTCCAAACGGAAAAGAATTTATCGCAATCTTAGAAAAAAAACGAACAGAAATGGAATGATGTCTAGATTGGGATTAATTCTATAAAGGAAAAATAATTATGAAACAAAAAGCTTTTATTTTAATTACTGATGCTCATGGCGATGGTCGTAATAATCTAGATGAATTACAAGAATTTTTAGATGATGGTTGGAAAGTCTCTATGAGTTGCGCCATGGGCGGTGCAGGTGGAGGTGAAACTAGATACAAACAATATCGTTCTCTTGTTATTCTAGAATGTGATTAATTTTATAGACCTAATAAACAGAAGGAAAAATAATGAAAAAGATAATTATTATTTTAATTATTGTTACTATTGTCTGTGGATGTTCCACCAGATTTGCACGTATAAATTGTACAAATGTGCAAACTATTTCAGGTTTTGTAAGTAGTATGGAAATAGATAAACGGACATGGGAAGATGATGTGACTATAGAGTTCGTTGATGGCAGAATAAAAAAGTTTGTTGTACGACATGATATGGCTTTTATTTTGCAATATGGCAGACATTATAGTATCGGCTATTCAGGAGATAATAACGTAGTTTTTTGGGTTACATTAAACAATTTGCCAAAATTTGAAAAGATAAATGATTTTAAGAAGAGCATATAATATAAATGATTGTTCTGCTTTTGGGTTTAGCCATTCGTATTCTACTTTAACTTTAGATATGTATTCAAGCGGTTGGACGAATCTAATAGATAGTTGTAGTATAAGTTGGGAGGGAGGATTTTATACGAACAACATGTATCCCAGTGAACCTTTTAGCGGTCCTACTTATCTTCATGAAAGAGTTTGGTGAAAAATGTTAGTTAAAGAATTGATTGAAAAATTGCAAAAAGAAGATCCAGATAGAATTATAATAATATCAAGAGACAGTGAAGGCAATGGGCATTCGCCTCTTAGTCGTATCTGTTTGGGAGCATATGCCGCTACAACATCTTGGTATGGAGAAGTTGGTCTAGATGAACTGACAGAAGAAGATAGAAAAGCAGGATATAGCGAAGAAGATGTAATAGAGGGAGAAAGAGCTATTATTCTTTGTCCTGTAAACTAATTGAAAGGAAAATGATAAATGATTTGGACATTAAAAGAATTATTTGAGAGTCAACTACCCCTCCCTGAAGGAAGGGGCTTGTAAAAGCCCCGACCAACAAGGAGAATCTCGTAAGAGATTAAGTTGACCAGACCACTAACAGGAGTTAACAATTGTTAGTAAACGATACAAAAGAAATTAGAAACGTAGGAATGCCGTCCCAGTTCCTTCCTCTTTGGTTACAGATTAAACAGTCTTGTGAGGTAGAGACAGTGTTTGTAGCGTTAAACCTTTTGATATCAGGTCGAGGGAAAGACGAATTCTACGATTTTCTCCAAAATCGTAGATACGCATTACTCTGTTTACAGTCAGAGGCATGTTTTATGTTAGCATGCGTTAAAAGCTGTATTATTTTCCTTTTCATTGATAGCCTTTTAGCTCTTGTTAAAAAGCAAGGGCTAAAGGTTATCTAAATTTTTAAAACTTTAATATAGAAAGGATGAGAATTCCTCTCCCCCGTAAACGAGGGAGTCTCCTTCTCAAAACGACAAAATGAAAATTAGAAATGGATTTGTAAGTAATAGCTCAAGTACATCGTTTATAATAACAAACACTTCAGATGAGACTAAAACAATTGAAGATTTTGTTAAAGAAAATCTTCATCTTATAGACGATTTTAACGACTATTACGATGACGACTATAGTTATGAAGAAGTAATAGATAGTGCCAAGAAAGATTATGATGATGTTATCTTTTCTGGGAAAGAAAGAAAAAATGTTATTTTTGGTGACGAAGAAGGAACAGTTTTAGGTAGAATTTTCGATTACATCCTCAGAGATGGTGGCGAATCTGAAAGTTTTACTTGGAAATTTGATCAATATTACAGATAAGGAATTAAAATGAAGCAAAGAAATGGATTTGTAAGTAATAGTAGTTCAAGCTCTTTTGTTATAGCGATTAAAAAAGATGGCGAAGCATGTCCTCATTGTGGCAGAAGCGATCCGAGTATTCTAGATGCAATCAATCAACAAGAAAACTACTCTGACGAAACATGCGTTGACGGAATGGGCATAGATGCAGTTTTAGAATTTGCTGACCAACTAAGTGAATATGGGCAAAACACTGAAACCGAACGAATAAAAAAAGAAGTTGCTAAATACGACGATGAATGGGAATTGGCTATTATAAGCATATCTTATCATGATCCGCTTATAAAAATAATGTTGCAAAACGCAGAAAAAGCAGGTACAATTAAAGTCTTATCCAAAGGATAGAAAATTATGAAAATAAGAAATGGATTCGTAAGCAATAGTTCAACATCGTCTTTTTATATCTACGGCATATGTCTAGACGAAAATGAAGACGGAATAGCAAAAAAACTTAAAAAAGCTACAGATGAAATAAAAAAAGTCATATTAACTAAAAATAATGAAGCCGCAGAAAAATCTTCATATAGAAAAGCATTCGATGATTTTGAAACATATATAGATCATTTCGATGAAGACTCTTATGAAATGCTGAGCGAAATAGCGAACGCAGTAGGGCTTACAATGGACCATCCCGAATATTGTGGATTTTATATGGGCATCGATCCAAGCGACATTGGCGACGATGAGACAGGCAAAGAATTTAAAACTCGCGTAGAAACTATTATAAAATCTTTGCTTGGAGAAGATATCACAGGATTCAGTTGGCACGCAGAAGCATGGAGAGATGGATAAAATGAAACAAAGAAATGGATTCGTAAGTAATAGTAGTAGCTCAAGTTTTATCGTAGCTGCAAAAAAAGATATTGATGAAAACGAATATACGTTTTTGAATAAAACAGGGACAGATAATGTTCTAAAATTTGCAAACGAACAGCAGTTCGATAAAGAAGAATCTGAATCTATGATAAATAATATCTCCAAATACAATAATGATAAATGGTTTTTCGCTATGTTTAACTTATCTATTCATGATACTAATTCGTTAACAAAACTTAAAAACGCAGAAACGGCAGAGGAAATAGTTGTTATAGGATATATAGATCATTAAAAGGAAAAATTATGAAAATTAGAAATGGATTTGTAAGTAATAGTAGTAGTGCCAGCTTTATTGTAAATTGGAAATTGAAAGAAGGGTGGGAACCAGATAAAAATGTCTTAGCCGCAACCATACTCAAGATGTTCGCTCCATATCACAAACTCGGAGACGAAGAACTTGTAACATTAGATTATCTAAAGTCAGATAAAGTTGATTCCGACAACCTAGACACTTGGGAAGAGACTGGAGAAGAACGACTTAGAAAAATACGCAAAGTAATAGAAAAAACCGTAGAAACTGACAAAGGATTCACTACAACGTTCTGGACATGCATGTATAACGAAAATAACGATTTTGGGAATACAGCAAAAGAATTAATGTTTAATTTATTGATATCAGATGGATTCGAATACGATTGTCACATCGAAGAAGATTAAGGAGAAAATTATGAAAATTAGACAAGGATTTGTAAGCAATTCAAGTAGCTCAAGTTTTGTGGTCTTCGGTTTTAAAGTAAAAGACGATCCAAAACTTATATGCAAATTGTTATCGTTGTCAACAGAAAAACTCGATCTCGATGACGCAGACGACGATAATGACGACCTATGGAACCTTATATACGATGTAACACGACATCCCAACTCCGAATTCGTTATAATAAACGGAGAATATAGTTCTGACAATACTGTTATAATTGGAAATGAAATAACAGTAGCAACTAGTAGCGACAACTCTGATCTAGAAGAAACTAGTTTTTCTATAGAAGAGTTAAAAGCAATGGAAAAAAGATTTAAAGAATTACAACAAGAATTTGGGATTGAGGCAGAAATAAAACTATTTACCGGCATGCAAGCCTGTTAAAAAAGGATAAATTATGAAAATTAGACAAGGATTCGTAAGCAACAGTAGTTCAAGTAGTTTCGTCTGTGATATATGCGGCGATATTCGTAGTGGATGGGATGCAAGCCCAAGTGAACTTGGGTTCCAGATGTGCGAAAATGAACATTATTTTTGTGAAGAACATTTAAAAGACGATGTTGTTAGAATCGACAGTCCAGATTGGGGAGAATGTATTAGTTCAGAATTTTGTCCAGTTTGCTCTTTAGTAGATGTTCGTGATTCTGATTTACTTGAATATTGCCTAAAGGAACTTGAGACCACAGAATCAAAAGCTAAAGCAGAAATCAAAGAAAAATTTAACAACCTAAAAGAATTGAAAGAATACTTAAAGGGATAAGTCCATAAAACTAGTAACTATAAATAGAGGTTTATATGGGAACAATGTTTTTTAAGTGTCCTGTCTGCGATAACGACACCCATTTCAAAAGTGACGACAACGTATTTCCAGTTAATTATAAATTGAAATGTAAACATTGTACCTCTATTTTCGGGTTTGTCCCTAAAATCTTTGTTAAAGCAGATTTTGCGTTGCATGGCGATCAACTCGCAGAAAAGGAGATAGGAAATATACTTGATGAAGACGAAGACGAAAATGGTCCAATCCCGATAGAAGGATTAATATCAGCGATTGATGAACTTGAGAAGAAACATAATGTCAAAAAATAAAAAAGAAATTCGCGGTAAATTTAGAAAAGATGTCTTTGAAAGAGATAAACATCAATGTAGAATGTGCGCCAATAAAGATTGTGAACTAGACGCACACCACGTGACAGACCGCAGCGAAATAGAAAATCAAGGATACGTAATTCAAAACGGTATATGTCTTTGTCCAGAATGTCACGAAAAAGCTGAAAAATTTCACATAACTGGTGGGAAAGAGTGGGTTGAAGGATTCCATCCTGACGATCTGTATAGAAAAATAGGCTCATCAAAGGAACTAGCAATTAAAAAATCTTCTATGCTTTCTTGAATAGCATAAAGTTTCTCTTTATCTCTTTAGGGACTATAGTTTTCCATTCACTCCAAATAGCAATTGTTTTATTGGTCTCTTTCTCTAGATAATCGAATCCTTCAGCCACGATACTATCAATCCAAAACTGTTTAGGTCTACAGTTAATATGATATCTGC
>Ga0307378_10011140_pt1 | contig 11616 bp, 6 predicted proteins | sample UN1MG_FD_202238 | JGI IMG/M metagenome (GOLD analysis project Ga0307378, IMG submission 202238) | Soil microbial communities from Risofladan, Vaasa, Finland - UN-1 | ecosystem: Environmental > Terrestrial > Soil > Coastal area > Acid sulfate soil | place: Finland: Risofladan, Vaasa | collected...
TATTGCACAATTCCACGATTACGAGGATGCAGCAGCCGCTTCAGCAGATTTCTGTTTCAAATAATTCCGAATAAAGAAACCTGTCAGTATCAGAGCCTCATCATTGGTATATGAATCAATTGTACCGTTAAAATAATGAGACTGGTATTTTATGAGGAATCCGTTTTCATCACTGAGGTTCCATCTGGTACGAAAGAAGTTATCAAATTGCCATTTATATTCTTTATTCATATAAGTTATGGCTGCCTTTGATTTCCAGGAACTGAATCCTATCGTTCCGGCAATTGAATTATCTGCCTTATTAATTATCCGGGTTTCATGCTTAAAAAAACCTTTTGTCTCAAATATGAATTCCCTTCCGTTCATCTCTCCGGTAGTTTTCCCTGACATGCTTTCCTTTTTCAGTTCCCCGACATATTTCTCATACTGAAAAATATCAAATTTTCTGCTGAATATTTTTGTTTTCCAGGTGAAGTGGGTTTCCATGGCATATAGGCTTATGCTAAATAATATCAAAGATAATAAAACGGTATTAAGGCACAATGGTACAAAGGTGCAATGGCAAAAAGTTGAAAGTCCGTAAAGTTAAAAGTCCATAAAGTCAATAGCCGGTTCTGGAATGTTACTCACGGACTGCATTTCTCCGTTCGTCAAAAACCGTTGAAAAAGTGGCAGTTTCGTATACTATTTTTATCATTTTTGTTGTATATTTACACAACAAATTAATTTAGGGAGAGACACTTAGCCTGATCAAAATATTTCTGGACTTCGCTAAAATGGTTTTAGTATGTTGTTCTTAGCAAATATTTGATTAAAATGATCAAGAGAAAGTCATCTGTCAGTTTTTTCATATTTCTCCTCTTTCATGCATCGTTAAGCTTTTCACAGCAGAATCAGGCAGATCTGTCTTTGTTTGAAAGAACTCCGGTTTTTAAGGAGCTGTTTGATAATAATTCAAACAACTGGATCACAGATAATCAGTATGTAAACGGAAGGCTTGAGAACGGGCAGTATGTACTTAAATGTAAGAATTATAAGGGTTCCACCGGGTTAAGTTATAAAACAGTAAAACTGGATCTAAGCAGGGATTATGAGATTGAGGCTTCTTTACAGATCATTAAAGGCAGCGGAGGTTTATTGTTCGGAATGAACGATAAATATGATCATTACAGGATAGAAATCAATGATAAAAACAATCTGTTTGTTGTTAAGAATACACCTTCAAAAAGCAAGAACGAAATTTTATTAAACAGCGCTGACAGCCCGGTCATTAAAACCAATTCTGTTAATAAAATAACAATAAGAAAACTGAACGACACTTTTTATATTTTTGTTAATGAATCACTTATTAAAGAATTCCGCAATATAAAACCAGAGGGAAAACAGGTTGGTTTTAACGCGGGAAAAGATTCAGAGGTATCCGTTGATTATTTAATCGTATCATATCTAGTTGAGAAAACAAAACCAACTGTCGCTGACATCAGTCAGTCGGACAAAGTAATTCCTTCTGATGCTTTGAAAATAGAATGGATAAGTCCGACGGGTTTAAAAACATCAATTGAGTCATTTTCTGCCACAGTGAGAACCAGGATAAAATCTGAATCCGGGATAAAGGATGTATTGTTCTATGTCAACGGAGTTGCATCCAAAGGGGAATCGGAAATAAGATCGTTACCGGGCGATTCAGGTGTTTTCCTGGTTGAAAAAACTATTTCCTTCACCCCCGGTGAGAACAGTGTTTATGTGATCGCAACAAATAATGAAGGATCTGAAAAATCAGATATAAGATATTTTATTATCCCTTCTGCGACTACACCGGAAATAAGATGGATTACTCCCCTGCCAAAGGTTGCGCTGATCAATAAAGAGAGTATAAAGATAGAAGTCTGTATACAATCACCAACTAAACTTAAGTCAATCGAAGTTCTGGTAAATGGCATTCCACAATCAGATGCACGTACCTTTCAAGCCCCTGAAAAAGGTGACTGTAATTACAGATGGCAGGGACCTGTTGTTTTAAAAGAAGGTGATAACGAGATTTTTGTAATTGCAAAAAATCTCGCCGGAAGTACAACATCTGAAAACAGAGTGGTGAAACGATCATCCTCTTTTACCGAAAGGAGACTTGCTCTGGTGTTCGGTAATTCACAATACGGGACAAAGATAAGCCTTAAAAATCCGGTAAACGATGCTAATCTGATGGAAGGAACACTTAAAGCTTTGAATTTTGATGTGATAAAGCGTATTGATGCAGGAAAATCGGAAATGGAGCAGGCTGTCATGGAATTTAACAGGAAACTGCCCGATTATAATGTCGCATTGTTTTACTATGCAGGACACGGTATCCAGGTTGATGGCGTGAACTATCTTATTCCCACAGATGCCAAACTTGAACAAAAAGTTGATTGCCAGTGGGAAGCTGTTTCAGTTACTGATATTATCAAACAGTTTGAAAAATACCCGGACAATATAAACGTTGTGATCCTTGACGCCTGCAGGAATAATCCCTTTACGAACTGGGTTAGAGGGAATGAGGCAGGATTTAAGTTCCTACCAAACGTAAGTGGTACGATTATCGGGTATGCCACCGTTGAGGGGGCAACGGCCGCTGACGGAGCCGGATTTAACGGATTATATACTGAAGAGCTGGTAAAGCAGATGGTTATTCCACAGCCCATTGAAAGTGTGTTCAAGAGAACCAGAGTACAGGTTGAGCTAAGGAGTAATGGATTGCAAAGTCCGCAGGAGACAACTGGTTTGAGAGGCGACTTTTACTTCATCAAATGAAATTATCATCACCTTATTTCATCTTAAATAATTCGATTATAAAATTTGAAATGAAAAAAAATCTGTTCTTAATATTGTGTCTCCTGTTTCTATTCTCAAATATTAAAAGTCAGGCACCCTGCAGATTCAATTATCAGGCAGTGGCAAGAGATGCCGGCGGGAATCTTATTTTAAATCAAAACATCTCTGTCCGTATTAATATTTTAACCGGAAGCGCATCAGGGTCCTCCGAGTACTCTGAAACTCATTCTGTTACAACAGATGCCTATGGAGTATTCAACCTTTTGGTTGGTGGAGGCAATGTGGAAAGCGGTTTTTTTAATGCAATTACATGGGGAACAGAAAGTAAGTTTATCATGATAGAGGCAGATGTCAGCGGTGGAATAGATTACCAGGCTCTGGCCACAACACAAATTCTGTCAATGCCTTATGCATTGTATGCCAATAAGGCAGGAAACGTATTCAGTGGTGATTATAACGATCTGACTAATAAACCAGACACATTATGGTCTAAAGAAAATGATCATATTTATGCAAATAACGTAACAACTACATCTTCAGTGACTATCTCCGATGAAGGTTTCCTTGGAATAGGTACGAAAGACCCACTGGGTGAGTTCCATGTTAACAAGCCAATTGGCTTTAGTGGTATTACTTTCATAGGAACAGGATTGAATGATCTTAATGTGGATTACAGCATTTATAATGGTACTGGTGATGTGACATATACAATTGAAGTTATAAACACCGGTCCAGATCCTGACCTGATCCGTTGGACTGACAATGGAGGAACCTCATGGAGTTCTGATACACCAATGCAGATTAGTGGAATTAGTTTAAGCAACGGAGTACTTATTGGATTTACCTCTACTGACGGCCATACCTATTCAGATAAATGGGAATTTTCTGTTTCACAGGGATTTATGAATGGACTTATAGTCAAAGATGGAAAAGTTGGGATTGGAACTACCACCCCTGATGAAGAATTATCTGTTAATGGCACAATTCAAACAACAACAGGGTATAAATTTCCTGATGGGACAATACAAAACACAGCTGCTCCCACAATATTCAGGAGAATATATAAAGATAATACTATCGCTTCTACAAGTGAAGGAGTAAATGGTAATGAAGTTTTACACTCATATACAATACCCGGAGGTACTTTAAAGGAAGAACTTATGATATTTGTAAGTGGATATGTCGAAGCATACTATGGATATAGTGGCACCTCTGGAGATTACACTAGAGGTGGTATTTTATGTCTATATATCAATGGTGTAAATGTGGATCAGGCTTCTGCTTCAACAAATATTTCCGGGAATGGACCAGATGTAAGCCATGTTGAAATACATGATGATGTAACTTTTATTGAAAGCTATTCAGTAGGAGAAATTGATTTTAGCGCAGAAATTGAAATTATTATTTACGGATCCAACTATAGATCAGATTCCTGGTTAATGCCTGTAAGTGAGGCAAAATATTATAAATTAATAATCTATGGGAAATAATATGAATTCTTTTTGTATAAATTTCATTACAAACTTTACAAACTCATTTTGTATAAAAAGAATCAGATTACTTAATAGAATCAAATAATATGAAGAGATTTATATTCTTATTAGTTTTATTGTTTCTGTCAATCATATCAATATTTGGACAAGCACCTGGAAGATTCAATTACCAGGCAGTTGCCAGGAATACCGGAGGTGACCTGATAATTAATCAGAATATTTCTGTACGGATAAGTATCCTGACCGGCAGTACAACAGGTACAACAGAGTTTTCAGAAACTCATTCCGTTACTACTGATGCATACGGAGTTTTCAATTTACTTGTCGGTGGAGGAACGGTTGTAAGCGGTTCATTTGATGCAATAACATGGGGAACTGAGAGTAAATTTCTCAAAATAGAGGCTGATGTTACAGGCGGTACAGATTACCAGGTTTTGGCTACAACACAAATACTGTCAACGCCTTATGCATTGTATGCCAATAAGGCAGGAAATGTATTTAGCGGTGATTATAATGATCTTGCAAATAAACCAGTTCTTTCTGTCTCAAATGATACTGTCAGCCTTACCGGGGGAAGTTATGGAGTATTGCCGAAAACATACAACGATAATGAATTCAGAGTAATATATGCAGGAGGAATTGCGGATAATCCTATAACTGCTCCTTCAGCTGTGCTCGCAGGAATGGGAGCCGGAAGCGTAGATATTGGTGTCCATGATTATAAGATTACATTTATTACAAGTGCTGGTGAAACAGGTGCCGGGCCACCTTCTTCTGCTGTAACAGTAGCCGATAATATAGTAAACGGTAAAATTCTGATTTCCAGTATACCAACCTCGGGAAATGTAACGGCACGAAATATTTACAGGAGGTTTAACAGCACCGGAGATTATAAACTATTAACGACAATAAATGATAATTCAACAACGACTTATATAGATAATATAGAAAATGCTTCTCTTGGAAAAATTCTCCCCGAATCAAACAGTACAACAAATGGATTTCAGTTTGATGCATCAGGCTTAACACAAAATCAAACACTTACAATACCTAATACTTCTGGTACATTAGTAGTCAATGAAGGTACTTCTGTTCCTGTAGAGACAAAAACAGATAGATCATTGGTTCTTCATGGAAGAAGTGTTATTTCGCAACTTATTAATGGTACAAATATCTTTAGTGCTGAAGGTGGTGAATGGGGAGAAGCATATATTGATGAAAATGGAAGAAATAATAGCGTAAATACAGGATTTGAAACCACGGCGTTTTTCGATCTTGACAAATTCGCTACATTTAAAGAAAATGTTTATTTCATTATTGAAGCATCATCAGTTATAGATATCAATGATTTTTCTATGAATAATTGCAAAATATATGAAATAGAAACTGGCAAATGGGGTATTTATTGCACTCCAGGAACAGATGAAGAGAAAAGAGCAAAAATATATAAAACACTTTTTTATGGGAATGTTGAACCAAGTTATGGTTCATATTATAAAGACCCTCTTATACTTAACTTCTCAGAAGTTGTTTCAATTAAGATTTCTGTTAATAGAGATATAAATAAAAAAGTATATTATGAAAGATTTTACGCTTACTATGATGATGCAAATGAAATAGGTTTTGTTGATGTTAGTGCATCTTTTACTGGTACCACTGGAAATAATAATAGTACTTGGGCAAACTTATGGATTACTTCCGGGGACGGTACTAATACTGTTAAAGGTTTTAATGGAATAACATTGTTTTCACTAAGCGATACTAATATCCCACACATAGAATTTGGTACAGATCAAACTTCTGACGAGGTAAATAATCCAACAAGTATAGGTGTCAGTAATTTAAGAGCTTTTCATGGTGAAGTTGCACATTTGAGATACTTAATATTAACAGAAGCAACAAATTTGACTTGGAATTATACAAAAACACCTACTGATTTTGAAGAGATAAGTTTTACAAATGATTATAGCATACCGGCATTAACAACGGTAAATGGTGAAATATTACCTTCTTTAATAACTCACAATATTTCCCCAGGTACATTTTCATCTAATATTTCATCGGTTTTTGGAACAGCTTTAATTGCAGAATTGGAAGAAGGTTCTATGATCCAATTTAAATTAACCAATGATACTGAAGATAGCGGTTGGTTAAATATTAATGAACCAACAACATTTATTCCTTTTACAAGTCAACCAACAAAAGTTATTGTTAAACTAATACCTAAGGCAGAAAATCCAACACCAGGAATTCCATCCATTTATGGATTCTATATAACTGAATTTTAACAAAATGAATAGTAAAATAGAGATTAAGATATTATTCCTGTTCATTTTTACTTTTTTGATGATAATTGGCTTATCAGGCCAACCTACATTCAGTAAACAAACACTATCCAACGCCGGCGAAAAATCATCATTCACCGGTGGTTCTTTTACGTGGACATTAGGTGAGATATCAGTTGGGACAATTTCAGGCAGCGACTTTGCATTCCTTCAGGGATATGCACCGATAACATTCATCATTGTCACTCCTCCAACCGCACCCGGTGCACTAGAAGCCTCAGATACCCTCCAAACCAGTTTTACTGCCAACTGGACATCTTCAGTTGATGAGACCGGCTATCGAATAGATGTTTCAACTGAAAACACATTCGACACATTTGTATCAGGATTTCATGATAAGGATGTTGGCAATGTTACATCCTGGCTGGTAGACGGATTGATAGCCAATACACAATATTTTTATCGTGTCATTGCTTATAATTCCGGTGGCGGTAGCCCGTATTCCAACATAATATCAGTTATAACGTTACCTGTGCCACCCGCAAGACCCGATGCACTACCCGCAGACCCTGTAGGACAAACAGACTTTACTGCCAGGTGGACCAGCTCATCAACAGCAATTGGTTATATTTTAGATGTTGCTACTGACATTAATTTTACCTCTTTCGTAACCGGTTACAACAACCTGGATGTTAGCAATGTAACAGCCAAAACTGTTACCGGATTAACGGCTAATACAATCTATTATTACCGAGTACTTGCATACAATGATGGAGGAAATAGTGATTATTCTGATACAATATCCGTTACCACCCTTCTAAATCCCCCATTACCCCCTGCCGCTCCTGATGCTTACAATGCTACAGATACAACCCAAACTAGTTTCAATGCAAATTGGGGTAGTTCTGCTACCGCAACCAGTTATAACCTTGATGTGGCAACTGATGATTCATTTACTTCATTTGTAACAGGATTTAATGACCACGATGTTGGTCTGAGTATTTCATATAATGTCTCAGGACTTGATGCAAATACACCTTATTACTACAGGGTACGTGCCCGTAATTCAGGAGGGACAAGCCTCAGTTCTGATACTATTTCAGTCGTTACACTACAATACCCACCTGATACTCCTGATGCCCTTTATGCTACCGATACCCTTCAGACAAGTTTTACAGCCAACTGGAACAGTGTACCAAACGTCTCAGGTTATAACCTTGATGTGGCTACTGACCTCTCATTTGCCTCATTTGTATCGGGGTACAATGATATGGATGTTGGCATTGTTACTAATTACAGTGTCGCAGGGCTGGATGCAGATACTTATTATTACTATCGAGTAAGAGCACGTAATTCAGGCGGAGTAAGCCTGAGCTCTGATACTATTTCAGTGCTTACCCTGCCTTACCCTCCTGATCCTCCTGATGCTTACAATGCGACTGATACTACCCAAACCAGTTTCAATGCAAACTGGAGCAGCGCTTCAACAGCAACAGGTTACAATCTGGATGTGGCTGCTGATAATTCATTTACTTCATTTGTAACAGGATTTAATGACCACGATGTTGGTCTGAGTACTTCATATAATGTCTCAGGACTTGATGCAAATACACCTTATTACTACAGGGTACGTGCCCGTAATTCAGGAGGGACAAGCCTCAGTTCTGATACTATTTCAGTCGTTACACTACAATACCCGCCTGATACTCCTGATGCCGTCAATGCAACCGACATGCTTCAGACAAGTTTCACTGCCAACTGGAATAGTTCAGCTACAGCAACCGGTTATAACCTTGATATTGCAACAGATAACTCATTTACTTCATTTATCGCAGGTTATAACAATCTGGATGTAAATGATGTAACATCACATCCTGTCGAAGGATTGACTTCAAATACAGAATATTTTTACAGGGTAAGGGCGAGAAATTCAGGCGGTGTCAGCCTGAGTTCGGATACTATCTCAGTTGTTACACTTCCCTACCCCCCTGATCCTCCTTATGCTATTAATGCAACTGATACTCTTCAGACAAGTTACACTGCCAACTGGAACAGTTCTCCTTCGGCAACAGGTTATAACCTTGATGTGGCTACTGATATCTCATTTGCCTCATTTGTATCGGGGTACAATGATATGGATGTTGGCATTGTTACTAATTACAGTGTCACAGGGCTGGATGCAGATACTTATTATTACTATCGAGTAAGGGCCCGTAATTCTGGAGGCATAAGTCTGAGCTCTGATACTATTTCAGTCATTACTCTGCCCTACTCCCCTGATCCTCCGGATGCCATAAATGCTACTGATACACTTCAGACAAGTTTCACAGCTAATTGGAGTAGTGTTTCAACCGCAATAGGTTATAACCTTGATGTAGCAACTGATAACTCATTTACCTCATTTGTAACAGGTTTTAATGACCTGGATGTAGGTTTTGTTACTTCTTATAATGTGGCAGGTATTAATGCGAACACCTATTATTACTACAGAGTGCGGGCACGTAATTCAGGCGGCGTCAGCCTGAGTTCTGATACAATCTCAGTTGTTACACTTCCCTACCCCCCTGATCCTCCTGATGCCGGCATTGCAACTGATACTCTTCAGACAAGTTTCACCGCCAACTGGAACAGTTCAGCTACTGCAACCGGGTATAACCTTGATGTAGCAACTGATAACTTATTTACTTCACTTGTAACAGGTTTTATTGATCTGGATGTAGGTTTTGTTACTTCATATAATGTGTCAGGTCTTAATGCAAACACCTTCTATTACTTCAGAGTGAGAGCATGTAATTCAGGCGGCGTTAGCCTGAGTTCTGATACTATCAGTGTTATGACTCTCCAATTCATCCCAGATGCACCGGAAGCTATAAATGCGACTAGCATGCTTCAAACCAGTTTTATAGCCAATTGGAAAACTTCTACCACTGCCACAGGTTACAGGCTTGATGTTTCTACCGACAATTCTTTCCTGTCCTATGTAACAGGTTATAACAACCTGGATGTGGGTGATGTAATATCATACTTTATTGAAGATCTGACCTCAAAAACGAATTATTTTTATAGAGTACGAGCATATAATTCCGCAGGCACCAGTACTAATTCTGAAATAATATCCGTAACAACCTTACCTGATCCTCCTCCCGCTCCTACCGGATTAACAGCAACTTCATGCAACAATAAAGTGACTCTCACCTGGAATATCATTTCAGGATCAGATTTTCTCAGGTATATCATTTATGGGGGGACTGACTCAAATCCAGTTATTAAAATTGATTCCACTGCCGATATGAATAATACCGGATCCAAAGAAATATACGGACTTGTTACCGGGCAAACTTATTTTTTCCGGATTACTGCAGTTCTATCACCAGGAGTTGAAGGAACCTACAGCGACGAAGTCAGCGTAAAAGTAAAGACCGGATATGTACCGGAAATTGTTCTTAAATGGGGTGCAGTGCTTGTCTGTTCTAATTTTGAGGATTCAATATCAATTTATCAATGGTATTATGACTCTTCTCCCATAGATGATACTTCTGCAACCAAACAATACTATTATACAAGAAAAGAGCCCGGATCCTACAAGGTTGAAATAACAGATATAGAGGGCTGTAAAAACTTCTCAGATTCTATAACTATATCATCATCAAAAGCTTTGAAAGTGTATCCTAATCCTGCAGGTAAAAGCATTTATGTCAGTCTGAATGATGAACCATTGGGGAAATCAGTTTTTAGTATTATAAATGAAGCAGGTATAAAGATTATTGAGTTTTCAACTGAAAAAGAGTATCCTGAACTGCATAATGAAATAGATATCACCGGACTGGATGAAGGCATTTATGTTCTAAGAGTTGTCGTTGACCAGACTAATGAATACCATACTAAAATTATTGTTATCAAATGAAGTCCTGCTGCCATGATAATTAAATTATATATCAAAAGAATATCTTTGCTTATTCTGATCCTATTTCTGGCTTGCGTAAAAGGATTTTCCCAGGGCACTGAAATCATCGTTGGAGGACAGCATAAGTATTACGTGGGAATTAATTTTTCACCTGCACACACTTATATTAAAAACAACGGATCTGAGGCTATCTCTGAACTTGAATCAACAAAGAAAAATTCTGTTTTCGGATCATTTGAAGCCGGATACTTATTCTCAGAATATATCGGAATTTCTATGGGCATCAGTTACAATTCTTACACAACTAACTTATCTCTTGGCACTTACTCAGATCAATTAGATACTACTGATGCAGATTTTGAGGATTATGAGAGACGGATATACGGGAGCGGGATCAAGGAAACTCAGAAGATAGGATTTATTTCTATCCCTGTTTTAGCTAGTTTCCAGTTACCAGTAAAAAACAAATTCGGATTATTCCTTCAGACAGGATTAAACTTCTCTATTCCTGTCAATAAGAAATATTCCAGCTCAGGGACCTTTACATATACTGGTTATTATCCTGCATATAAAGTACTGATAGCAGATGTTCCATTTGAATATTTTCAGAGCGATGTTGAAAATATTGACGATGGAAATTTAAAGCTGAAATTAATTAATCCTGAATTTATTGTTTCAGCAGGATGTCATTATTTTATTCAGGATAAGATTCAGATCGCATTAGGATTCTTCATAAATAAGATGCTATCAGATGTATCAGGATACAATAATACCAGCAGTTTCATACTCTCTTCGCTTCCAGATCACATTAATAGTATGATGGGAGGAAGCCGCAAAGCATCAACACAGGCATTAGGTCTGAAAATATCGGTAAGGTATTATCTGAAATAACGGCTCAATCCACCTTCGCTAAAGCTTCGGCGGAGAACCGGCGCAAAGGCAAGTAAAGTCTTGCAGGACTTGCATGGCAACAAAGAAGCCGGCTCTCACCGGCTTTTTTATCTAATAGCTTTCTCTTTCCACATAATGCGTGTGCAGGAGCTCATGTGCTACATGGCTGTTGGGTTTGCCAAGGAACTCCTTGTAAATAGCAATCACATCGGGATTTTCATGTGACTTCCGTAGA
>Ga0307378_10011141_pt1 | contig 11613 bp, 10 predicted proteins | sample UN1MG_FD_202238 | JGI IMG/M metagenome (GOLD analysis project Ga0307378, IMG submission 202238) | Soil microbial communities from Risofladan, Vaasa, Finland - UN-1 | ecosystem: Environmental > Terrestrial > Soil > Coastal area > Acid sulfate soil | place: Finland: Risofladan, Vaasa | collected...
ATAAATTGGAGTTAGAACCTGGGTTTTTGTGCTCCTATCCTGAGCATGGATGAAAAACGTAGGTGGCCGCCTGCTCTTAAAACTATTGAGTAATTGTGATGAAACTCGCTTGCTAGCGGGGGATGAAACAGAGTTTATGTTATGCTTATACTTCCTGAAAATAATATAACCTTGATGCAATACCTTCTTCCACAGAGCCTTGTTTAGCATGTCTAGCCTATTATCCCCAAGCGCGATTTATATGGATTCCCTATATTGCTCTTCTGTTGTGTATACTGTGAGTCCCCACTCTAGCAGCTCCTGCTGCACCTCGAACAAGTCTTTTGCTTTGACAACCCAGGTCTTCGCTTCACCAACATAGCCTCTTTGCAAGAAACCCTTAGCTGTCAAATATTTGGTTAAAAAATCTCTTATCCATTTGCCTTCCTCTTTATCGATCCTCGTCCTAGCAACTTTAGGGTCGTGAGCTTTTACCCTCATTTCTCTTTCGTTCCCATCATTATCAATGACCGTTGCAATATATTCTTTATCACAATAAACGTTTAGGGGGAAATCATTGATGGTATCCTCAATAACATGGACAAAAGTAACTGGCCCAAAATCTATCCCCAGCCCCACTATCAACCCGCCTTCTTCCATAATTTTATGGAAAGGAGTCCCCGGCCCAAAGTTTGTACCAGCATTCTCATGCCCACTTGTAGCCCATTCAGCCCTGGCTCCCCAAGCACATACTGAATGAGTTGGATGAATACTTCTACATACATCTGGTCTTCTTCTAAATGCCTCTGTGATGGCTCCTACCGCTGATGGAGTTCTTTTGGGGTCGAAGACTGAGCCGTGCTCTAAGGTTTCAACCATAGAGCCCGTAAGTGAAAAACAAGGCATGGCCAGTGTTCCATCTGGCCCAACTGCTTCCGTAAGAGCATCAATAACTGTTTCTGTACCCCCTTCAACAAAACCAATACTTTTAAGCGAACTGTGCACAAAAATGACATCCCCTTTCTGAATACCAAGATTTCTTAAATCATTTACGATTTGCTCCTTTATTATTTTGGGGTGAGTTCGCTGTAGGCGGCTTGCCCTAGCCCTACCTCTAACATCCTTGAGTAAAATGACCACTCTATCTGGCAACAATTTAAGTATACGTTGTTTCATTTTCATCATTGTATCGCTCTTGAAAATGCTTAAGCAATCTTTCTTCTAGTATCAATGCATCGGCAAAGAACTTCGCTGCCCAGTTGGGATACATGAAGGCTTGATAATCCCCCCAGATTGGGTGGGACCCCTTTACGCCACCGTTTATACCTCTATTACTCGAGCTGGTATTTTGTAACTTCTTCAAGCTGTCATTCATCTTCAGCGCTACATTGAGGAACCTTGCGTCGCCAGTAAGTTGGAACAGCTTTAGCCAGCAAACAGATATCTGCGCTTCCCCGGTTAAACATCTATAGCTCACTGTGCCTTTCCATTTGTCATCATATATTCCTGAGAGGCTACCCCTTATTTCAAATCTCCTTAATAAAACTTCGGCGGGCTTTATAGCTGCTTCCAACCACGCCCCCTTTTTCATTAGGGCAGCACATTCCAGGAGCCCTTCTATGGCATAAGCAATGGTATGGAGAAACGGATAGCTTCTTGAATCAAAAGCATTATTCCTGAACCAGCCATTCTCCTCTTGATTGTTTAATGCCCACCTCACACTGTTGGTAGCTGCCTTCAGATAACTTTTATCTTGGGTGAGCTTGTATAGCTTAAGCAGAGGCCAGGCGACCCTGGTGTGATAGACGTGAGGGATCCCGTTGTAAGTAGACCTCCGCCAAGCACCATCATCGTCCTGAACCTCTACCAGCCAATCCGCAGCCCTTTTCGCTGCCTTCAGATATCTATCCTGACTGGTCTCTTTAGTAATCCTAATGAGCCCTTGCAACGCTTGCCCTGTATTGAACACTATAGGATTTGGTGGTGCATCGATAAAACCACCTTGAAAAGCACCACTCTCTAACTGGATAGACACCAGCCAATCAGCTATTTTAATTGCCCGGTTTAAATACTCTTCCCCATCCTTGGTGAAATCGTAATAGTCGAGGAAAGTTGGAATTATGTAGCCGGTAGTTTCCGGGTATGAGGGGCGCCAGCCCCTGCTAAAAGAGTAGCCAGCAGAGACGCCACCATCTTGGTTGACATCCTGAGCACATTTGAGCCAGCCCATGACATGTTGCAAGTGATTAAGGCTCTCATTCTTGCTCTTCCTTGGGTAAATAAAGAGGTCATTGAAAACTACCCTCAGGTGAGCCGGAACATATAATCTGGCTTTCAAAACATTGAGTGATGACACTAGAGTAGCCTTCATACCAACAACTCAACTTTTGAGATTCCTCTGGCTGTCCTCTTAGCCCTGAGCCTCCTCAGAAATCGCGCTGCCCTCCTGCCCATTTGCACAAATAGCTTCATTCTTTATGGCTTCTGTGTCAATCTCGCCTTCTCAAAATCTTCCGACTTATAGCGCGTAATTCCTGAATCTCCTCTTTCTTCGGCTCACGCAATAGGAAAAGCATAGCGAAATATACTATAACTCCAATACATATACCTGCAATCAAGTTTACCAGAGTTGATGAAGTCAGGCTATTGCCTATAGGGTACACTATAGCCCCCATTACTGCTGAAGCCAGGGCAGCCTTCCCCAAAGATTTGAAGGGGAATTCCCAGACAAAGTGTCTCCTTGAAATGACCACCATCACTGCTAAAAGAAAGGCATAGCTGATAAGGGTGGTTACTGCTGCTGCCATATAACCATACATTGGCACCAACAGGAAATTGAGCCCGAGATTTAGAAGTCCGGCACTCACAGCAGCGTACATTATGATATTCGTTCGCTTATACAGAAGCAGCCCCTGTTGAGCGCACCGCTGAAGCCCCAAAAGGAAAGTGCCAAAGGCAACTAATGAGATAATCCGATATCCTTCGTGATAAGCTGCGCCAGTAAAGCTTACGATTATAGGTTTTGATAGCACACTCATGCCCAAGGCCGCCGGGAGACCGATAAGTAAATAGTAGCGTGTCAGTTTGCCGACAAATTCCTGGGTAGCCTCCTTTCCTCCGGTCTCCCATGTATTTACTATTAAAGGGTAACCAGCCAGCATGAATAGGCTCAAAAGCATAGTGAGCGCCTGCTCACTGATACTGTAACTCGCGGAATACAAGCCCACCTCATAGCTGCCCCGGTATAGCTCTATCACATAGCGGTCAGATAGACTCAATATCCATGCTGCCAAGTTGCCAATAATTAGGGGAGCTCCAAACTTGCTCATCTCAATGGCTATGGATTTAGAGAAGGCACCTTCCCTAGCTGCTTTTCCAAAAGACGCATGGTAAAGAAAAGGCAAAGCAATCGCGATGGCTCCAATGGAGCCCCAAAGAAGCCCATCAACGCCCCATTTCAAGGTCAAGACTATTGCCACTCCGAATGCGAGGCCGACTCCAACCTGCCATATGCTGAAACAGCTATATAAAGTGGCTTTTTGTTTAGCGTTTAGGACATGCAGTGGAATAGTAAAGATCGAAGTAAGGACAAATAGTAGGATGCCAATGGACATCAAATGGTATAACTCTATGGGGACGGCAGCCCTAAGCGCTTGGAGTACGCCAAAGAAGACAAGAGCTATGCCAGCAACACAGGCCACAGTTGTCTTAATAAGTGTATTGTAAAACGACTCAAGTTTAGACTGCTTTTTGTAGGCCGCAAAAAACCTCACTGCGGCTGTGCCCAATAGGGATCCTGGTATGAGGGCCAATAGCCCTACGGTAGTAATTACTAGAATATAGTTCCCATAATCCCCCGGCTCAAATAGTCTGGTAATGATGGGGATGGCTATTAGCCCTATTAGAGCGGGAACAGCTTTCGAAGGAAGATACGCTAAGATATCCTTGCCGAAAGCGCGTGATGGTGTCGGAGCCGTCTCATTAAGCATGCCTATTATTGATATCCCGTTATCGTTCGTATTCTTGCAATTCTGGCCTTGCTCATTCTATTTCAATATGCCCTTTCTAACCAAGCGGTGCCGCAAAATTAAAATGTGTGTCTTTATTTCCCGTATCCAACAGAGCAGTGAAATTTTTGTTGCTACGTATCCCGATTCCTGCCCATACAAATCTACCCCATTATAAAAACTAATACTAAACGCATTTGCCGAAATTACAGGCTGATGCTGGTGAATAAAATCCCACACATACTGGGGCACCTTTTTAAAATCTTCTTCCCTTACCGTGGGTAGAATAAACGCTGAAATACATGCCATCTTTTGCTGCTCAACCCCTAGAGATAGAACCAGGTTCCTTATCTTTTCATTATCGGCGATAATACATGATGTATGCCTTAATGCAAATTTTATAATCTGCTTCCTGAGCCATCTGCCCTCTTTTAAAGAGTCATTTAAATCCTCCCCATGAATTGAGATAACCGTTTTTTGCCCAGCAACCCCATCAAGCCTATTATTACACTCATCTGCCAGCCAGAATTATGATAGTGGATTATATTCTCTTTTGCGAAGAAGAAGTACTTTGGCAACCATCTTTTCGTATTCTTTACGGCTATAGCATTTTTCTCTGGTAGTTCCTCCTCCCTTCTCAGATCATAAACCACACATTTATATCCCCTTTTCTCCAGTTGCTGCTTTAACCGCTGTATATGAATAGATATGCCGCCATATGGTGGTCGATATGGTCCAAGCAAAGCTATTCTTAGCGGTTTGCTTTTCTTCACGTTATTCATGGTTGACAAACTCAATCAGCTTCAACTCACACAGTAATCCCAGTGCCAGTTTTACTTTCAGTCATCTATCATCAACTGCATTTGTCTTTTCCAACTCGATGGTTATAAACCAGCCAACCCTATCAAAACCAAATAAACAAGCCGAAATGTACGCAACAAAACGAAATAGGGATGGTTTATTCCAAAGGAGGTCATACTTTGTTGTTTTGGCACGAATATCCTTAATGCGAACCGGATATCTAGTTAGGATATTTCTTACTTCACGGATAGTAAAAGCTTTTGTCCCGATGCTTTCTTGATGATGATAGAGTATCCACGAAATGCTTCTAAAAGGGTTCCCTCGAAGCAGACTAAAATGCAGATATATGTACAGAGCAGAAAGAGACCGTCGGTTGTAGACCATTATTTTTATCTTGCCACCAATGCGTGTAACACGCAGAATTTCTTCTAATGCCCTAATAGTATCAGGTGTATGGTGTATGACGCCCCAGGAATAAACTAGATCAAAAGTGTTGTCTGAATATGGTAAATTTTCAGCATCTGCCACGCTGAGCCCTTCAGCCTTTAATCCATATATTTTAAGTCGTTTCCTTGTATGTTCTACAGCTTCTTCTGTTAGGTCCGTCCCGTGTGCCTTTGCTCCAGCTCGAACCCATTGGATAAAGTCCGTTCCAGTTCCAATACCTACTTCTAGGATTTTTTGGTGTCGAAAGCGTGTAAACTGAGCAAAGGAGAATATCTCAGGTTCTATACTGTATCTGTATTCTTCGATTTCTTCAAAATATGGGCGCGAGAACTTTGTAGATACTGCTATTCCTGCTCCACAACTTTCCTTGTTCCAGTGATCGTGGACTTGTTCCTTCAAGCTTTTCTCGTACATTCAAATCTCCTATTGCCTCTATAATCCCCCAAACTCAACAGGCAACTTTTGAATCAAAAACCGGTATTTCCCGCTTTGGGTTTGGGGAATGGTGTCAACAAGGCGAATGCTTATGTCTACGCTTTCACCAAATCTTTCACATAATGCCCTTTTAATATGTTGAGTATCCTCCTCGGTATATCTACCCTTTTTTACGACACTGAAAACTACTCTTCCCTTTTCATCTTGATAAAATTGGAACTGCCTTACATTGTCAAAAGCAAAAGGTATTTGCATATCTCCCAACGAAATTAAGTGACCATCTTTGGCAACGATGAACTCCTGTAATCTTCCCTCCACCCCTTCTAGCAACCGGTAATTCCTTCCGCAGGAGCATGTTCCCTGGGCATACCTGGCTAAATCCCCTGTTCTATACCTGATAAAGGGCATCGCATGGTTAATGAACCCTGTACCTACTATCTCTCCCACTTCTCCTTGGTGATTCACAGGGCTTCCATTGCTTCCTATCAGTTCTGTGATCCCATACTCCGGGAATATATGATACCTAGTGTCTTTATCGCATTCTCCAGCCAGTACAGCCGTTTCCGTATGACCATACCAACTAAAAACCCTGCATTTGAAAGCCTCCTCTAACATCTTCCTTTGAGAAGCGTACATGTTCTCCGAGCCACATAGAATAGCCTTAATAGAACAGGCAAGTTGTATATCATGTTCTTTGAGAAAGCGTGCTAAGACTGTTATGCCGGAGGGAAATGCCTGGATGAATTTGGGTTGAAACTCATTCAGCTTCTCCACATATTTGACTAAGTTCTCTTGGGTCATATCGTGCAACGACAAGACCAGTAATCTGTCAACAGGGCTATACTCCCACCAGGCTGGCTTATTTCCCTCAGTTCTTCGTATTACGTTTCCCCTTAGCACGGCACATTTGTCGGTAAACCTGTACCCAATCCAGCCTCGCATTCGCCAATGAAATGCCAGTTCACGCGGACCAGTTACTCCTCTTTCCCTGTAAAACCACAGTGGGATGCCTGTTGAGCCGCTTGTAGAAACATATTGAAACCTTGACTTTGGCAAGTTCTTGGCCATTAAATCGTTAAGGTTGTTTCTTACATCTTCTTTCGTCAAGTATGGTAATTTCCTCAAATCGTTGAAATTCTGGATATCCTTTGGCTGCAAGCCTCTTTCATCAAACACTTTCCGATAATAGGGAACATTTTCGTAGGCATCACTTAATAATTTGCTTAGTTGCTGCATTTGATATTCTTCTAATTTCTCCCGACTCCACCACTGCGATTCCTGAAGGAAATTATAGGTTTCCCAAAAAACCTTCCCATAGCGGATGGAAGGTGGAATAGCCCCGTAAATATATCTAAGGGGCTGCTTTATAGGATAAGGCAAGTGCTGGGCAAACTGTTTCAGGCCTTCAATCATGCTAAACCCTCATAAACCTTCTGTAGAATCTTAGCCGACTTATCCCAGGTGTAATTGCCGGCCACGGTTTTTCTAGCATTCTTGCCCACCTGAGTGTTATCCGTATCTAATATTTCTATTAGCGTCCCCTTAAAGCTATCCAGATTCCCTTTCTGGAAGAGATATCCGTTTTGCCCATGTTTTATTATCTCAGCGATGCCGCCGACATTGCTTCCTAAAACTGGTTTCTCCATAGCCATAGCCTCAAACAGTTTTAGCGGGGTTAGAGTTTCCGCTGAGGTGGTGGAGGGGCGAGGGATAACGAAGACATCACACATCTGGTAGTAAGTCGGCATCTCTTCGTAGGGTACCGTTGATAGGAGCTTCACATTCCGGGGATGCTCTTTAGATAGGGCTGCCAATTTGTTTTCCTCTGGACCATGGCCAAGAAAGACGAAGTAAAGCTCTGGTCTTTGCCGAATAATGTGGGGAATAACTTCGGCCAGGCCCGCTATGCCATTTATCCTGTCCATAATGCCAGCATACATAACAACTTTGCCGCTAGTGCCCAGCGTCTCTTTCAGCTTCTCTGCCTTCAGTCTGTGCTCATTCTTTGGAGAGAAGCGGTCTAAATCAGCCCCGTTGGGAATTACCGTTATTTTGCTCTGCGGTATGTTATGATAATTAGCTATCCATTCTTTCAGGCTTTGAGTTAAGGTGATAGCATGGTCGCAATAGCTCAGAAGATTTCTGTCAACTCGCTCAATATATGAAGCTTTGACAGGTCCGAGAACGCCGGCTGAAGATTCCTGGCTTAGCCCGTGCAACTCAAGGATGAATGGCTTATTGAGCTTTCTGCTTACCTGTTTTGCGGCTTCCCCAAATGTTAGTGAGTTGTGAGCATGGACAATGTCAAACTGTTCCTTCAGGGCAAACTCGGTGAGTACCGTCGAGCGACGATAAAGGGTGTGAGCATAGCGTAGAACCGGGATGCTCTGTGTCACGCTGCCAGGTATAAGTGGAATCCTATTGACTTTTATATTGCCAAACTGCTCTTCCTTTTGGATTATAATTTCACCTCTAATAGTCCTGTCTGAAGTAAGAATCTGCACGTTAAAAGGCAGCCTGGTCGAGAGATTATACAACCTCGTTGTTGTCCCGCTGTATTCGGGGAAGAAGTGTTTGGTTAAATGCAAAGCCTTCAATTTAAGTTACCTGGCCAGGGGGCTAATATGTGAGCCCCGCCGTTATTGTAGATCAGGTTTTCGCTATCTATTAGCCGGTACAACTCCGGTAAGGCATCAAAGTTGATGTGCTTAAACTTTATATGTTGCGTATGCATGAACATGAATACAGCCTCATTCTTTTCTATGTTCCACGTACCAAGGTAGATGTAGGTCTTTTCTGTCATCTGCTCAGTGTCAGATGGGAATGCTCCGAACCGGCTATAAAGAATAATATTTCGTGATACCAAGGCATACTGGTCGCCGTATATTGGGGTCTTGTCATCGACTACACCTGGTAACCATTCATGGGCGGCGTGTTCTCGGGCGTTACAAGACTTCATATCTATTCTGTGGCTGCTTAAAGCTTCGGAGGAGGGGGTATCTACAACATTGTATTGCTCGCTCCTGGTAACCTCGAAGATAAAGCCGGTATTGAATAAGAGATAGGGTATGAGCACAGCCAGGGCGAGAAACTTGAAATAGCCAGGGTTACTTCTGTCTGCAGGCATGTTATCCGAACTGGCTGGCTCCAGGGTCTTCTCCTTGTCTTTGAGCCGTGGCGAGGTGCGGTTGAATAATCTGGATAGACCTTGCCACATAACCTCACCGCCCAGGATGCATAGGGGCGAGAGGAGGAAGAGGGTAATGTGGTAGAACCTTTGCACCTCCAGGTAGCCTGAGAAGTTAGGTATGACAATGCAGGCAAGCAGGATTAGAGCGCATCCCATAGCCAGGGCGATATACTCTGCCCTGAATTTGAAACCTTTAGGCTTTAGAAGCAGCCTGATAAAGCCGAGAATAATAAAAAGCTCAGTGATAAGCTGGAAGATTCTGAACCCTTTTCCCTGTGCTGACGCTGAGAAGAAGTCAAGCCCAAGAGCAGTGAGCACCAGGTCCTCTCTGGTTGCAGGGTCAAGGAATGCGCTGGTTGCTGTTGGTTCGGCTGGCGTTGGTTCGGTCAATAAGGTGAGCTCTGAAGATAGAAGGCTGTACTGGCCTTGTCCAATATATCGAATGGCACTTAATGCTCCACCCCCACCGATTGCACCGTACCAGCCTAGCATGAAGACCAGGTATATGCCGATGATGACTGCCATCGTTTTTGCTGAGAAGGCTCTGTCTGATATCAAGCTCTGGGGTAAGCCGCCAAACTTGCGAGTCAGCCATTCCCAGATGATTCTTGCCTTGCTGTGTATCAAAGCTACTATGACCCAGCTACCAAGCAAGTAAGCTATGCAGATATAGCCCACGGCATAGTGGGAGACTATCAGTGACAAACTAAAAACAATGAATAGGCTAAATCTCTGGCGCAAGGCCAGTTTCCTGTCAATCATCAGCAATATGAGTAGTGCGAAGAATACTTCGGCAATCAGTTGCCTGTTTAGTTCAACTATGTCGTGAAAGAAGACCAGCATTGACATAAAGAAAAAGGCTGAGAAGAAGGCTCTTCTGCCGCCGATTTGCTCACGGTAGATATGGAATAGAGCCAGAGGCACCAGGCAGAAAAACAGTGGATATATAATCTTGAATACCCACACTGCGTCCATATTAAGTATCACAGAATATATCGGGCATAACATCACGATGCTGAGTGCCGTGTTTACCTGGCCAGAAGTTGTCAAATTCCAGTAACCGCTTTGAGACACGAGGTTCTGATAGTAGTATTCAGCTTGAATATCATATCCTGTCAAAAATGAAGAGAAGAATGATGTGTGATACAGGAGTGCAATAGCTATCATTGTTATTGCCAGCGGATATACTTTTTCTGGTATAAATTTGCCGAAGGCAACCAGCCCCACAATAGCAGCCACGGCGAGAATGAAAATAAGCAGCAGGATGTTGTTCTGGTAGTAGTTAGCCAGGAGCGCTCCCAGGATAGCCAGGAGAGGCAGCAAGATTAGGAACAAATAAGGAGGTGAAAGGAATCTCGATTTCTCTCTGACATTGCGAGGAGCATGAGTGATGAAGCAATCCCTCGCTGTAGCCAAAAAATCCTTATCCCGCTTGTAGGCTGCAGCGCAAAGTATCAGGGTGAAAGCTGTAAAAGTGGCTGCAATGGGCATGGCTGAAATAGGATGTGAAATTCCAACCAGGGGGAGTGCAAAGTTGGCAAGAACGCCGGCAAACATGGTAAAGGCGAGGCTCAAGCCTACTGAATAGACTAAGCTTTCTATTGCACTTATGTTATGGAGTTTGAGGATTCTGAGGATGAGAATACCGGGGACAAAGGTTAAGGAGATAAAGCCGACAATCTGCCTCAAGATTGGGATGTCAAAACCCAGGGAAGCCAGGCTCACCAGCCCGAGCATAGCCAACTGAATAGCCAGAGCTATTAAGATAAGTTTCTTTATTTCCAGGTCGTTTAATATCTTCATCCCAAATGAGCGCCCTCAATCCGTGAGTGCAAATTTCCCTTTTGTCATTGCGAGCCCTTCTCTTTATTGTCATTGCAAGCGGAGCGAGGCAATCTCTAAACATGTAGTGCGACCTTTTAAGGTCGCCTGGGGTGGCGATGGGCGAGGCTGGGTTGCTTCGCTTCGCTCGCAATGACATTCCTCGCACTACATGTTATTCGCTCCACCGGGATTGCCTCGTCGCTATGCTCCTCGCAAGGACACCTGGATTCGTAGATTCATCTATGATACTACCTAGAAGCTGAGCCTCTTAAACCTGTATTCATGGATTATGGAGCGACCTCAGGTATTGTAACTGTTCAGGGTGTTCTTATATATACTTTCTACGCGCTCAGCTATTTTCTCCCAGTTAAATTTATCACGCACCAATAAATTGCCTCTCTCACCGAAATCGCGTCTCATTTTGTCATCACTCAGCATGTGGAGAAGTGCATTTTCTATTTGTTCTTTGTCGTGGGGAACGACTAGCCCTGCTTGACCGTCAACTGCAGCAGCTATGCCACAGCGGTCAGTAGTTATTACTGGTATACTACAGGCCATTGCTTCAAGAAGTGTTATGCCAAATATCTCGTAAGACGATGGTAAGACATATACATCGGCGTCAATATAGGCGCTTAATTTCTCCTGCCCGTAAAGTGGACCGGTAAAGAAAACTTTATCGCTAATTTCTAAGTCGGTTATTAATTTCTTTAGAGAAGATAGATACCCATTATCAGGACCGGCAATTACAAGTCTGGTGTCACTGAGCTTCTTTGATAGCCCAGCGAAAGCTTCTGCCAGAAGGTTAAGCCCCTTGATTCTATCAATTCTACCCAGATAGAGGATTATCCTCTGCTTGCTGTCTAAGCCATACTTTCTTTTAAAATCTCCCCTCTCAGGCAAATTATCGAATTCAGACAGGTCAATTCCATG
>Ga0307378_10011143_pt1 | contig 11611 bp, 17 predicted proteins | sample UN1MG_FD_202238 | JGI IMG/M metagenome (GOLD analysis project Ga0307378, IMG submission 202238) | Soil microbial communities from Risofladan, Vaasa, Finland - UN-1 | ecosystem: Environmental > Terrestrial > Soil > Coastal area > Acid sulfate soil | place: Finland: Risofladan, Vaasa | collected...
CATGAGAATTGCCCGAGTAGAAGCGGCATTGGTCCCAGTTATCGAGTTAATGAGACTTGCACACGATAGCACTATGCGGGCTTCGCATGAGATTGGAGAGGCAGTTGGAACAGGATCTGCGCACGCTTGCCTTGGTCTGATGGAAGTGGCGGTGCGCTCGCTTCACGCCGCCAACGATGCAGCCAGGTACGCCCGCCACTCGCTGCGGTATCCATTAAACACCTCACACAAGAATAGTTAATAACCTCAACGTTTGTTGAGTAGAAATGGAGTAAGTATGAACATCGCAGACCAGAGAGCAATCAAGATCACGGAACTCACCGAGCAGTTGAACGAAGCTAAGAGTATCATCGCCCGTTTCGTATGGCCCCAGGACGATACAACGGAAGGGCAGCAATGTTTCGAGCAGAAAGCGGCACGGTTCGCAGGTGTCTTAGTTCCGCAGGGCACGGCAACGAATGCAGAAGAGAACCCTAACACTCCAGCTCAAGAGCAGCTTCAGCCAGCTCAAGAGCAGCTTCAGCCATCACCTGAAGCTAGTCGTTCAGCACCAGTATACTTCCAATGCTCGTGCGGCAATATTTTGTCCGTCGAGCGCAAGCCGTCGGAATGCGGGTCGAGACACGTAAACTGCGAATGCGGTCAGAGTATCCAGGTCAGCATATTAGTGGACGAGTGGTATTGATATCTAACTTAAACAACTGGAAAATACAATGAGCCAATGCCCAAGTAACAGCATATTTACCTTTTTCCACCGCCTGGTTCTGTGGCTTTTCTACCGTAGTGAATGGATGAAAATAGGAGAACGCAAGATTGGGCGGCGGAGAATGTTTATAGACTGCCCGAATTTGCCTGAATACGACCTGATCGAAATAACGTGGAAACATCCATGTGGATATATAATGCGTAACAAATGGTGGTCCTGATATCTAACTTAAATAACGGGGCAATACAATGAGCCAATGCCCAAAAATGCTACCGTGACATGACACTAGTGGAGGAATGCGGATTCTGTGGACATAGAGATAACCTTTCTCTTGCACAGATGAAGTTGTTGTTGGCGGATGCCATGACAGCCCTGAGTGCCATAGTCACGGAATTGGAGAACTATGTCCGCCCAGGAACATGATCATCTTGAGATACATCATACGGCTCTTGAGAGAATAAAGGACATGATCCGGCTCTTGAGAGAATAAAGGATATGATCCTGATATGACCGCAGAACGACAGGATCACCGACAGGATCGTTACATGCGCGTTCGTGGTACTGTGCGCAGAAAACGAGGGAAATGCATGCAACACATGTCATGCGATAATGCTAACCAGCGCATTGAGATAGACAGTGCGAAAAGCGCCGGGAAACGGCATGGATTTACATTGATTGAAATGCTCGCGGTGATTACGATCATGATAATACTCGCCGGGATGACGCTTGGGGTATACAATCTGGTTATGCGGCTGGCGACAGAGGCGAAAACCAAGGCGGAAATGCAGCAAATTGAGAATGCCTTGGCTGAATACCTCCTGGAGAATGGACGATATCCTGCTAGTCTGAGTGATGCCGCTGTTGTGGCAAGACTGAAACCCGGAGTTGATCTGAAAGATTCCTGGGGAAATGAGTATGTTTACACCAGGCTGAGTGGAGAGAGATCCATGCACATTTATTCCAAAGGGAAAGACGGTTTGCATGGCAACGAAGACAGTGATGCGGATGATTTGGTCAGTGGAAAGTAAGACCGAGGTGAAGAATGCTTAAGTGCAGGAGATCTGGCGGGTTCACATTGATAGAGATGCTGGTTGTTGTTGCGATCATCGGCATTCTCGTCGGGCTTCTGCTGCCGGCAGTGGCTCAGGTGCGTCGGCGGGCACTTATAGTCAAGGCCAGGGCGGAAGTTAAGTTTCTGGAGACTGCCCTGCGCTGCTACTATGCGGAATACGATGCATGGCCCCCGGAGGCAGCGAGTGGCCAAGCTTTTTCCATAACCAAGGAAATGACAGTCATGCTTGAGGGGGGCTCTGAGAACAACAATCGGAAGATTATTTTCATGAATTTCGCCAAGAAGGTTTCTGATATACCGTGCGTGCCATGGACGAAGGTGGAGTCGAGTCCCACAGATGCCGACTTCTACTGGTGCAAGGTTGATCATGATTTTGACAACAAAATTCCCGGGGCCGGTGGTGATTACAACCAGCCTGAAGCGGATGAGAAACGCCCCGTGATAGTCTGGTGCGTGAATCCGTGGGGAACTGACGATAAGAAAATAATCGGGAGCTGGTTGCTGAAATGACAAAGCACCGCAAAGTTGCTGGCGCAAAGGGATTCACCCTCATTGAGTTGCTGACTGTTATCGCGATGATCGGCATTCTTATGGGGCTTCTTCTGGAGGGGCTCAACGCGGTGAAGGAAGGTGTACGCCGCAGGAAAGCTGCGGGTTACGCGGCTACTATTGCGCATGCGATGAAAACATATCGCATAGATTACACCTGCTGGCCGGGTGCTAATAGGGATACGGATGTCACGTACACCATCGCTGAGGTGAATCAGATGGTCATCGATCTGGAGGAGAACCCGCGGAAGATACTGTATATTGAACTGCCGCCGGGGTTCTATGATACGACCAATGGCCTGATTGATCCGTGGAAGAGATCGTTTGTTGTGGCTACAGACAACGACGGAGACGGCATTACAAGGATAGAGACCTCTGCCGGGCAAGTTGAAGTTCGCGATTCGGTTGCCATTATGTCTTACGGCGCGAAGCCGGAAAACACCAACAAATGGGTGTGGTCGTGCAAATGAAAAAAGGATTCACGCTTATAGAAATGCTGGTGGTCCTTGCCATCATGATGCTCATGATGACAATGGGAATGGTGGCTTTCATGGACTGGGGCAAGAGCACTGCGATGAAAGGCGCTATGCTAGATATCAAGTCAGCCATCACCTCGACCAGGCAGTGGGCCATAACGAAGCGCATGAAGACGTCGTTTCTCTATACCAATTTTACCGACGCTGTCTCGGAAAGAGGTTCGTATATGATCAAGGATTCGAACGGGGATATGGTAGGCAATGTTGGCTACCTTCCGAAAGGCGTGAAGTTCGATATGACGGGAGGCGAGGAGGCATGTATTGAGTTCAAGTCCGATGGCAGCGGCACTTGGGGGGATACTGCCCGTCATGTGATAATTATGAATAAGGGTTTCACGAACGAGATGACGGTCTACCCGCTGACAGGACGGAGCAAGCAAACCAGGCAGGAATAGATGCGGATTGCAATGAGCCTGATTGCATCGTCAATCGGGCATGTGAAAGGGACGAGGATGAGCCAAAGAGACAATAACAACTCCGCCAACAGGGGCTTTACCCTTATTGAAGTGGCCCTTGCGATCGTGGTTGTAGGGATTGGCGTGCTGACAGTATTTGGACTCATAAGCTCAGGGTTGGATGCCAGCAGGAAGGCTGTGGCAGACACGGAAGCGGCGCTGTTTGCTGGCGCGATCATGAACGCGATGCGGTCAGAGGCACTTCTGGCTGCTGACTTGAGCGACCCGTTCACGGACAACCGTTGGGATAAGTACTGGAAAGATCTTAGAGACGGAAAGACAAATGTAGTGGTTGCATCGTTTAGCGCATGGGGGAAGTCAGGAGATCCGGCTCTCAGCATAGGGTTCTGCAGCAGCGACGCCGATGTGCGCAAGCTTTCGTTTGTCAACCGGCTGTTCCACGACGGAAGCGTCACGGGACTCAAGAACTATGAGCTGCGCTACAATTTGCGGATGAAGGAGATCGTAACGCCTGAGGATCCAGTGGTCACCAACAGGGCTGTAACGCTCAAGATATGGGATGGGCTGTACGGCTCGGCCACCGTGGATCAAGCCTTAATTTTCTACTCGAAATTCAGCAATCCCGGGAACATGTAAAGGAAGGCGTCCAATGAAAGAATGGCTAAAAACTCTGACCGCCAAGTCAGGAAATCGCATGTGGGCCGTGGGTGGTTTCAGCCTTATAGAGCTGCTGGCAGCCATGGCCATCCTGAGTATTATCGTGATATTGATGACTGTGATCTTCACGGAGAGCGACAGAAGCTGGACGATCGGAACGGAACGTGTGGATAATACTGTGGGCGGACGCGCTGCCGTGAGCCTGATTGCGCATGACATGCAGTACGCTGTTGCGGATGATATTCTCTCCTTCTCAATGACTAAGGATAGAAAAGGAATGATCTCCTACGGTTTCGAGAACCGCGAGATAGCTTTTGTCTCTCTGCAGCACGACAGCAGTGGAGGTGCCCCGCGCACAGCCCGGGAGATTCACTACTGGGTCAGAGAGACAGAAGGAGCCACCAATAGATATGAGCTGGTCAGGGGCTATTACAGCGAGACCATCGTGACTGATCGCGAAAATCACTCTTACTGGAACCGTGACTGGTTCCAGGACCACGCAGCAGGCAGGCCGACCGGGGTTCTGGTGGCGGAGAATGTGGCCGCGCTCTGCTTCTACGCGCCAAGAGGCGAGAGTGTCTTTCCTGAGGGGCGACGTCTGCCCGGTTACATGGATGTGTATCTCGAGGTTATTGACAAGCGTTTCGCTGTTCGTCTTGGGAAGACCACTGATGAGGCCAAGAGAAAAGAACTGGTTGAACTCAAGTCCAGACGGTACACGGGAAGAACCTATTTCCAGAATCGCGACGGCTATTCCTTGAGGCACATGAGCAATAATGTCCTATGCAAAGTTCAGGCCGATTATTGAGCAATGGTCGGCAGAATGCGTAACTGTTTCAAGAATGTGTCGAGTTGCGGTGGAGGATGAAACGGAATTGAGGAGATGCAGCGAATGAAGTTTTCAGAATTCAGACATAGAAACGCCGATCGAGGGGTGGCGCTTGTGATAGTGCTGGGGTTGCTGTCGCTCCTCACTCTGCTTGCGGTTGCTTTTGCCATCTCAATGCGGATCGAGCGCCTGGCGGCGCGCAATTTTGCGAATGGCGTCAGAGCCGAGATGCTGCTGCAGGCCGGGCTTGTTGAGGCGATGCGCAAGGTTGATGTGACGATGCAGGGGCGGTCGTATCCCAACTGGACCAACGAAATAACAAAGCGGCGTGACGTGTTGTGTTCATCCGGCGGTGCGGGAGCCGAAAAGGTTACAAACATGCTTTCCGATGAGGCGATCAACATGGTCCCCGGGGCTTTGATGGTGGATGCCCAAAAGGCTGCCGACGATTGCTCGTGGTCGAGTATCTGGGTAGACAGCAAAGGTGATGGCAAGGTTGATGGAAGAATCGGGTATGTCGTGATCAACGCCGGTGGGCTGCTGGATGCAAACATAATTGGCGGAGAACCACGAAAAGACAGTACTCGGGTGCAGGAGATTGATATTTCGGCTCTCCCTGATGTGAATGACGTAACAGCATTCTATGCAAACCGACCGGTTCACCGGCGGTATGAGCAGATTGCAGAACTGGCCAAGCTGAATGCGGACGAACTGGATGATCCTGTCGCGAACCTTTTCGTATATTCATTGGATCCCGGACGGGAGCAGATGCCGACGGATCTAGACACCATCGGAACCCTGAACACCGTTCTCACGAACAGGCTGAACATCAACGCATTCACCAACTGCAGCGTTTTCACGGACCCTGTCAAGAATCTCGATTGGCAGGCCTATACCAAAGCGCTTACCGGAGCCGCAGGCGAACAGGATGCGAATTTCAAGGCATACTATGACCTGCTCTTGAAGTATCTCGAAGGCGGCCAAACATTCGTCGTCACCAGTGCTCTGAGGAAGCCCATCGACGTTGCAATCAACATTATTAACTATGTTGACAAGAACAGACTCCCGCAGATTGCGCAGCAACAAACCACGCCGTATCCGTGGAACGTATCGGAGTGCATCGAAGACATTCCGATGATCAATGAGATTGTCTTGCGCAAGGCCGAGGGACAGCTTGCGAACAAATATCAGTTTGACGTTGAGTTGTGGTATCCGTTTGTCCCTAACGTGGTTGAGGACACCGATAGATTCTATCTGGAAGTCGGAGTATTCACCAACTACTATGGAGGTCCAGATGTGCCCGCCTTGCCCACTCCCGGAAAGAGAGACATAATGTCATACAAGTACGAACCATGGTCTTTTGGATACAAGGTCGAGCCTATGGGTTTCTATGAAGATGCAACTCACAAACAGTTTCGTTTCTATCCATCGCCCCCGACGAACTGGATCGAATTCGCCGACAAAGGGCCAATTGGCGGCAATAACAAGGTGTGGTTCCTTGCGAGGCTGTGGAAAGGAGACGATACTGGGGGTGGGAACTACGTCAGCAACATTGTGGATGAATCCATGGGTTACTGGGAGGACAATGGGCACTCCGAAGCCCATGACAACGACGACTCTGATAAGCGAAAGATACAGAGATTTGAATCGGAAGTGGGGTACTCAGTTTCAGACCCACGTTCGAATGGGCAGCGCAAGTATTGGGGTTTGGGTACTGAGGCCGCGATCAACAGCGGCTACTCATACCCTGCCAGCCAGCACACACTGGGGGCAATGAATGTGAATTGTTTCCCGTGGGGTGACGAAGGATGGCAATACGGAAAAAGTAGCGGTCCGCCAAAAGACGGCATTCCTAAGGGGCAGGGCCTCCCGATATTTCACAGGAACGGCCCGATGTTGAACATCGGGGAGATTGGAAACATCTGGTGGGGAAACATGGACGACGAGTGGAAAGAAGACCCGGCATCATGGTGGTGGGTCTCGCTGAATATTCTGAGTTACGACTACGGTGCATTCCTGCTTGATCGCTTAACCGTTGGGCCAACGAATTGCGCAGCCACTGGGCTTGTGAGTATCAGTTCGGCGCAGTGCGATGCGTTGAAGAGTCTGTGGCACAATACGAAGATCGGACCGACCAACGTAATGGGTTACGCTGACCATGAACTGATTCAATTCAGCAATCTGAAGCTTCAAGACCTTGTGCAAAAGATAATTACGAAAAGTACGACAAATAATATCTGGTGCTTCCAGAGTTTGTTTGACAAGGGGTGGGAAGGGGGCGATGTCGGGAGAGCATTCAGGGCGGTGGCTACCGATCCGAGTCCGAATGGTTTCCCAAAGTGTGACGTCCACGAGGAGGATATGCTCCGGAACATTCTAAATATGATAACTTTCAGGCAGAATATCTTCGTCATCATACTGGCTGCGCAGGTGATGGGACCTGATGGTGCGGCGACTGCTGAGAAGCGAGCCGTTGCCACGGTCTATCGCGATGCCTACACAGGGCGTCACTTCGTCAGATCCTTCAAGTGGCTGTCGGAGTAAGGGCGGCGCGGATACCTGGACTTCTCGCATGCGCTGCTGTTTTGTGATCGGCTTCTACGGTGTTGTGTAGCCACGGCATTTGTGTCATTCCGACTCTCTCGTCACTTTATTCCGACTTCTCGTCACTTCATTCTGACTCTTTTGTCATGTCATTCTGACTTCTCCTTCATGTCATACGACCCATTCAGCGTGGCTAATTTGAAGAATATGTGAAGAATATGCTTGCGGATGCGTGAGCAATATAGTATCGTGCCGTAAAGAGTTAGTTGGCTACTGTGGTAAACACGGATCGGATTGTAGGGGTATCCTCCGTATAGCACAAGGACGTGCCGTGCAAGTAGAACATAAAACAAAGACAACGAAATAACACCATACTACCAGTAGATGCTTCTTATGCACAACAATAGAATAGCCAAAAATCAACCAAGTCAGCCAGAACGCCCAGTAAAAGTATGAACGTGTCATCCACATCTACACCCCTGTGTAACCAGACGGTCGTAAGGTATGCCCCAGCATCTCTGACCTTTTGCATGAGTCGCAGCCATGCCTTATTGCGATATGCCCCACAAGAACCCCGTATGATCAATCTCGATACATCTACTATACCAACTATACCCCTCAACAACAGGAGCCATCATGAGTGAAGAGTATGGCAACGGACAACATCCAGGAGACTGGACAAGCGATACAGTGCCACATGGTTGTGAGTACGAATGTACCGAATGCCATGACAAGATCGCTCCAGATGTCTGGATCTTTCAGCAGGACAAACGGTTGCTCTGTGGAGATTGCATAGTCCTAGTATTGAACGCCAGGGAAGATGCACTGCGTAACATGAAAAAAGATGCTCCAGATACTCAAGTCAAACGTCAGACCAGAAAGTCTGCAACCGTACAGACTAAAGCTTCATCCATAGCACAACCTTCACGAATTACGGAAGATGGACACTTGTTCTTCATCCAGGGGTATTCTGGCGGATTTGCCGCTGAGTATGGTATACGGCTGACAAGGGACGAATACGAGGCTCAACTCGTTGAACAGAGAGGTCCAGGTAAGTTGGTCGAAACTGATGGCGTATTCACATTTGAGACATAAAGAAGGGTCAGCAGTCATGAGTAAAAGAAGAAAGGTGACCTTGACAGGCAGAAGAACAGGATGGTTGAGCATTGTGCAAGGCAGGGCTACAAGGTTGACCATATCCTTGAGGATGTAGGGTCCGGATTGTCAGGCAACAGGCCTAAACTTAAGACCCTGTTTGAACTGGTCAAGGGGCAGAAGATTGGCAGGGTTGCCATAGAGCATAAGGACAGGCTGACAAGGTTCCAGTTCAATGTCTTTGAGGAATTCTTTGGAAGCCATGGGGTCTTGATAGAGTATGTGGATGATGGGAAGAACCTTCCTTATGAGCAGGAATTTGCCAATGACATTATGGCTCTGATTGCATCCTTCTCAGGCAAGTTCTATGGCAAGAGAAGTGGGGATAGAAGGAAGTTGAAAAAGCAGCAAAATAAAACAAAGGAGTAAAGCAATGAGTACACATAGTCACAAGATAGATGAGCAGTATATCATGGGGAAGACCGCTGATTTCGATGGAGGCCGTGGTCGCATAGTGGCCATTGAGGTTTCGGAGTTCGGAGAAATTCTGTTTTCCATAGAGCCGCTTGATGGCGGCAAGTTGGTGTTGAAGGCAATGCAAGAATGTTCGCTTGGCAGGAAAGATGATGTTATCCCTGCCTTCCCCGATCAAATCAGAGAAGCCTTTGAAGCCGCCAGCAAACATCGCTCCAGCGTGGTTGATAACATAACCTGGGCTCGACAAATATCTGGTGAATCCACGAAAGAGTATGAGCGACAGTTGGTCACATGCGACGAACTATGTTCAGCTTTGGCTGAAGAAATGAAGAAGTTGAAATTCATATGATGATCACCCGTTCATCCAAGTGCAGCCTGAAGTTCCTGACCCATAAGAAGAGTCAGGAATTGGGCAGCGTTCTGAATGAATACGGCAAGGTCGTCAACCACTTCATCGGCATATTTTGGGGTAAGCCTGTCAACAAAGCATCTCTCCTCTTTGAGACATAAAGAAGGTCGTTTAGCATATGAATAATCCATTCGTAGGTATGGCTGTAGGAGCATGGACGGTGTTTCTAATGACATGTGCCGCGTGTCAGTTTCAGTTTGCAAAGTGGGCATGGATGCTGTGGACCCTATGGCTCACCATCGCAACATTAGCCCCATTGATCTGGTGGTGGACACATCGGAAAACAACCCAGGAGAAAACAACAAATGACGCTTGAACAACTATTGAGTGTGCCATGTAAACACGGCAATCTACCGACACTTGGGGAGGTGAATCCCCGCAATACGTGGAGAGCACAATGTCATTCATGTGGGTGCGGCCGGCGAACACCCCCAGACAGGACACCAATAGGGGCGGCAGCACGGTGGCATAGAGCACATCATACGAATAGCGTGGCTGGGAGCCCGGTATGATTTCAACAGGCGACGCTGTTCTGGACGACATAGCGACGGAGTATAAGCGAATGAACAATATAGACGTGTTCAATAATGCCTGTGCGTGTTTCTTTGATCTTCGGACGTGGGTACGTATGGGTAAACCACAAGAAGTAAGAAATAATATGTATGCAATTTCTCCATGGTTTGCTACTCTGAAACGTATGCAGTCGTCTCCAGACACCGGTTCAGCCTCTTCGTCAAAGGGATCATGAACACAGAAGTGAAAACAGCAAGCGTCTACTACGGTCGCCAAGAGTGGAAAACCGTCGAAGGTCGCTGGTACGTCATGATGTTTGGAACGAACGGTCCAGGACAATTGCCGCATGGGTTTTGGGGTGAAGTGTCGCAGGATAGAGTGCCTAAGCCAGTATGGGAAAAGTTAAAATCATAAGGTCAGCTTGAAGCAGAATGATTGGTGCATAGTAACGTTCATAAAAGGAGAAAAATGAAGAAGAAAATCAAATTTCATGTTGGTGATAGAGTAACCCTAGAGAAGTGGAACAAAAAAGCCCCAAAATACGATAAAAAACCCGGGGTGTGGGTCGTGAAAGCCCAAAATGGTTCAAACTATAACCTGGCAAAGGAAAACTTTGCTGCTCATTACGATACAATGACTTTTGATGTGCAATGGCTAACCCCTTGTCGCTCAAAAAAGACTACACCGAAATCCAAAACGGACAAGCAGCGGCTTGACGGCTTGCAGAAACTCCTAGGCACATACACCGGAATGGTCGTATGCCGATGGAGTACATCGAAACGGGGATGGCGTCTGCACGAGCATAGTGGTCCAGATGCAGTAGCAAGTGTCCGGGAAGCCATTGACTCCTTTCTGACAGCCAATCAAGTCGTTAATTAGGAGATGTATGCGAATACATAGGCTAGAGACACTAAGTGAAAGAGTCGCAAGAACCTCCAAATGGCATACGGTGTTTGTGGTGGGGCCGGTGCTAATAGACGATTATTGGTATTTCTGGCAGAAACTAGAGCGGAAGGCAGTATGGGCTACATTAGGGACTCTAGAACCCTATTTAACCCAGTTCAAAGGATATTGCTATAGGATACCAATCAATCCACCTCTTCCACCTACCCCTGCCCCTCGAAAAATTGGACGCTGGCATATACATTGGATGCGCTTCCATCACCGATCGGGTGTAAATATATACACGCAATGCAGATGCGGCAAACGAGGCTGGTACCCATTAGAAGCTGGATATTCTGTACCTGAGAATGATTGGCTGGAAGGATATGACCATGAAAAGAAACAAGAGTAGGGATAAATCCCTAGATCCGCAGTTCCCGGAACGCATAGTCCTGGCAGTCGGATTCCCGTGGGCGGAAGGGACGGGTAAGAAGGATAACCCATATAAGAGCGTTATGATGCTCAGGAACCGGATGGGAGTAGAGCCGAAACGTATCAGGTTCCCGTCAGTGTTGTGGAACCCCCAAACATTACCGTATTACCGGCTGGTGTTGGAACGTCTGCCCGTCAAGAAGTAAGCAAACAGGAGCAATAGATGAGCTGGTTTTTTCCTATAATTGTATGGTTGTTTTTGGTACTCGACTTTGTTGCATACATCAAAACACCCATCAAAATCCGCACAAGCTATTGGGCATATAAATGGCTGCCTAGCGGCGGGGTAATTGCTTTATTCCAGCATATGCTGAGAAAAAGCCAGAACCCCAAATAACTAAACCACTCCCCAAAAAAATATTTTAGTCCCTGTTTCCCATTTTTTCCCCGCCCCCCAAAAAATCGGGGTAGGGTACCCCTAACAAACATCCCCT
>Ga0307378_10011144_pt1 | contig 11610 bp, 13 predicted proteins | sample UN1MG_FD_202238 | JGI IMG/M metagenome (GOLD analysis project Ga0307378, IMG submission 202238) | Soil microbial communities from Risofladan, Vaasa, Finland - UN-1 | ecosystem: Environmental > Terrestrial > Soil > Coastal area > Acid sulfate soil | place: Finland: Risofladan, Vaasa | collected...
TATTGAGAAAGGATATATTCGCTTCCCATGCCCTTCATGTGGAAGAGAAATAGGAAGATGCGTAATGTGTAGGCATCAGAGCAATACATATTCATGCCCAGGCTGCGGATTCCAGGGGCCCTGAAAACAATGGGTGAAGTAGCGGCTAAAATAAAGATCATGCCTGCGAGCGTTGACACTGACCTGGAAATATTAAAGCAGGCCCTGGAAGCTGTAATACCAGAAGGTGCTAAACTTCACGGTTTTTCGGAAGAACCTATCGCCTTTGGCTTGAAAGCCATTATTGCTGTTATTATTGTTGGCGATATTGAAGGCGGCACCGAACAGGTGGAAGAGGCTTTTGCAGCAGTTGATGAAGTAGAGAGTGTTTCAGTAGTTGAACTGGGACGCCTGTAATATTAAATATTAAGAATTATTGGTGGGAATAACCCCATTTAACTTTTTTTGGGCTCGTAGATCAGGGGTAGATCGTCACGTTCGCAACGTGAAGGCCGCGGGTTCGAATCCCGCCGGGTCCATGCAGATTTTTTTAATAATCGTAGATATTTTTTGTTATTGCTAAGAAACAATATTAAATTATTTGTTTTTTTGATATTTATGATGTGCTATCTAGATGCCACATTAATAAAAATGAATCTGTATTAGATGTAGGGGCCGGTGAATCCACATTTATTGATTATCTTGTTAATCAGGGATTTAACAATATCATTGCTATCGACATAAGTGAAATAGCTCTGAACAAATTAAAAGCACGATTAGGTAAGAAAAAGCCTCTTTAGTAAGATGGATAATAGATGATATTACTCAGCCTGTTCAAACCCGTGATCTAAGTGATATTGCTGTATGGCATGATAGAGCAATGTTACATTTCTTATGACCAGAACATGCTGGCAAAATTCTATTTCAAAAAAAATATACGTGTGTGATTCTCAATGATAACTGTGGATGGACTTTATAAAAACTATGGTAAGATCAAGGCGCTTGATAATACCAGTCTGCATGTGAACGAAGGGACGATCCATGGACTTATCGGTCCCAACGGTGCAGGCAAGAGCACCACCATCAAGATCCTTTCCACTCTGATACGACCTGATTCCGGGGAGGTCAGTATCGGGGGATTTCCCTTTGAGCAAAGGGATTGCCATACGCGGGTTAATAGGCTTTAGCTCACATCTTTGAATATAATATGTTTAATTCAGTAAATTTAATAAATAATGGATAAATATTTGGCAAATCAGTTTCATAAACCCTATGTTATCAAAGTATTTATCAGGTTTGTTATCAATAACAAATTGTTTTACTATGTCAGAAAAATTCTTTTCAACAACCATGAATATACTTAAAGACAAACAGATGTCGATAAGCAGCATCTCCCGGGAACTCAAGACCAAAGGATATGATATTCACAGGTTGATAATTACAGGATACTTAAGAGCATTGAATGATACAGGATACCTTGAAGAAGAAGATATCCCCCCCTCAAAAGTATATAAATACAATCACAAAAGGCAGGAGAAGGATATCTACAAACTGCTTGAGAGCCATATAAAGGACATGGATTCAGAGTACAAATTCCCGGTGACTGTATATATACTAACGGCCCTGTTCAACAGACCGTGTTTCAGGTACGAATTAAATTTAGCAGGTGTCACCCCTAAGAATAGTGCATATATCAGGGAATCAAGGAGCGAAAGACTCAAAGAGTACAGGGAAGGTATCAGCCGGTTTGAGATACCAGCTGCCGATAAAGCCTTTGAGATGACAGGGAATCATGAAAATATTATTTCTCTTGGTTCTGAAGTTATTTTTAGTATTATGAAAGACATAATGGATTTTACTGGCTTGAAATCCAAATACCAGTCAACCCAAATATCTCAATTTATTGAAAACGAGAAAGTCAATTAATGAGTTAATATATGGGGCTCATTTCAGAATATTAGAAAAATTTGTTAGAATGATTCTTATTTATAGTTTTATGAATCAGGTGATAAAAATGAAATCTTATTTAGTTCTATTAGCATTTATAATAATAATTGCATCATCGGTTCCAGGAAGTGCATATATTTCCTATGGAAATGAAATTCCTGGAGTACTTAATGGACAATGTATTGTATGTCATGAAGATTCGACAGGAGGTCCCATAAATTCATATGGAATTGACTATGGTGAATCCGATTCTGTAGATGACATTGCATTCATGGACTCAGATTCTGATGGTTTTTCCAATAAGGAAGAGTTGGAGAAAGGCTTTCTTCCAGGAGATGCAACTGATTTCCCTGGACCAGAAGGGGAATCCAAGGGTTTACCAGGATTTGGTACAATTGGATTAACTATAGGTTTACTTGGTGCACTTCTATTCATTAAAGGTCAGGGAAGATAATCTGACCAAATTCTTTTTTTCTAAACATATTGCAGCCCAACAACCTTGATCACATACAATAAATGATATTCTTATATTGTGTCACCAACATAATATTCCAAATAACGGAGGATAAATCCAATTGATAAAACCACCCCGACTAGTGGCATGGGAACTTACCCGGGCCTGCAACCTTGCCTGCCGACACTGCCGGGCCGATGCAGTCACAAACCTTGATCCAAATGAACTGACCACTGACGAGGCAAAGAATTTCATTGACCAACTGGTTGAATGCGGTAAACCCATTCTTATCATGACAGGAGGGGAGCCCCTATTAAGGGACGACTGCTATGAACTCGCACAGTACGGTACAGATAAGGGTTTAAGAGTAGTTCTTGCCACCAACGGCACATTTGTGACACTTGAAATTGCTGCCCTCCTGAAGGACGTTGGCATCCAGCGGATAAGCGTCAGTATAGACGGCCTGGATGCAAAGACCCATGATGATTTCAGATGCGAGCAGGGCTCATTTGATGCAGCCTTGATCGGTATCCAGCACATTAAGGATGCAGGGATCGGGTTCCAGATCAACACTACCATTACCAAAAGGAATATTGACCAGATACCTGGGATACTTGACCTGGCAGTACGCCTGGAAGCAGAAGCACTGCACATCTTTCTTTTAGTCCCCACTGGCAGGGGCAAGGAGATAGAAGATGACGAAATACCACCAGAGGAATACGAGCGGGTGCTGAACTGGTTCTATGACCAGCGCAATAAAGTACCCCTGCAGTTGAAGGCTACCTGTGCTCCCCATTATTTCAGGATCATGCGCCAGCGTGCCAAGGAAGAAGGCATCAAGATCACAAGGGAGACCCACGGTCTTGAGGCCATGACCAAAGGATGTCTTGGAGGGAGTGGATTTTGCTTTGTTTCCCATATAGGTGAAGTTTACCCATGCGGTTACCTGCCTGCCCTGGCCGGAAATATCAGAGAGCAGAGTTTCAGGGATATCTGGGTGGGTTCAAAAGTATTCAACGATATCAGGGACCTCAACAAACTGAAAGGCAAATGCGGAATATGTGAGTATAAAGCAGTATGCATGGGATGCCGGGCCCGGGCTTATGCGGCCACTGGTGATTATATGAGTGAGGAGCCTTATTGTGTCTATGTACCATCAGGGAGCCTCAAAACATGATCGAAATGGATGACCTGGATAAAGCAATTTTGAATGAAATACAGGTGGATTTCCCGTTGGTAGAGCGGCCATTTCAGGAACTGGCCAGAAAATTGAATTCTAACGAAGAGGAGATCATTCAAAGGATAGAGCGTCTAAAGCAGGAAGGGGCCATTCGCAGGATCGGACCTATTGTAAATATTAAAAAGACTGGCGGGGAGAGTACCCTGGCTGCTGTAAAAGCGCCTGAAGACCGAATAGATGAAGTTGCCGGGATAATTAGTAGCTATGACGAGGTCTCACATAATTACCTGCGTCCTGATAAGTATAATATATGGTTTACCGTGTCAGCACCTGATAAACAGCGCCTGGGTGAGATACTTGAGGAGATCAAGCAGCGAACGGGTTGCCCTTTGATCGACTTGCCGACATTGAGGTTATTCAAGATCGGTGTAAAATTCAATGTGAAATAAGAAAATTTCTGGAAAAAAAGCTTTAATATCTCTCAGCACATATTCATTTTAGGGGAGGTTATATGGCTGATATTACCAAAGACATTCAGGTTTTGAAAGACCGTCTGGACAAGGTGGAAGAGATAAGACTGGATGGAGGCGCTACCTTACAGCTCCTTGAGGATATGTTAAAAATTATCGCAGAAATCGCAGACAGGCTGGATACTCTTGAGTCCCAGATTGAAGTATTGTCTGAGAAATAGTGGTTGATACACATTTTCGCCATCATATTCAGTAATGTTACGTGTAGAGATATTAATCTATCATTTTATATGATTTATTATTTAATATGTCTATATCAATACCTTCGCCATTAAGCAATACTAATTCGATCTGGTTTTTGCGGTAGCAATTTTAATGTTTCATTGACATATTTTCCACCAAATAACTTATGCAGCATGGTCATTTGATAAATATCTACTCTAATTGATTTTTCAGTAGTGGTATTTTTCAAATACCTGCATGGGATGTTGTTGTAGTTAATTTTATCACCATATTTTCTTTTTGCACCACTCCCTCCATATGTGCCTTTATACGGAAAATGGAGTGCAGAATTGTATTGTAATTTTGAAATGATGTGTATTTCACATTGTCTGACCATTTGTAAAGCATTGTTGTGTCCAAATGCGCCATCAAAAACAGCATAGGCAATGGGGATGGTAGAACCAATCATCTGCAGCACTTTCTTAAGATTATTCTGAATAAAACATAGATAAGGTGGTAAGTCGATAATTTCCTTGCTTTTGCTTTTACTGCCTTTGGGCCTGCTTCTTCCTCTTTTTTTGTTATATTTATTTTGTTCCGTAGAAATAAAATCTTCTGATATTGTTTTTTCTTCAGAAGTTATTGTTCCATAAAAATAATTATCTAGGTTTCGATAAAAATTGCTTTTCTATTAAAGCTGTTAAGGCGCATGCCCTAGCTTTACCATAATTCTCCAAACATGCATTTCAGAATGATCAATACCAAACTGCTCTTTGATTAGCTTGTGAACTTCTTTTAATTTCCAGCTATCTTTACTTTTCAGGAGGTGCTTTAATTCTTTAATCTCTTCTTTGTTGAGTTTTGGCTTTGGACCCCCACTAAAATGTGGAATAAGGCCTTCGTATCCGGATTTATTCCATCGTTTAATCCATTCATAAGCAGTCGGTTCTGTGATCCCAACTTTTTCACTTGCTTTCTCCAGGGTATCTCCATTGTATAAAAAACGTATGAAGTATAGCCTTTTCAGTACGCGAAGTTCTTTTTCTTTTCTTTTGATGGTTTTGTCAAGATCATTCAAGCTAATTTTCTTAACAACGTGATATACTCTATTCCGGCCCATAAAAAAGTGTGGGAGTTCATATATTAAAAAAGTTTGGTTAATACATGGTGAATCGATAGATTTTGGTAAAGTTGGAGGTATAGTTATATCACAAAAACTATATTATTTCCACATCAGATATGGCGAAGGTATTGCTATATAAATGCATATTAAATAGTAAAGAAAGCTATTTAAACAAATATACCAATTATTTATAATGTGGAAAAAGTTCTCTTTTAAAATTGATATCGAAAAAAGTTGAAGGTAGCAAAGTATTCATCAATTTTGATGATATCAGATTAGTGGATTTTAATCGGGATAATTTCCCGGAAATACAGGATATTGTTATTCAAAAACAATGAAGATGTGACATACTTTCTAGATGAAGTTCAAAACACAAAATACTGGGAAAAATGGGTGAATAATCTCTATTCTCAAGGAATAAAGGTATTTGTTACTGCCAGGCAATCCAGGTATCCCAAAAACTTGACAATCCTGTTATAAAACAACGGAAAATCGCTGGATTACTGGATGCTATCAAGAAATATAATTTAATGGAAGGATATATTCTGACATTAGAAGATGATGAAATTCTGGAAATGGCTGCTTGAGTTTGATAATTCTCAATAGCTTAATACTGATAATGGTAGTATGATATTTTAATCACCTTTGTACCATACATTATAACCAACACATGAAAAACCAACCAACATTTCTCCCCCTTTCATTGGATGAAGCAAGAGCTCTGGGAATCCAGGAATTCGATATCATCCTGGTTACAGGTGATGCCTATGTGGACCATCCTTCTTTTGGCACCGCACTGATCGGCAGGGTATTGTGGGATGCAGGCTACAGCGTTGGCGTTATTGCTCAACCCGACTGGAAAACCAATAAGGATTTTATGAAACTGGGCAAGCCCAGACTGTTCTTTAGTGTGACTTCAGGCAATGTTGACTCAATGGTAAACAATTATACAGCTAACCTGAAAAAACGACATGATGATGTTTATTCCCCAGGCGGCAGAGAGGGACTAAGACCTAACCGTGCCGCAATTGTTTATACAGATAAGCTGCATGCCCTCTATCCTGATACCCCCATTGTACTTGGTGGTATCGAAGCCAGTCTGCGGCGTTTCGCTCATTATGATTACTGGTCAGATTCAGTGCGCCAGTCCATCCTTGCCGATGCGCCTGCAGACCTCCTGGTGTTCGGGATGGGAGAGCAGCAGGTAGTTAAGATAGCCGACCGCCTGAAAATGGGTGAAGACATTAAAGCCCTCACTGATATTCCAGGCACAGCTATTAAAATGGAGGTTAAGAAGTGGGTTTCGCATGAGGATTCTGTGGAGATACCAGGCTTTGCAGAAGTATCCCGTGACAACCGGAAGTATGCAGAGGCTTTCAAGCTCCATTATCTTGAACAGGATCCAATCAGGGGCTGGACCGTAGTACAGCAGCATCCCAAAACAGTCATTATCCAGAACAAACCTGCAATGCCGCTTAGTACTGAAGAATTGGATCATGTGTATGAACTGCCATTTTCCAGGGAAGCGCACCCTGAATATCAAAAACCAATACCTGCTCTTATCCCTGTTAAGTTTTCTATAACCAGCCATCGGGGATGTTTTGCATCCTGTGCTTTTTGTGCACTGACCCACCATCAGGGACGTATGATACAGAGTCGGAGTATAGCATCTATGGTGCGCGAGGTGACCAGAATGACTCAAATGCCTGAATTCAAGGGGATCGTGCAGGATGTGGGCGGGCCTACTGCTAATATGTATGGGATGAGCTGCGCAAGGTGGAAAGCCGAGGGTGCCTGTGCTGATATGATATGCACATATCCGTTATGCAGGAGCCTTGATACCAATCATGAGCCGCAAGTTGAACTCCTGCGCCGCCTGCGTGATATACCTGGTGTCAGAAAGGTGTTCATAGGTTCAGGAATACGGTATGACCTGTTACTGGCTGATTCTTCCAATTATTTTAACGAACTCTGTGAACATCACGTTAGCGGACAGCTCAAAGTGGCACCCGAGCACATTACAGGGCGAGTGACAGATATGATGCACAAACCTTCAAGGGAAGTGTTCGAGGAATTCAACAGGAAATTCGAATCAATTAATAAAGAACTGGGTGGGAAACAACACATAATACCCTATTTCATGTCCAGCCATCCGGGATGCACAGTTGAGGATATGGTGGAACTTGCAGAGTATATCAGGGACAATGACCTGTACACCGAGCAGGTGCAGGATTTCACGCCTACGCCAATGACAATTTCTACATGTATGTATTATACCGGGATCGATCCTTTCACTATGGAGAAAGTGCATGTGGCAAAAGGGCGGGAAAAGAGGATACAGCGTGCTCTGATGCAGTACAGGGATGAGAAGAATCACAGGCTGGTATACGAGGGACTGAAGATGGCAGGGCGGGAGAATTTGATAGGGAATGAGTGGGTATGTTTAGTTAGGCGAAAAGGAAAAAAGTAAACGTGGAATATTGTCTATTCCACAAAAGGATTCTCATATGTTAAAATGGCCTCAGCCACTTCAACCCTCATGAGATCAGGTGGGGGTACCTTCCCGCTCTGCAGCAGGTCCCTCATCTTGGTCCCGCTGAAATTGACAATATCATCACCTGAATGGGAGCAGATCTTATCATTTGCTATACTGGCGCACTTGTTGCAGTAGAAGAACGAGCGGAAGAACATGGGCTGGATATCCAGGTCCTCGAACTCATTAAAAATCTCATGGGCTGCAAAGGGGTGGTAGTAGTCTCCCACACCGGCGTGGTCCCGACCCACAATGAAATGGGTGCACCCGAAGTTCTTGCGCACAATGGCATGGAAAATGGCTTCCCTGGGTCCTGCGTATCGCATCTCGGTCTGGAATATGGACATTGTGGCCCTATCATGCGGGAAATAGTTATCAAGCAAGGCATTGTATGAGTCCAGGATCACGTCATCCCTGAAATCCCCGCTCTTTTTCTTTCCGATAACAGGATTGATGAACAGCCCGTCTGTAAAGGTAAGTGCACTTTTCTGCACATATTCATGACCCAGATGGGGCACGTTTCGGGTCTGGAACCCGACGACTGTTTTCCAACCCTTTTCCCTGAACAGGGCTCTTGTTTGTTCAGGTTTTAATGCATATTTCTTATATGGGGTATCTATCTCGTTTAGCAGATCAATGTTACCTCCCACCAACAGATCATTCATGTTATTGGTCAATGCGACTCCGGGGTGTTTCGGATCATCAGTACCGAACACATTGACAGAATGGGTTTTCTTGTCAAATTCGAATACCTCTTCCACATGTAATATGGCAACCGGGGTCCCCTTATAATCCAGTACTACTTCGTCATCAATTGTTATATTTTCAGCATCTTCATTTGATATATCCTGGATAATGGGAATGGTCCAGGGCAAACCGCTGGTCAGTCTTTTATTCTGAAGTACATTATTGTAATCTTCCTGTGCCAGGAAACCTTCCAGGGGACTGAAAAGTCCGCTGGCAATATTCTCGATCTCTTTGGCCCTGTCCAGACTGATGCTGATCTTTGTCATGCCAGGGACCTGTTCCAGGTACTTTTCCTTTGAGTTATGGTCAAGAACCCTGCTAATTAATTTTCCACCGTGTGGTTTAATCTGTTCAATACTCATGTCCTTTCTCCTGAATTAGTATCCTTCAATTATGAGCTAAGTATAAGTTATTATTATTATATAGGCAAAAAAGGGTTGTTTCAAAAAAAATGGGTGGATCAAGAAATATTTATACAAACATTTATATGAAACAACAACAAAAATTAATTGATAGGGTAATTGGAGTTAATTATGGACAGGAAAATCAATAAGGCTTTTCTCATCTGAATTTTCAGATGAAGGATCAAAAACAGTAGTTTAGATCGCATAGAAAAATGGTATGTGGAATTTATTCCACATTACCTGCATGCAATCCGCATTCTTTTTTAGTAGCTTCTTCCCACCACCAGCGACCTTCCCTTTCATGCTGGCCGGGATTCACAGTTTTTGTACAGGGTTCGCATCCGATACTGATAAAGCCCAGTTCATGCAGTTCATTATAGGGTACCTCATTATCCCTGATATAGTCCCAGACCTGCTGTGATGTCCAGTTGGCAATGGGGTTGAATTTGACCAGTGAATGTTCCGTGTTTCCGAAAACCCTGTCCTGCTGGATAACCGGTACGTTTGTCCTGGTATCGGGACTCTGGTCCTTGCGCTGTCCTGTGATCCAGGCATCCAGTTGCGATAGGGCCCTTTTAAGCGGATCTACTTTGCGTACCTGGCAGCATTCCTTATGGCCGTCCTCGTAGAAAGAGAACAATCCTTTTTCTTTAACAAGTTTTTCAGTATCATCCCTGTTAGCAAAGAATATCTCTATAGGGATGTCATATAATTTCCGAACCTCTTCAATGAATTCATAGGTCTCTGGATGGAGCCGGCCCGTATCCAGGCTGAATACTCTTACATCATCCCGAATCTTTTTCGCCATATCAACCAGTACTACATCTTCGGCACCGCTGAACGAGACCGCAATATTCGGCCCGTAATTATCCAGGGCATATTTCAATATCTCCTGGGGTGTAGAATTCTCCATTTCTTTTGCAAGTTGTTCTATATCAGTCATTTATTCACCTTTCTGTATTAGCATTTTAACATAACCATCAAACTACTCCAATGATACGGTGGCCTTCTTCTTTTGTACTGCGCGAGACATTTCTGACAGGTTCTCCTTCATCGAGTATTACTTCCAATACCTCTCCGGCAGCCATTTCCTTTAACGTGAACTTAGTCCTGACCATGTTCATTGGGCAGACCTCACCGCAGGTATCGATGGATTTTGTAATATCAACTTTAGTTTCTTTCATAATACTGCTTTTTTGAATGTTTCCATGCCTAATCGATTTACTGTATCGCCCACACGCTCGCTTTTATGGGCATTTTCATTAAAAAACTGTATGGTCTTATCCAGTATCTCGAACATCTCAGTTTCACTTACCAGCTCTGCAAAATTAACACCCAATTGCGGGAATCTCCCTACCTTACCGCCTATCAACAGGGTAAATCCTGTCTTGTCGATAACCCATGCATCAGTGGGGCAGGATGATATACAATCCCCACAAAAGTCGCATTTTTCCCTCTCAAAGGTCACAACCCCGTCTTCCACTACAATGGCATCCTTTCGGCAGATCTCCTGGCACAGGCTGCACCCTGTACACAGATCCTCCAGCCATTTCGGGTCCACGCCTCCAATGATACCAAAATCATTTTCCTGTGGTTTTGCACAGGAGGCAGGGCATCCGGTAACGCTGATCTTGAATTTATGCGGGACACCCATTGCGAAGTATTTTTCGTCAAGCTTTTGGGCAATATCCTGAGAATCCACAAGCCCCCTGGGACATACAGTATCGCCCTGGCAGGCCATTAGCCCTCTTATGCGGGATCCGCATGTGCCTTTATGAAGATTTACTTTTTCGAGGTCATTTCTAATACTTTGAACATTATCCAGATGCACAAAAGGGACTTCAATTCCCTGCCTGGTAGTCAGATGTATATGGCCGTCTCCGTATTCTTCGGCTGCATCGGCCAGGGCCCTGAGCTGGTCTGCTTCCACTCGTCCACCGACGATACGCAGGCGGAACGCGAACAGGTCTTTCTGGCGCTGGCGCATGAATCCGCCGGTCTTCAGGGAATCGTAATCTATTTGTCTTTCAGACATTGTTCTTATATTTAGAGTACGGTGATTTAATATATATGCTTGATGTGGCAAATGTTGCTTCATTTTTTTAATCGGTAATATTAGCCGTATTCTCCACTGCTTTATATGAACTGTATTATCAATGGACTGATATTAAGTAAACACCGATCAATAATTTATGAATAATAAAATAATATAAGGTAGTAAAAATGTCATTAACAATACTAACAGCAATTGCATTTGCAGTAGCCATATTCATGGGGATCAATATCGGTGGGAACAATGCCGCTGCTTCCATGGGTGCTGCATACGGTGCCAAAGCCAGGACAAAGAACCAGGCTGTTATATTGATTGCTGTCTTTGCATTTTTGGGTGCCATCTTAAGTGGCGGAGAGGTTATCAAGACTCTAGGTCACGGAATTGTACCTGGAGATTCCATTACAGTTACTGCAGCAATAATCGCAATTGCTGCTGCTGGTATTAGCATGTTTTTTGCGAATATGATAAAAGTACCCATCTCCACCAGCCAGGCAGCTG
>Ga0307378_10011145_pt1 | contig 11609 bp, 17 predicted proteins | sample UN1MG_FD_202238 | JGI IMG/M metagenome (GOLD analysis project Ga0307378, IMG submission 202238) | Soil microbial communities from Risofladan, Vaasa, Finland - UN-1 | ecosystem: Environmental > Terrestrial > Soil > Coastal area > Acid sulfate soil | place: Finland: Risofladan, Vaasa | collected...
TCATGGCGCCGGGGATCATGCGCTCGATGCCGAAGGCGTACTGGTCGAACGGCATCAAGAGCGAGGCGTACAGACGCTTTCGAAGTTCGCGTCGGATGATCTTCACAGAGGTGGCCAGGTCGTCTTTGACCGCGGTGTCGATCTGCGATAGGACATAGTCTTCCGGCGTCCGCATGATGCAGATTCCGGTGTGTCTTTGGGACGGATCGATGCCTATGAAGATCATCGAATTCCTATGAGAGAAACGAGAAGACCCGGCAAGGGGGACACTGGAACCCACTTGCCGGGCTTCTCAGGCTGTAAACATCCAGCCTATTCGTCGTCGTCGTCTGCAATGTCCGAGAGATCGATCTCTCCCGCATTCGCCGTCGAACCCGTGGACGGGGCGGACGCGTTGGAGACACCGAGCACCTCCATCAGCTCCAGATCGCTCAGCGTCTTGCCGAGGACGAACTGGAGTCGATCCTGCGCCTTGGGGAGCTTGCCCTGAAGCGCATCGAACCACGCCTGCTTGGTCTTCCAGAAGGACTCGGGGGTCGGCTGGATCTGCATCTTCTGAAACTTCTCTTCGGTGCAGGTGATCATGACATCCACCTGCTTCTCACCGAAGCCTCCGTTCAGAAGCGGCCAAGAGCGGGCGATCCCGCTCAGTTCGGTGTAACGCGTCTCGCTCACTGCCCAGAGCTTCACCGCACCGCTCAGCTTCTGGATGACGTTGCCATCCTCGTCCTGCGGGAGGTTGCCTTCCTGATCTGTCGCATACTGAAACATGATCAGGCCGAACCGCTGCTGAGGCTCACCGAGGGTCTCTCGGCAAAGCTTCTGCATCTCGGGGTTGTCGGGGAAGCGGAACAGCTTGTTGTTGTGGAAGTAGCTGTACGCCCGCTCGATCCCGTCACAAATGAATGCGACACGATCGGTATACCCGACCCGCCCCTTGTAGCGGTCGAAGGTGGAGAGTTGAACACGCTTGTCGCCGAAGCCGACTGCGCCTGAGGTATCGTAGGGGTTACTCATAGAACGTAGTTCCTTTTTTGTAGTGGGTTGATGACTAACACGTCGTCAGCCATGTGTACATTATACCACTCAGCCGATCTGGATGTCACCCCCTCCCACTAGGTCGTCCAGCTTGTCCCTGGTGTCACCGGTGGGAGTGATACGCTTTCGTTCCTTCTTCACTTGAACCTCGATGTTCAGGTAGTCACGCATCGGGGTACGTCGCTGAGTGAAGAAGGACGGGATCACTTCTCCGCGCTCACACAATTCCTTTGCCAGCGTGCCCGGAGTGAGTCGGATCTTGCGCCGAGCAGGGTACTCAGTCCATGTTCCGTCCGGCAGCTTGCGCCGAGCCGGCTGGTTCGTATGGACTCCAAGCACGCCCAGGCCCGAGTTGAGTCGGAAGGAGCCTGAGGTCGCCGCAGCAATGAAGGCCTCTTCCAGCGAGAGGTCAAACAGGAATCGGGCGTTCTCTAGGGAGATCTTCTTCCCAGTCTGGATCTCGACCGCCTTCCGTATCCGGGTGTAGATGGCCTTCTTCAGCTTCTGGTAGTGTGTGTGGTTGTTCATGTGATGTCGAACCTCTCATCATCGTCGGTAGGGGAAAATTTCAGATTCCCACGCGGACCGTGGGCGTGACCTTCGGCTCCGGGGTGGTCGTCTCCGTAGATAAATTTGGCGTGGAGACGGAGCCCGGACTCGTTCCTCTTCAGAGCGTCGTACAGTCCTGATACACGCTCGACTGCGAAGCGCGTCTCCACAACGAGGTTCTTCCATACCTTCAGCTCCTCGTGCTGGACGCGACAGATTCGTACCAAGCACATCTCGCGGTCGCGGGGGTTCCTCATCCGACTGTACTCTTTCACAGTGACAGCTTCGGACTCGGCGGACTTGAGAGCCCACTCGTGGTCGTTGTAGCGCTGCTTCGTGAAGCTCAGCAGAAAATTCAGTTCGGAGAGCGCCGACGCCATGTATCCGATGGCGTCCTGCAACCGGGTGTTGGTGTCCTTCATGTAGTCGGTCGTGTAGCGGGCGCTGTTGGAGTCCAGGCGAAAGTGGATATCTCCAGCTTCCTGAACGATCTCGGCCGCCCTCAGTTCGATGTCACTCGGTGACTTCAGCGTCGTCATCGTCTTCCTCTTTCTTGTTGAGCACCTGCCGGTACCCTTCCTTGAGCCTTTTCAGCTCGTTCTTGTAGCGAGACACGTCGAGTGCGCCCTTGCAGTATTCGGCGAGAAGCGCCGTCGCGTCCAGCTTCCTCTGGGTGTGCAGGATCTTCCGAGTCAGCTCTTCGCCGAAGTCGTCAAAGCCGGAACAGTCAAACTCGATCTCGATCTCTGTTCCATCGCTCTTGCCTTGCATGTTCCCGGTCGGTCCCCAGTGCTTGGAAATGCCGCGCAGCTTGATCGTCTTGGGGTGGAAGTCCATCTTAGACCTTTCTGATTGGAGCCAGTTTGAGCAGCCTCAACATGCTCGCAACCGATCTGTGTAGAGTCTTTTCGCCGTTCATGTCCATGGTCCACGCGCGCTGAGCTGAGTCGTACTCTGCCGACCCAACCTCGTCGCCTGACCCAGAGACTCGAAACACCAGATGAGCGTCTGTGACCTTTACGGCTTTGATCACCGTGCCGCGTCCGCTAGCCATTGAGTTCTTCTCCCAGGTCCAGGCCAGCCGCTTCCTCGGCGTCGGGATCCTTGAGCCACTTCGTGGGATCCTTAACCTTCTGTGTGACTGGGTCGATGAGAAAATTCATCGTCAGTACGATTCGCATGTTTCCGCCGGTCTCCTTGGTAATGGTGGCACCTTCCACATCTCCGACGTACCTACCGTCCGTGGTGTAGATCCTGGGATCTTTGGGAGGTACCTCAAAGACGAGCTGGGTCGTACCGAGGTTCTCGTCCACGATCTCGGCGGCGAGCTGGGCAGCTTCCGGCAAACACGATCGAAGAGATCGCTGCCGCCGCGTGGCTTTCTCTTGAGGGACTTCCGAGAGGTCGGTTGCATTGCTCGCCAGTAGCGGCTTCATTACCAGACCTCCCGGTTGTCCCAGCTCGCCATTACGACGTTGACGGGCGGGAGATGGGCGTCCATGCTCGTCTTGAGCAATCGGATCGCCTCGATGGCGGCCACGAAGAGTCTGGCCTCGTAGCCGGCCTCGTAGCCGGCCTCGTAGCCGGCCTGCCACGCCAGCGCCGCGTCGAACGAGTGCCAGCAGGGTGCCTCGGGGATCCCCGAGTTGGGGATCAGCTTTCGTAGATCATGCCAGAGGAGGGGCTCACGCATCTTCGGCTTCCAGAAGATCGCCGATATCGAGGATCTCGTCAGCGACGGAGCTGGCCTTGACTAGTCGCATCGCCTTCTCGAAGGCTTCGGATCGCTCGACGGACTTAAGGATCTGCCGTGCGTCCGAGTCTGGCTTCTCAGTGTAGACTCCGAAGATCGAGCCCTCGTCGCGCACGAAGATGAAGCCGCCGTTCACGAGAGGGAATCGGAAGAGGGTGTCTTCGGCTTTGTTGAGCTTACCCTGCACGCCCGCCAGCTTTCGCTTGAGGGTCCTCACCTCGCCATCGAGCCGCACGCTCACCCGCGTGTTGTTGATCGACTCGACCGAGACCACCTCGTAGTAGTACTTGGTCTTGCGGTGACAGGCGACGTGGCCCCGAACGCTGCCCGCCGGCGGCCCGAGGTGGCTCCCGTTCATGAAACGCGAGGCGGCGGCAGAGGCGCCCTTGAATTCGCCGTACTTCCGACTCGACCCTACGTTCGTGACCAGCTTGTTCTGCGGACCGACGTAGCCAACCACGGTGTGGAACTTGACGTCGTGCAGACGGGCTACGAAGTTGACGATGAACTGAGCCTTGGTCTCTTCGCGCTGCTTGGGCATCAGACCACCCCTTCAGCTTCGAGGATGTCGTCGATTCCGAGAATGTCGTCAGACGTATCCTGGGGCTTGGCCGTGGCTTTCCCCACCGAGTGAGCGACCGTCACGATCTGGCGGAAGGTGCGGAGCTGCGCGAGGGTCAGCTTGGAGATCTCGAAGTCGCCGAGCATGTTGTTCTGGTCCCCACCCAGGAGAATCGCCAGCTCGCCCAGCATCTTCACGGCTTCGCCGTTTTCATCTGTGGAGCGAATCGTGAGGGACTTCTTCGAGAGGAACGCCATGTCCCCCGTGATGACCACCTTGGAGATCTCTCCCGTGATCAGGACGACGTCGCCCTTCTCCCAGGTGACCAGCTTCGTGTCGAGCGCAACCCAGAGACGCTTCACGGTCTCGTGCGGCTCGGATAGGTCGAAGGTCACGCCCAGCTCGGGGGTGTTGTTCCACTTGTTTACGCGGTTCTTGATTGAGAGGACTTGGGCCTCCACAGCGTTCAGTTTCAGTTCCATGATCTTTCCGTCCTGTCGTTTTGTGGGCGGTTGCCCTGTCTATGTAGAGATAGTACCACCCTTTGGTAGGAAGTGTTAGAAAATCTCGTTCAGACCAGAGAATTTCTTGGGTAGGTGCTTGGTGAGCCACTTCGTCAGAGTCGCCCGGGAGACGCCCACGCGCTCCGCGGTTTCCATCTGAGTCGCGCCGTTCGCGAGGTGAACCAGGACGTCCAGAAGGACGCGGTCACGGTTGCACGTCGGGTTCTCGAAGCAGGCCTCCGCGTACTCGAAGAGAGCGATCAGGGTTCTGCGTGCGTGCGTCTGGTTCTCGGCGTGGTCCACGGGTCGCATGACCTTCTCGCCATACACCGCGCCTCGCCCCGCGTCACCCCGGCTCTTCTCCTCTCGGTTGACGATGGAAGGTCCGCGCAGTCGCACGAGGGGTTTGTTCTGATTGCAGCGCATCCAGTTGGCGCAAACACTGCGCACTACGAGGAAGAAGACGGAGCCGAAGCCCGCCCGCTCGGGGTCGTAGTTCTCGATTATCTTGGCCTTGAGGCACTTCTCGAAGATTGCCGAGATGATGTCTTCGCGTTCTGCTTCAGGGAGATTGGGGAGGAACTTGCATGTCGCTCCATACACCCTGGGCCTACTGGTCTTCGGGTCTGCGTTTGAGAAGTAGGCGTCGTAGAGTTCTTCGTAGCTGGTCGGTGCGGGCTCGGAGTATCGTCGTGTCATGTCAGTAAAGTACCATCAGAGTAGAATAGGTGTCAAGAAAAATATGCAGTCAGTTCGTGATTTTTGCCCAGCAAGATCCGTGCCAGCTCGATTTTCGGTCTGGAGGACCGGCACCAGTCTCGGATGATCAGCTCTTGGGCCATATTCTTCAACTCGTCCCAGGACCACTCGCCGGCTTCGTCGATCAGGGGCTCGTCTCTCCAGGAGAAGTCGGGCAGGACTTCCGAGAGCCGGCTCCGGTCCACTCCCTTCTCAGTGTAGGACTTCACGAAGGATGCGCGGACCGTCTCTTCGCAGAGAGCCTTGTGCAGCCACTGCCAGGAGTACCGGTCTCCCAGGATCGTCAGAGCCGCGAGATCGCAGCCACGGACGTGTCCGAGCAAGGACCCTCGCGGGATCGCTGTCGAGAGGGGAACCTCCGGCGTTTCCTCCTGTAGCAGGACCATGCGAACGATCGCAGGCTCGATCTCACTCCAGTAGGACGCCCAGCGCCAGTCCGCCTGAGCAGCCTTGTGGACGTCCCACGGACCCTTGTCGGAATGGATCGTCTTCAGCACCAACAGCAGGGATCGGATGTTCTTCGGGTCGAAGGGGTCCGGCTTCAGCTTCCCGTTCTTCTCTTGGGATACGACGGCGGGAACCTCACGCGAGACATTCACCTCGGCAAGCCAGCCCTCGGGTGCGCCCTGGATCACGTAGATGGGTCGGGCGTCCATCACCCAGTCCGCCTCCAGGCTCGCGCGGATCTTCTTGTTGTCGGCCTTCGTCCACTTCAGGTACTGGATGTGACAGCCGCTGAATCCTCCGTGTGCCTCGATCCAACGAGCCAGCAGGAACATCAGGTAGTCGTCGCCCTTGTCGATCGTCACCTTCCGCGGGGGCGTCTTGGTTGAGATCATGTAGCTGAGCACGTTCATGATGCGGCTCGCGCTCCGTGCAAGAACACCACCAGGCGCCGTCGGATTCCTTGCGGTGCGCGCAAGATGAATTCTCGCTCACCTTCTGAGAGCTGGAACAGCAGCTCGGGGTCGTAGCCGTCGCACGCCTGGACCAGATCGGGAAGCTTGTCGAAGGATCCCACCTGCTTCTTGATCTCCACCAAAGCGTCGGAGATGGCAAGCCGCTGGACCGTCCCTTCCAGGGTTCCGTCATACAGATCTTCCGTGTCCGCCTTGAGGGCGTCGAAGTGTAGCGCTTGCATGTTCGCCAGCACCTGCTTACGAGACATGAAGGAGAGTCGGAACCTCTTGCACCGGGAGATCACCGGTCCGAGCCAACGAGGTTCGCTTGCAGCCTGGAAGACGAAGCGCGCCCACTGACCCTCTTCCATGATCGACAGGAACTGGGGGAGCACGGCCCGGCTCAGCTTGTGGGCGTTGAGCACCAGCACCTGCCAGGCCTCGATCGCCAGCTCGGGTACCTCGTGAAGAGAGGCCATCAGCTCTCGGGCCTCGTCAGCCTTGAGACCGTCTGCGTCGATCACCCGCACCGAACCTGGCGCCAGCCTCTCCATCTTCGAGCGCACGAACCGGGAGACACCTAGCTTGGGCGAGCCCAGGAAGAAGACATGGTGTCTAGGATTCTGTACCGTATACCGGATAGCGTCTACCATGCTAGGCATTGAGAGTCACCTTCGGCTTGAAGGCTTTCTTGGCCTGGGTCTGTACGTCTCCCTCGTCCGAGGGTCCAAAGAAGATCTGGTCGAGAAGACTGCTCATCTCCGGCGTTGAAGAGTAGTTGCCTTCCGGCAGCCGGTCGAGCACCGTGTCCAGGGTTGCTTCCACAAGATCGAATCCGCTGGAGAGCAGGATCGCCTTGCACTGCTTCTGAACCGCGCACTGACCGCATGTTGCGTCGCCGAGGAAGAAGCCAAAGCACTGAGGGGTCTTGGTTTCTGACATTGTATTCCGTCCTTTCGTTCTGGATTATACCACGGACTGAGCGAGAGTGTTTCGCAACATTTCGAGAATCGCTTTCTGAAGATCCCCGAAGCCATTCGCGTGTCCGTAGCGGTCTGTGTAGTTTCCGATCCGATTGGTAGAGCGTCCGATTCCGAAGCCGATCGTCTCGATTCCATTCTTCCGGCAGAGAAGCTGGGCCCGCTTGATCAGGAGCCAGTCGTTGTGGTCGTTGCTCCCGGTCGAGTAGTAGGGCTCGCCGTCCGTGATCACCCAGAGGATGCGGCGCGTCTCGTCTCGTCCGATCAGGGTCTCGAATCCGTAGAGGTACCCTTCGCCCAGAGGCGTGCAGCCTGGGAACTGAATCCCGCCCAGCTTGCCTCGGGCCTGAGCGTAGGACTCGTCGAACCGCTTGTACACCGGGACTTGTAGGTTCTCAAGGCGCCCGCGGTCAGCCTGGTCCGGGCAGTAGCTGTAGGCGTCGGTGGTGAACCCGCTGATCTGAACCTTCACCTTCGGAACCGCGCCCAGGGACTCGCAAAGAATGATCGCCGCCTGCCTGGTAAGCCGCTCTTCCATGGAGCCAGAGCAGTCGATCATGACGGAGACCGCGGTGTTCACCATCGTCCGGCTGCGCTTCTGCTTGTAGACCCGCCTGTTGCCAGCCTTCAGGCCCCAGAGAGCGCTGGAGTCGAGACGCCCTTCGTCCAGGCCTCGGCTCCACGCCTTGTGCTCGCGGCTTCGCAGGAAGGTGGACAGCATCTTCTTCATCGCCGTGATCTCTGACGAGCAGGCGCTGCGGAGGCGTGCGTACTCAGCGTCGTTCCGGTGGCCCTCCTCGAAGATCTTGTCGATCACGCCATCGCCAGGAGGGAGGATCGAGTTGCCCTTGAACATGTCGGGGGTGTCGTGACCGCCCGTGTCGTCCACCTTGGTCAGCTCAGCCGCCTTGTCGTGGGACAGACCCTTCAGAAACTCGTCCAGGCTATGAGAGTTGTCCGTGGCCTCGTCTCGCGCCTGCGCAGCAGCGTCCAGTTCCTTCTGGGGGTCTGTGGCAGCGTCCTCAGCCTCTAGAATGCTCTCAGAGGCATCTTCGTCTCCATCCCCGCCCTGGGCATCAGACCCATCGCCGTTCTCGTCTTCAGCGCGATCCTGAGAGCCCGACTTTGAGCTGCCTCCAGCCTGGTCGTCCGAAGACTCTCCCTTACCGTCTCCAGAGCCGTTCTGACCCTGATCCTCAGAGTCGGATTTTTCATCGCTCTGACCGTCTTTTTTCTGCTCGGACCCATCAGTGGGGTTATTAGAGGCATTATCCACGTCCTTAACGGAGTCAGAAGCGTCTTCGTCGTCGGAGTCTGACGGATCGGAATCTCCACCAGTCTGATCCTCGCCGGCACCATCCGGGGGCTCCGCGAAGGGGTCGGAAGAGCCATCCTCGCTGGGGACCTTGGGCTGCTCCTGGGCCTTCTCGCGGACGAGCTTCTCGACTTCCTCAGCCAGGGTGATGATGTCCTCGATGCCCGTCGCCTCGGACAGACCCTTCTCGATCACTGCCCCGACCGGCTCCAGGTCCAGATCCTTCAGGCTGAGAGGGAGGATGAAGTTGGTGAAGTTGCGCATCGGGTGCTTGAAGGACACCACGTAAATCACCGCCAGAGCCGCCTCGCCCCAGGACTTGAAACCGCCCTGCTCGGTGATACTCCGCATATCCATGCGATGCGTGTGGGAGTGCGTGGCGTCGAGGTAGTGTCGGGCGCCGGGGTACTCGTCGATGTAGCGGGCTTCTTCCCGAACGTCTTCGAAGATGTTGACCAGATGCTTGCACACCGGTGTGGGCTTGTTCCGACGCCGCCAGTCCGTGAGGGCTTGGAAGTTGGAATGCTTGATGTGGCCGACTTCATGATCGAGGTAGCCCATGAGGATCTGGGACTCGGACTCTTTCAGGGTCAGCCCGGGCGGAAGCGCAGGAAGGATGATCTTCTTCCCGTCAGTCATGGCGCGTTCGCCCTTGAAAATCAGGTTGATACCCTGAGACCTGCCGATGGTCTGGGCGAAGCGGGTGGCTACGGAGTGGAAGGTTTGCGATCTCATGACTGTATAGTACCTGAAAATGTCAAGAGGTGCCAGAAAAAAGCAGGTCTGTCCGCAAAAAAGATGAGCCCGGTGCTGGGAAACTCTCGTCGCCTCTTACACACCGGGCTCGGGTCGGTCGGACGGACGGACCACTCAGATTCCAGGCACCTGCACACGCTTCAGGATCTCGATCACGAGCTGCGAATCATCCTCGTCGAGCCAGTTGAGCATCGTCAGATCCAGAGCGTCTCGGGCTTCCAGGTCGTCCCGCATCTCGAAGTAGCCAATGAGCTGGCGGGTTGAGAAGGTGACTCCCAGGTTGCCCTGCTTGAACGCTTCGCGAATCTCGAAGGCTGCCTGGACCATGCGCTTGATGTCGGAGGTCTCGGCGTTGGGGAAGCGGCCGGAGAGCATCGCAACCTCATGCTCCTGTTCGAGGTAGTCACACTTCAGCTTCATGCGGAACCGATTCAGGAACGCCGTGTTGAGAACCTCGGTCCCGGTGAAGGCTCCAAACTTATCACCCTTGCCTCCAGTGTTCGCCGTGGCGATGATGAAGAAGCCGGGCGTGGCCTCGATCGTCTCGTTGGTGTCGGGGATGAAGACCGTCCCGGAGTCGAGCACCGAGTTGAGCGTCGCGCCGATCTGCGGAGGCATGTAGTCCACCTCGTCGATGATCAGCGGGACTCCGTGCATCATGCACCAAGGGAGCACCCCGTAGTCGAAGTAGGTTCCTTCCGCGTTGGCTTTCATCTGACCCAGGAAATTGGCAGCCGTCACGTCCCCGTTCATGTTGACCCGGCGCACTGCGCGCGAACCCAGCCCCAGGACATTCTCCGCGTGGGTGGTCTTGCCGCAGCCCGTGGGACCTTCCATGTAGGTGTGCGCGCACTTGACGCTGGCGTAGGCCAGGTACTTCGCGTCCTTCTCGGAGAAGTGGTAGTCCTCCGGCACCGTGGGGATGAATTTCGAGACGATCGGATCCTGGTCCGCAGCCTTCTCGAACATCTTCTCGATCGCCTCTCGCAGCTCAGGCTGGTTGGAGACGTTGGCGAACTGCTCGGTGAACTGGCGAAGATCCTCCACGCGCGTCGCCTTGCGATCCATTCGGCGGACCACTTCGGTTGCGAGGCGGGAGGCGAGCCGGGCCTTGGGGTAGTAGTCCTTGTACTGGCTCGGCGTGAGATTGTGGGCTTCGTGGATGTGGCGAATCAGGGAGTGAGACTTGTACTCCGTGCAGACTGCGCACTCAACTTCCTGGGCTGCCACCAGCTTTCGGAACTCGGAGACTGTGATGGGCTTCGACATGGGTCCGTCCTTTGATGTTTCGGTTGTCCGACCGTGAGAGCATCATACCACCTCTTCCGGGACCATGCCTAGGTTTTTTCGCAGTCCTTCCGTGATTTCTGACTGAACCGCCAGGGAGGGATGGTCCACGACGAGCGGACGCTCCTTGAGACGCTGGAAGAACGCCCTCGTATGACGGTGAGTTGCCGCTTCGTCCACAGACCAGCTCCGGGGGCTCTGGTAGCGGAAAGCCCGCAGATGGGGCCCATCCAGCAGAGCGTTGCCGTCTTCCTGGGTCCACCAAAGGTTCCGATAGTGACAAACGCCCACTATCAACCCTACATCGCGCTCGGGCGTCCCAACCCCTTCGGCCACCGCCAGGGCGTTACGACGTCCGTATTTCCGGTTGGGCGGGTCAAGCCAGATCGGCATGTGCCCGTCATGCTCAGTCTCGAAGAAGGAAACCTGCCTCTCCAGAGAGGCGTCCGCGTGCTTTCGTAGAGAACCCGCCCAGTCGCCCGCCGGTACGATCATCGCGCACGCGTTCAGCATGTGCGCGATCGTCAACTGCTGATGAAAGGCGGCGAGCGATGCTGTGCGATCCGCTCCGTCAGACGCGGCAGGGTTCACACGCGAGGTCTGGAGAACGATCTCCAGACCCATTGTGTGGTCTCTGAATTCCTGAGCCGAATGCTCATCGAGATGGCCCGGAATCTGTAGGACCGCGAAGTCGAAGGCCAGAGCCGAAGCGTTGAGTCTGACGAAGCGGAGTCCGTCAGTTGTCCTGATCGAGCCCCCTAAACTCATCTTCGGAATCTTCCCCGTCGCTTTCCTCTCCGTCGCCATTTCCCGCATCTGTCGTGTCGGTATCCCGTGGCACGAGAACTTCGGCTGACTGTTGCTGTTGTACTGACTGCTCATCGTCTCGCTCCATCGTCACGACGTTGTCGTCGTTGGGGACTCTTGACCACGTCTGAAGATGACCGCTCTCATCGTAGCCTTCCAGCTCGCCGTTATCCAGCCGCTCGACCAGATCGGGATGTACCCACAGCACTCGGGCTCCGCAGCGAGCCGGAACGCGAGGCTTTCCGTCTACCACGTCCTTGTTCAGAATAAACGCTCTTCCCTTCATCTCATATCTCCTTTTGTGCGCCCCAGATCTGACCGACCTTGGCACCTACAGATAGCTGGACATCCCAGCCCTTCACGTTAAATTCCATCGAACGCTTGATCACGGGAAGGATGTC
>Ga0307378_10011146_pt1 | contig 11608 bp, 14 predicted proteins | sample UN1MG_FD_202238 | JGI IMG/M metagenome (GOLD analysis project Ga0307378, IMG submission 202238) | Soil microbial communities from Risofladan, Vaasa, Finland - UN-1 | ecosystem: Environmental > Terrestrial > Soil > Coastal area > Acid sulfate soil | place: Finland: Risofladan, Vaasa | collected...
ACCGGTCCGCAGGTCGAAGCGCTTGATCTGTGACGGAGAGACGTAGATATCGTCCGGGCCCGGCAGGTAGTTGTAGTCGGGTGACCGGAGGAAACCGTACCCCTCGTCGAGAATCTCCAGAACGCCCTCGGCGAAAATGAGGCCGTCCTTCTCGGTGTTTGCCTCCAAAACCTTGAAGATCAGTTCCTGCTTGCGCAGGCCCGAGACGCCCGGAATATCAAGTTTCTCGGCGATCTCCAGCAGTTCGGAAATTGTTTTCGATTTCAGTTCCAGGATGTCCATAAGACCACCTCCGCGGTCTTGTACTTAAGGGGTGTTACCGTTGATTGTCTGCGTTGGGAGTCATCGTCTGCCCCCCGGCGGGGTACTCTCCCCGGCGGGCACCTTATCATGATCCGAAGGGAAGCATCCGCTTCGGCACCGTTCCGCTAAGCATCGACCAGTTCCCGGTCGGGCGCGTCTCCCCACAGTTTCTCGAGCGCATAGAACTCACGGGTTCGCGGGAGAAAGATGTGAACGACCACATCGACGAAGTCCATCAGAACCCAGCCGGATTCGCCGTAGCCCTCAGTGTGCCACGGCCGGACATTCTTCGCACGCAGTTTTTCGCTGATGTGGTCGGCCACGGCGCGTGCTTGAACCTCGGCGTCAACCGAGCAGATGACGAAGAAATCCGTGACCGATGAGAGCTTGCGCAGGTCGAGTATGCGGACGGCGTATGCCTTCTTCTCCAGAGCCAGTCGCCCCAGAGCTTCTGCCAGTCGCGCTGATGTTATAGTCGAGTCCTCCTTTTGGATGCGGGGTGAAGGGGTTGTCAACCGCCCTCGGGCGCGTCGGACCCTTCGGCCGGCTGAGGCGGTTCCAATGTGTCCGATCCCAGGACGATGGTTAGATCGACCCCCAGATCGTTCATCCGGCCGATGCCGTCTTGGATGTCCACCTCGCCAATGGCGAGCGATTCCATGATTTCCTGTACGCTGGCCGGATCGAGTGTCCGATTGATGACGAACGGTCGCCGGATCGTTGTCCGGTCATAATTACCGATATCCACAACGTCGAAACGCATCCGTCCCACCTCGAGGCGGGACATCTGATCGGCGACACGTCCGGCCAACCCCGGCCGGCCGCAGCCGTTGAGAATCTGGACGTGTACGATGATCGGCGGTTCATGATTGTCCGGGTCCGAATACGATAGCCGGGTCGAGAACGAGAAGACAAAGAGGCACGCAATCCCGGTGGCCAGGACAATGCCGGCGTCGAGAAGACGCACTTTCCATCGCGGAGGACCCAGTTTCATCCGGGCGCGCCGCGCGCGTACGCGTACAGGAGTCGTCATACGTGCATCTAACAAGGATTTGGTGATTCCGTTCCGGGCGGTGGCGTGCTGCGAGGAGGTGGCCCGGACCGCTATCTACCAGTGCCAGGGATCATAAAAGCCCGAATACGGGCTGATTCCGTGCCGACCGAGCCCGCCATACTCCCCAATCGCCGGCACCGTCCGGTAATCGATCAGAAGTTGGAACTTGTTCGACGGACGGTAGAGCAGACTGAAACTGGGCAGCAGGCGCCCTTCGCTCAGCTTGGAACTTGCCCCCGAATTGCTGAGGAAACCCAGCGGTTGGTGCAGGTAGCCAAGTCCCACCCGCACGGTTAACGGTTCAGAAAGACGGTACTCAATGGTGTTCATATAGAGGCCGGTTGACCCTGAGTATCCGGAGCCCGAGAAATACGACATCGTGTATGACTGGCTCATTTTGAAGCGCGAGGGATCCAAGAGGCTGAATCCGCCCGCCCGCGGCGTTTCGATCAGATCGCCGGCCCGCGGCGCTCCCGAGAAAGAGCCGGGATCCGCTGCGCCGACCGCCGGACCGCTCTGGGCGGCCGCTGTACAACCGGCCCCGATGACAACACAACAGACGATCAATGCAGTTCTCATACACATACCTGGAACAAACGTGCCGCCCCACCCACAATTGTCAGAGAAACTGCCACCCCTCATGGATAATCAGCTACCTGCCACGGCCTGTTGTCAAGTGCAAACGGCACGCCGCAGGGGGATCCTCGACGCCACCTGTTATACGTTTTCGACACCCGATCTGGCGAGGTATATGCGCCGGCCCCTGTTTTTAGACGCCCGAAGGCGCCATTTGGTTCCCAACTCCTCAATCCCTTCTGCCTGAGTGAGTTGCCCTTCCGAGAACGGACATCCCCGGTCTGGGACTATTCAAGAGCGTCCAGTTCCTCGAGTGTGTTGACTCCCAGGACTTCCTCGGGATCGTCGGCGCGCCAAGCTATCACCTTCCTGCCGGTTTCTCGGAGGAGGGCGATCGCGTCAGTCAGGTAGTACTCTTCCTGTTCGTTGTCGTTGCCGATCCGGCGGAGGAGGTTGAAGAGACCCTCGCTGCGAAAACAGATCATCCCCGAGTTGATCTCACGAATCTTGCGGATCTGATCGTCGGCGTCACGGTGCTCAACAATACGGTCGACATTGCCCTCCGCGTCGGCGATCACGCGCCCGTAGCCGGTCGGATCGGGCACCACAGCGGTCAGAATGGTTGCCGCGGCGTCTGTCTCGACATGTCGTGCGACCATGTTGTGGATCGTGGTGCTACGGATGCGCGGGGCGTCGCCCAGCGTGACCAGAATCTGTCCGGCGAAGTCCCGCAGTTCCGGCTCGGCTTGCAGGACGGCATGAGCGGTGCCGAGGCGTTCGTGCTGCCAGACGAGGTCGACCGGCTCGCCGAGGTATTCCGCCTCGATCATCTCGCCTCGGTGGCCGACGACGATGATCGTCCGGATGATGCGTGCCTCGTGCAAAGCCTCAGTCACCCATCGCACGAGGGGCCGGCCCCGCCACTCCAGCATGACCTTGGGGATATCCACGCCGATCCGCTTACCCAACCCGGCGGCCAGGACCACGGCGACGACGGACGATTGTTGAGGACTCGCGGTCATGCGGCTACCTGAAGCGCAATACCAGACGATGGCGGAATCAAGCCGTGAGGTGGTTCAATCGAGAGTGCAGGCCTGCGCGGAGGGTCACGGTCTGATTCGGTTCTCAGAGTCAACGTGCACGAAGGTGGGGTCGGGAATCGGTTCTTTGTCGGGATCGATGAGCGCGTAGGCGATGATGATGATCAGGTCGCCGACCTGTCCCAGGCGTGCCGCCGCCCCGTTGAGATCGATCTTACCGCGCTTCCCTTCAATGACATACGTCTCGAGCCGGGAGCCATTCGCGATGTTGACCACCTGTACGCGTTCGTAAACACGAATCCCCGATGCCTTCAGCAAATCGGGGCAGATCGAGATCGACCCCTCGTAGTCGAGGTGCGCGCCGGTCAGATGGGCGCGGTGAATCTTGGCACGGCAGACCTGAATCAGCATGATCAGAATCGAGACGGTGTTCGGCGCTCAGCGAATCAAGACGTTGTCGATAAAGCGCCGTCCGTGGGCACGTCCTCTCTCTTTGCAGGTTGCGGCGATCAGAATCACGAGCGGCCGCGACAACCGTTTCTGCGACCGCAGCTTCTCCGGATCACAAAACCCGATGTAGTCGACCGCAAAACTCCCGGAGCGTTCGATGTCCGAACCCATTCTCCGAACCAGAGGTCCCGGTGTGGCCGCCCCCGCGCGAATCCGCTTTTCGGCCCATGCGAGCGCACGATAAATTACAGCCGCATCGGCGCGCCCGGTGGCGCCAAGATAGGCATTGCGCGATGAGAGGGCAAGTCCGTCGGGCTCCCGTACCGTCGGGGCTGTCACGATCCGGACCGGCAGGTTGAAATCGGCTGCCAGACGACGGATGATCAGCGCCTGCTGGAAGTCTTTTTGTCCGAAAAAGGCGTAATCGGGCTGGATGATGTTGAAGAGTTTCAGGACAACGGTTGCGACGCCGTCGAAATGGCCGGGGCGCTGCGCTCCTTCCCAGATCTTCCCGAGATCGCCGACCCCGACCGTCGTCTCGAACCCGTCCGGGTACATCGTCGCGACCGTCGGGGCAAAGATCAGATCGACCCCCTCGCGGCGGCAAGCCGCCGCGTCGGTCCGCCACGTGCGCGGGTAGGCTGCGAAGTCGTCGCGCGGGCCGAACTGGGTTGGGTTGACGAAGATCGTGACGACCGTCCGGTCGGTCTGTCGCACCGAGCGGCGGATCAAGGCGAGATGGCCTTCATGCAAAGCCCCCATCGTCGGCACACAGCCAACCGTCAGACCGCGACGACGCCAGGCCGCGACTTGACGCCGAACCGGGGCAATGGTACGCGCAGTCTTCATGCGATATGACGACTCCAGTTTCGGCGGGAGGGTTGACGGTACTCAGTAAGATTCGTCGGCGCCTGGGAACCGGCGGGCGCGAACGTCATCGCGGTAGCGCTCGAATGCCGTGCGCATCACGTCTGTTAAGTCCGCGTACCGGCGGACGAACTTCGGCTTGAAGTCCGGGAACAGTCCCAAAAGATCATTCGTCACCAGAATCTGGCCGTCGCACCCGGCACCGGCGCCGATGCCGATCGTCGGGATGGGAACCCGTTGTGTGATTTCCCGTGCGAGGTCTCGCGGGATGCCCTCCAGTACCATCGAAAAACACCCCGCCTCGGCGAGCGCATCGGCTGATTCGATCAGATACGTCCGCCCTTCATCCGTCTTCCCTTGGACCGCGTACCCACCGAAACGGTGGATTGACTGGGGAATCAGGCCGATGTGCCCCATGACCGGAATCCCCGCCTCGACCATCCGTTTGATGGTCGGGGCCATATTCAGGCCGCCTTCGAGCTTCACCGCGGCCGCACCGGCCTCTTTGAGAAAACGACCCGCATTGCGCAGCGCCTCGTCGGCATTCACCTGATACGACATGAACGGCATGTCGGCGATGACGAGCGCCCGGGAAACCGCACGGCTGACCGCTCGGGTATGATAGACCATCTGATCGACCGTGATCGACAGCGTGGTTGTCTCACCGTAGAACACCATGTTGGCCGAGTCGCCGACCAGCACCCCGTCGATGCCGACCTCGTCGAGAAGCCGCGCCGTGTAGTAGTCGTAGGCGGTCAACATGGCGATCGATTGCCCCGCCTTCTTCATTCGGACCAACTCGGTGATGGTCACGCGCTTCGGGCTGTGCGTCCGCTCGCGGCAGGAACCGGAGTCGGAATCGGAACGGCCTTTGTCCGGCGCCGCTTCGGATGTCCGCGTGTCGGCCGCCTTCGTGGATTTGGTCACTGCATCTGTCATCGGAATCAAAGAAAGCGCATTGGCAAAGGAAAATCAAACCGGCGGTGTCTATTTAAGGTTGTCGATCCGAATCTGTCAGGCGAGGTCGGCCGATCGCCTGATGACTGCGCTGGTATCCGGCAGCCGTTCAAGCAGTTCCCGGACCGTACTGCCCAGCTGCGGATGAGGCGTCTCAGGGGCGAGATCGGCGAACGGTACCAGCACGAATGCCCTTTCGTGGAGGCGCGGGTGCGGGACGGTCAATGATTCGGTGGCCAGCACCAGGTCATCGTAGAGCAGTATGTCCAGGTCGATCGTCCGCGGACCGGCGCGGTCGATGCCGCGTCCGAGGGCGCGCTCGATCGCTCGCACGGTTCGCAGGAGGGCAGTCGGTGCCAACTGTGTGGTCACGCGGACCACGGCGTTGAGAAACTCCGCCGGTCCGGCCAGCCCGATCGCGCAGGTTTCGTAGACGGGTGAGCCGACCAGCTCCTCGACTCCGTCCGCCGCCCGCAGCAAACGGCAGGCGGCCTGGAGATTGGCCCGGCGGTCGCCACGGTTGGAACCGATGCCGAGGTATGCGATGTGCCGGGGGAGGGCCGTATTCATGGACCGGGTCGGCCGTCGCTGGCCATGTCGATCGCGGTGTCGAATTCGACCTCAATGTGGTCGAGATGACCGGGGATCGGCGGGATCTTTTTGCGGACACGGACAATCACGCGTCGGGCCTCGAACGATGCCAGCAGATCGCCGGCGATCCGCGCGGCGACCGTCTCCAGGAGATTGAACCGGCTGCGCTGCACGATCTGCTCCACCCGATCGTAGACTAAGGTGTAGTTCACCGTATCGGTCAGCCGGTCGGATTGTGCGGCATGGGTGATATCAACTTCGAGTTCGCAGTCGACTTCGAAGCGCCGACCCGTCTCCTTCTCCGCCCGCGAGACTCCGTGGAACGCATAGAAGGTCATGTTGTGAAGGCGGATCCTGGCCATAGCACCGCGACTGGGATTTAGGATTCGGTGGCCGGCTTACGGCCGGTACGTCTGCGCGTGCGCCCTGCCGGCGGACGCGGCAGGCGCCTCTGGTACCGTTTGGCATGTTGGCGGAGACGGTCCGCAGTTGCCTGCGCAAGCTGGGGATCGTCGGGAAGCACGAGCCGCACGTACCCCTCGCCGCGTTCGCCGAAGATGGTGCCGGGTATCATGAGGATTCCGGTACGCCGCAGCATGCGACGGCAGAACGCGGCCACGCCTGCGGCGGCGGGCACCCGTATCCACAGAAACGGCGCGGTCGGCGATGACCGCGGGTTCCAGCCCAATTGCGCCGTCGTTTCCATCAGCAGGCGGCGGGTCACGTCGAGCCGCCTGGCCCGCTCGTCCAACAGCGCCTCACCCTGTGTCAACAAGTGCTGCGCCAGCCGTACCGTCCGGCGCGAAGGACGCAGGTGCGCCCCCTCGACCAGGAAGGTGACGGCGCTGATCGCTTCGCGATTCCCACCAATGACGGTCAGCGGGAATTGGCTGTACCCGAAATTGGTGCCGAGGTCGGACATCTCGACGCCGACACCCTTGGCACCGGTGGCCTGCAGCAGGGTTCGGGGGCGAAACGCGCCCTGTGTGGTAAAGGAAAATGCACCGTCGAAGGCGATGAGAATATTGTGTTTCCGGGCGAAGGCGACGGCCTGCGTCATGGTCGACAGATCGGCCGCGGTGGCCGTCGGATTGTGCGGATAGCCAAGTACCAACAACCGCACGCGTCCCACCAGTCCCGCCTCAAGCATCGGGAAGCTGGGGAGATAGTCGTTGCGTTCGAGCAGATGGTACGGGATCACGCCGCCGCCGCACAGGACGACCGCCCCGCGATAGAACGGTGCGCCCGGGTCGGGCAGGAGTGCCAGCTCACCGGCGTCGATAAACGCGTTCGCCAGCAGGTGCAGCGCCATGGTCGTGTTCGGCGCAAAACCAATCTCGCGTTTCGGGTCGAGTCGCACGCCGAAGCGCCGGTCGTACCAGTCGGCCGTCGCCTCTGCGAGGCTCTCCATCTCGGCATCGGTGGCGGGACGCCAGTCGTTCGGCGCAGCTTCGGCCGCGCCGGGCATGTCACCCGCCGGAGAGGAGGCCGCCAGGCACGATAGATCGATCACCTCCACGCCCCGGCGCCGCAGACGCTCGGCACTCCGGGCGAGATCGGCCGCGGGCACCGGCATCCGCTGCAACCGGTCGGCACGGTCGAGGAAGATCTTGCGCGGTACCGCTATTGGCATGACAGGTCTTGCCGACCGAATCGCCGGCTGCTATGGAATCACGGTCGCAGGCGGGGCACCGACCCGACAGTTGCCGCAGACCGGTGTCTCGTCACCGGAGAATCGTGAGTGCAGTGTCTTCGTCAACGCGAGCAGCTCATCGACCTGATGACACGTCAACTCGTCGACCGTCCCCAGACTCCGGGCCAGATGCACGATCTGCGCCAATCGTTCCACGGTTTCCATCTTGCGAAAGGCGTCCTCAAGATCGGCCCCGATCGTCAGGACACCGTGGTTCTTCAAGAGAAAGGCGTCGAAACGGTCGAGGTGCCGTTCGATCGAGGCGCCGACCGCCGTGGTCGACGGTGTGGCATACTCGGTCAGTGGGATCGAACCCAGGGTGGTGACGACCTCCGGCAGGATACAATCCGCCAGGGGGATTCCCGCGACGGCAAAGGCCGTGGCGTACGGCGGATGGGCATGCACACAGGCGCCGATATCGGGACGCGCCCGTAGGGCGGTCAGGTGCATGAGCAACTCGGACGACGGTTCCCGTGCGCCCTGTTTCTTCTTGCCGCCGGCATCCACGATGATCAGATCCTCAGGTGCCATGCGTCCCTTACACTCGCCGGCCGGTGTCACCAGGATCGCGCCGTCGGCCAGACGCGCCGAGAGATTGCCCTCGGCGGCCACGACCAGTCCGCGGTCGTACAGACGGCGACCAATCTCCACCATCGTGCGGCGGAGGGAAAACACGGACGGCATCGGCGCAAATGACGGCATCCATTCAATTTAGACCGACCGCGGCACGCGAATCAACTCCTTTGTCCGGGCGGTGACGATTGCGGCGCTTCGCAGTTGATCTGGACAGGTTCGGGCTGGTACGGTACTATGGATGGGGGCGGGCGCGGGAGGTTCGGTGGCGACCTGTTGGAACTGCGGCGACACGTACGATGTGCCCGACGGCATCATGCGGGACTCGGAATGCCCGCACTGTACGGCCTACCTGCGGTGCTGCCGGAACTGCGGTTTCTATGAGCCGGAAGCTCATAACGCCTGCCATGAGACGATGGCGCCGTTGCAGGCCGATAAGGAAGTCGCCAACGCCTGCGACTACTTCCGTCCGGCGGGCGAGGTCAGGCCCGCCCGCGGGAAATCAAAGACCGACCTCGACAGTTTGTTCAAAGGCGATTGAGTGAAAATCGGCTCAACTTCCGGGGTCGAGCGGTCGAAAGAGAAATAGGGGTGCTTCGGCGCCCACCGACTTGAGACGAAGAGTTTGAGGGCCAAGGGGAGTCTTTTTGAAAAACCCTCTACAGGTGTACCAAATGAAGGCCGTCCCCGTAAAGGTTGCGTTGCTTGCCGTGACCCCCGCCACGTGCGGGGCAGCGAGGACAAAAGACCTGCGGTGGCTGTAAATCGCCTTTACCGTGTTGTCGGGAAGGGTTTTTCAAATCTTATGCTCTCGCGAGGCCATCGCCGGCCCGGTTTCGACCGGGCCGGTTTTTTTTGCCGTCAATCCTCGTATGAAAGACCGGGACACAGATCGGTCCCGCGGGCCGAGCGGCCGTGTGTCCCACCGTCTGCTGCGGTGAACTCCGGATGGCCGATTACCGCCGGACGACGCGCCGCCGTGCCCTCTGATTGAGGAAGAGCAGGACGCCGTACGGTTCGAGGAGCGCGCGGGAGCGCTCGATGAGGGAATGGAAGTTTTCCTCGGCGTCGGGACGCGCCGTTTCGATCAGGACGAAGAACTCCTCCGCCAGCCGCACGAACGCCTCGATTGTCTCGGCGTTTGGCTCCAGGCTCCGGCCCTTGCGAATCGAGAGGCTGCCGCTCGGATCGACGGCGAGCGCGGTCAAGACTTGATACTGTTCCGCTACCGTATCCCGCGCGCGGCGCCAGTCAACCGCCACACGGGCCATGCCCCGCGTGGTGCCCAGCCGCGCCGAGACGGTGTTGAGGATGTCGATCAGCACCACCACCGGATCGCCGGGCGGTACCGTCGTCTTCGTCGGCAAACGCCGCCCTTCCGGTGCCGCCTGCGTTTGGGCCAGTGTGTGCGCGATCTTGGCGAACTTGGAGCGGATAACCGTCTCGAATTGCCGCATGTCGGTCTCCGGCAGGACGGTTACGAACATCAGGTAATCGGGCTGATTGAAAAGATGGACGATTACGCGTTCGAAGCGCAAGATCAGACGCGAGAATCCACGCAACCGCTTGTAGGTCTCCGTCACGAGCTGGAGCAGACGCTCGGTATGGCGGTCGGTGAATGCCGCCGGGAACAGATGCTCGATCCGCCCGTCGCGCTTGCTCAGAACCGCGATACCGGTCACACCCGGCAGGGCGCGGATGTCAGACAGGGTTGCCCGCATCAGACACAGCCTCAAAGAGTTCGGGGAAGTCTCGCCGCAGGGTGTCGGCGGTGGCGCCCCGGTCGGTCAGGATGCCGAAGGCGCGTTCCTTGATTCTGGCGATAATCAGATTCTCAGTGCTGAAGTGTGCGATCCCATGCCGTAGGCTCCCGACCCGGATGATCTCCGGAAGCTTGAAGATGATGGCGCTGAGAGCGTTGAACTCCTGGTCCCATTCGGCGACGACGTCGCGGAAGTAGGTTCGGTATACGATGCAGCCGCTCTGATCGAACTCGTAGAACGCCAGCGTATAGGTGCAGGTGCGCAGCACCTCGGCGATCGTATCACGGATGGTGGGTGCCTCGTACCCTGTGCCCCCCGGGGTGATCGGCGGCGGATCGCCGGCGACCAGTTCGGCGGCCCGATCGGTCACCAGCGCCATCACGCTCCGATGCTGTTCCTGGAGGTCGATCTCCAGCCGCAACTGATTCTCCTCGCGACTGAGGTCGTCGGGCCAGTCGCGATCAACCTTGTGGACGATCTGGCCGTCGACGACCACCGAGGAGGTAAGACGAGGGCGGGGACGACGGGCGAACTCGGTCTGGATCTGGAGCACCTTATCGCTGTGGCGGTGCGAGCCCAGTTTGCCCGACGGGATGAAGTCGATTGGTTCCATAATCGCCTGTGACCGTGTAGATCGATACGGCCCGCTCGGAGTCCGAGGGGTCCATATGAGGTTATCGAGGGAAATCCATTGGGGTTTAGCCTGATGCGCCCTGGACCGTGGCGGCACGTGCTGATCCCCGCCAGGCACCGTGACGGCCTCGTCGTGACCGCCAGTCGCCCTGAAGGCCATCCGGTGAGGGGGGCGATTCCGACCGACGGTGTCTCTCGCGTCCGAAAAACGTGATGAGACAAGGGTGGCCGCATGGGGCGTCGCGTCCCGACTCCGGACCGTCTGCCTGGTGACGTCTACTCGGACTTAATATGTTGACTGACAACGCCGTAGATGTTTGTAGGGGATCAATGATGGCCGACAGCCCAAGTAGTTCCCTTTGTGCGTCGATCTTAACAGATGGATCTCCGCCGACGCCCGACCGCGCTTCGGCGTCCGGAGGTAAGGCGCTTATAATGAATGGGTTAGGCGATCCGGGTTGAGGACGGATGCCGCCGATCTCGGGTCCGGCATCTTTGAATAGCGCCAACTGCCTCGGGCTCAAGTGGTTGAATTAGGCGCGGTGCAGCGCATGTCACGATGCGGACTCGCTTGTGATAATAATCGCAATATAGAGCGGTCGATAAGGTCAAGTCATACAATATATTGTGATTTTCTTGGGGAGAGTTATGAGATTGTGGTTGACAGTCTTGGGCGTTAGCTCTACTCTCGGGACACTTTTGCGCTGATCGGAACCGTTTGCGCGAGGAACCGATCAGAGTGGGGTGGCAGTCGGAAGAGATTTTTCTAAATACGCATAACGATTTAGTGCGTAATACCTTACGGAAGTCTGCCCGGAGGAGGATTGATGTTTGGGCCAGCACCGAAATTGGCTGAGAACGCCCTGAGAGTGCTCGAGCGCCGGTATCTGAAGAAGGACGACGAAGGACAGGTCGCGGAAACGCCGGCGGAGATGTTTCGTCGGGTCGCCGAGGCGATCGCCGCTCCCGATGCCAACTACGGCGCTACCGACGAGGAGCTCCGTCAGACCGCCGAGGAGTTCTACGCCGCGATGGCGGCGTGCGCCTTCATGCCGAATTCACCGACGCTGATGAACGCCGGCCGGCCTTTGGGCCAGTTGTCCGCCTG
>Ga0307378_10011150_pt1 | contig 11606 bp, 10 predicted proteins | sample UN1MG_FD_202238 | JGI IMG/M metagenome (GOLD analysis project Ga0307378, IMG submission 202238) | Soil microbial communities from Risofladan, Vaasa, Finland - UN-1 | ecosystem: Environmental > Terrestrial > Soil > Coastal area > Acid sulfate soil | place: Finland: Risofladan, Vaasa | collected...
GCGGTCGCGCTATCACAGTGTTATACTCAACTCTGAATTGTGGACGGCTGGGATATAACACTCGCGGGACGGGAATCCACAATATCATTTTATAGGATTCGCCATGCAAGTAGTCAATGGGGTCGGGGACAAACTTGAAACAGCCGGCGGCAAATTGTCCATCATTGAGACGGTCAAGAATTATATTCAGGGAATTTCTTACATTGAGCTGCTCCTGGGTTTGGAAAGCTTTTTTAGAAGCGTTTATGATGGATACTTCCTTATGAGAGGCTTGCGCTCTCAATGCCATACGATAATAGTTAAGAAAAACAGAGCCGACAAAAAGAACAAACAGGAAGAGAAGAGAATAAAACAGAGGCAGCTTTTTCCGAACAAAGATATATACCAATATAATACACAGGATTGCGATGAGAAGGCCTTGTCTTTTGCCGGAAAACAGGTGCCAGCTTATTTCAAGGAGCAAATACATCATCGGCAGTATTTTCCGGCGGAGATTTTTGGCCACAAACATTCTTATTAGAACGTAGGCCAGCACTATTCTTCCTAAGGTTGAGATTACTGCCAGGGGAGAATAAAACGTTGAGGTGTTCACAAACCTGGAACCGAAGTGAAAGTAAGAGCCGGTAGCCAGAAGCGCGCACCTCGAAAGCCATACCGCAACTGCCAATGCAGTGATGAAAAAAGGCAATCCTTTCTCCGTTGTTTTGCGTAAGTCATAGCTGCGTCTCGGCATAAGACAAAATGGAAGATTAAAAATAGTTTGTGCGATCAGGACCCCTAAAAGCATTTCAGGAAAAAAGCTGCTTACCTGCTTTGTGTGTGCAAACATGATGTCATCGAAGAAACCTGTGCCGAAAATCAGGCTGGGAATTACGAATTGTGCGAGATGGCCGACGGTTAGTAAGATATCGGGATGAAAAGGGTCGCGCAGTGCATTTCGTGTCAGCAAATGTAAAGACAATGCCAACAGTGCCAGTGTGCCGATGCTGACGGTGCGCAAAATATAATTCTGTAGCTCAATACCTGTCAGCAATAAATACCCTGCCAAAATACATAGACAACCCGTCCAAAAGCTCAGCATGGAGGGGGAAGTCAGATTGAAGCGTTTTTGCCTGCCGTTGCGGTTTTTTGTTGTAGATGTTGTATTAATCCCGGATTGGACCATTTTTTTAATTCCTGATGCCTTCAACTTTTCCCAGTATTTCTTTCAGACGGTCCTGGTAGCTGTATCCACTTTTAAGGCACCGCTGTCTGCCCGCGGCGGCTATACGTTGACGTTCCTCGGAGTGCTTTAGGTAATAATGCGCCTTTTCAACAAGCTCGTGACGGGAGGAGAAAAATTCGGCCTCTCTGCCTTCATCGAAAAGTTCGGTATGCTCCTTTGTACGCTCTGCCAGCATAAACGCACCGCATGCCGGGATTTCAAAGGACCGTGTAGTAGTGGTTTCTGGAACAAGCTTCGACAGCAAACCGAGACATATACTTGCAGCGGAAAGTGCCATACAATAATCTTCACATACAATACTTTTGCCCATTACTATTTTTCTTGCCCATCGGTGCCGGCGGGCGAATTGGGGCCAATGCCGGCCCCAGACTTTGATGGTGATGCCACTGTCCACGAGGGCTTTAATGCAGTCGGCACGGTGTTTTTCATAATGGCCAATGAATGCAACGTCAGTTTTGTATTTAATAAAATCCTGTTCCGACAGTTCTCTTGGATAGAAGCGATTCTTATCATAAGCCTGATATGTCAGATGAACCGAATGCGCGCCGAGTTCCTTGTAAAGCTCCAATTCAAAAGGTTTGGTTGTAAAGAGCAAGTCATAAAGCCGAATACTGTTTATAAAATGTCTTGACCTGTGAAACAGAATTTGTGGGTCGGGGGTATAGTGGATGAGAACCGCACGGGTAGTTTTTCTTAATTTCTTCAGAGTTGCCGGCCATATTAAAATGGCCTTGTCAAACCAGATATGTGTAATTCCATCGGACCTACTTACAGCGTTGAACAGGTCGCGATTTAACCTTTTTACATTAAGGCCCATTTTGGTTCTGTGACGTAAGGACCTTGCGATTTTTGTTCCATCATTGAGGTAAGCTGTGGTATCGAAAGCCGTGATTTCCAAACCCATATCGCGCATTATGCGCATACGGTCATAGCAGGTTCCACCCTGATACACGGCTCCGACATATAAAATCTTTGCGCTGTTTATCATTTCTTATGCGCAGAAATCAAGAAGGTGCGTGTAAACACGGCATCTTCGCAACTGCCCGTTTCGATAAGGTTCCACAGTTTCAGTCCCAGACGTATAATTTGCCAGAAGACACTCCTGACACCGGAAGTAAAACCATGTACAGCCGGGCCGGTTTCCCGTACCTGAACCTTGTGAAAACCACAGAGATTCAGAACACGCTGCAGGCCCTTTGGTGTGAAACAAATTTCGTGTGTAAAATCCCCGTAGAATATGCTCGGCCCAAAGGGCGACTGGGCGTTCGGCGTCTGTAAAATGATACGGCCACGCGGCTTAAGCGCCTTGTAACAAACGTCGAGAAAACGCAACACTTCATCCTTTTGAAAATGTTCAATAATGTCTAATCCGATTATCAAGTCGTATCTTTTGTCAGCGTTTTCCAGGAACTCCAGTATGTCGGCTTGGACTACAGCTTCTACAATCTTCTTTGCCAGTCGCACCTGTTCGGGGCTGATATCAACTCCTGTAATGTTGGTATACTTCCTTGCTTTGAAGAAATGCAGCAATCTGCCGCTGCCACATGCCACCTCGAGTATGGATGCATCTTTTCTCTGCGGCAGCCAACCTTTCAGATATGTGTCATAGCCTTGTGCCCAGCGTTTTATTGTGCGAGAGTTAAGCGGTGCTTTCGGATTCTGAGAATAGGATGTGTATTCTTTGAATATTCGCTGTCTGTAGTTTGGTTTGTTAGTGGTCATTTTTGCCCTTAGGCAGTCCGGTTTTCTGAAATATGACAGGGCCTGTTCTGACGAAGAACCTGGAGAGCCACCGGGGATATGAAATGCAAATATCACCGCGGGATATAAACCATAAAATTGCATCGTAGGGGTCCATAGAATTAAGGGCGTCAGAATCAGATACCCAGTAATGGTCGTAATTTGGTTTCAGTTTCCTGAATTTGAAAGGAACAGGTTTTTTCCTGAAGAAAAACTGAATGGTTCGGAGTAAACGCCTTGGGAAAACAAACATAGAACGAAAGAGCACGGAATTACGCAGCGGTATTGACAGTTTAATGATTTTGCCTTTGAAGTCGAAGTCACGATATGGGCGAACAGAATAACCCATAGCCGCCCAGGGTCTACATTGCCAGGCTGGCGCTACCAGCAAAAATCCGTTATGCTTTAACACGCGGCGCATTTCTTTCATGGCCTTTTCGGGTTCTCGAATATGTTCAAGGACCGCATAAGTCCAAATGGCATCAAATGAGCCGTCCTTCAAAGGTAACTCTGTTGCAGAACACTGGTAAAAAGGCTTGTGAAGTTTATTGGCGACTGCCTTGGAGATATCGACGCCTGTATAATCCGCAACCACATCCTGAAACGCTCCGCGACCGCATCCGACTTCAAGGCACTTTTTGTCGTGCAGTTGAAATTCGTCAATAAAAGCTTTCAGTACGGGATAGAAAGAATGGTCTTTGGACTTTTCTGCAACGGAATAGCAGCCGGTGCTGTATTGCTTATCGTAGAAAGTTTTGAGCTGGTCGGCCATAGAATTCTAAGATGAACTTTTCGGGGCTTATGGAAATTATTTGCGTTTATGATTCCTTCCACCATTTTATCTGCGGAAAGAGATTCCTCAACGATTGTTTTATGGCTAAGTAGTTTGCCTCTATGAAAGTTTCTAATTCATAGTCCCAAGCAGGATAAAACTCTATTCCTCTGGGGGTGATTTTGCCAATGATAAAACCAAGCGGTAACAAAAATTCAAAAGCATCACGTAGAAAATGACGGCTGTCAATCCATCTATAGTTGTATTCAAACTGGAGAATGTCAATTGCTCCTGAAGCAAGCATGTTATTGCCGCCATAAATTACTTCCATGTCATGGCCTTCCGTGTCGATTTTAACGAGGTCTATATGTGAGATATTGTTCCTTGAACAATAATTATCAATTGTTTCCGCCTGAACCTGCTCAACGGTATGTTTGATAGGATCGGCTGGAGGGGATAGGCTGTTTGTTCCAACATCAGAACCGATAACGTAGAAAGGACGTTGGCCTGTGGATACAGACAAGGCAAGTTTGTTGGATTTTACGTGGCCGGTCAGGTCCCAGGTGTGCAAATTGCTTGTGAGCGTGGAATAGGTGTCGGCACAGGGTTCAAAGGCGTGGATGATAAGAGAGGCGGTGCTGCCGGTTTGCTCAAATAAAGAACGTGTCCATGTTCCAGTATTGGCACCGACGTCAAATATACAAATACTGTCGTTGTGTTTCAGGTTTTCAAGGACGGTTGACTGTACCATGGTCTCGCCATTAGTTGCTGGGTTATTATTTACATCCAGGCGGGACTCATTGTTAAGGAAACGTGCGAGCCTGACAAGATTTCTTCGGCCTAATGCGTACCAGAGCACGTTCAGCAGGAGGGATTTAGCAATTGTCTTGAGCAAATTGTTATTTCCGGGTTTATCAACATTGTGTTGGTTTGTGTTTGAATACTATTTCGTAATGGTTTTTGGTTTTTTTAATGCGATTTTGGCCATTACCATGCTGAGCATCAACATACTCAGGTAATAAACGGGGCAAGCCATTGCAGCTCCAATCAAATTGAACCGGCGAATGAGAAAGTAGACCGAGAGAACACATACGACTGCTCCAAAGGAGTGAATTATGAGTAGAAAGCCGGTACGTTTATAAGCAATCAGGATGCCTTCAAAAATCTGTGAGATGACCTGAAGAGTAATTCCAGCGGCGATATAGGTCATAAGAGACACAGCACTTCGGTATTCTTTGGCGAGCAATAATGCCGCAAGTACGTTGCGGAGGAAAAAGACAGCTACGACACCAGCGCCACAGATTAAGGCAGTTATAGCCAGTTGGATTCTGAGAAGTTTTTCCGCGAGGGTGATATTACCGGCAGATACAGCCTGGTAATAAGGAGGCCGTAAGGTCTGACCAATGATACCGCCTGCCATCAGAAAAGGCATACTCATCAAACCGTATCCAGCGGCATAAATGCCGACCTGCCCAACTCCCAACGTGCCGCTAATTATGTAACGGTCACTCAAACTACTGACCCATGCAACCAATGCCAGTGGAACAAGTGGCATTGCATAACGCCGAATTTTGGCCGTAAGTTCTGTATCCATTTCGGAGGGCACTTTGGGGTTGCCGCGGCCTTCCACTCGTACGGGCAGCAGATGGAAACAGAGCAGTATACCGCCGATAGCAGCAAAATATCCCAGCAGTACGGACTGGGGACTATCACCCAGTAGAATTACCAACAGGACAGCGAAAGCCGGTTTGAGCCAGGCCTCGGAACTGCTCCAGAGAGCAACTTCTTTTTGTCGGCGCGCAGCAGTCAGGAAACCAACCTCCAGGTTGCGGCAGACCAGAACGACTAGAAATCCTGCCAGGGCCACGAAGACCAGATACGACATGGTGCCGAATCGAACAAAAAGGCCCCCCAGCAGGATAAGACCTGCAAGGGCGCCAACCGCCCATTTCAAAATGCCGACAATCGTGCGTCGAAGCTGCTGGACATTTCCCGATAATGCCATCTCCGGATGAAACCTTTGGGCCGCGGATATCAAAGGTGATGCGAAAAGATTGCTTCCCAGTGTCACGATACCAATCAGCAGGCTGATTTTCCCATAGACTTCTTTAGGGACGAATTCCGTGAGCAATCTTACGCCAATCAGTGCGCCTAAGGCAGTGGTTATTTTTCCAAAGGCAGACCACGCTCCTTCTCTAAATATTACTTTGGGGGCAAAAGATAAGTTTGTCATAAACTTGCCGTGTTACGAAGTGTTGCCTTTGAGGTAAATTGCTGCCGGTATTTATTGTCCCCTTCTTGATAAAACAACAGGAATTGTCTTGAATAGGATGTACAGGTTCAAAGCCAGAGACCTTCGTTGAATGTATAAATAATCATATTTTATTTTATGCTTTGGGTGTAAATCATAATCCCTTCTTGTCTGTGCCAGGCCCGTAAGGCCGGGTTTAACAGCTAATCGTATCCCTCGCAAAGCCTTATGTGATTTCGCGCGAACAGGGACTTCCGGCCTGGGACCAACCAGGCTCATTTCGCCGCGTATGACATTTATTAGTTGTGGCATCTCATCTATACGGGTATCTCTCAGAAATCGGCCGATTTTTGTGACTCGTGAGTCATTTTTTGCTGTTATTACAGGAGGGGCACTATGCTGTTCGGTATTTTCTATCATTGTTCGAAATTTATACAGAGTAAATAGCTTTCCGTCTTTGCCGATTCGTTTCTGTTTGTAAAAGACAGAACCGGACGAAGTAATTTTAATACCAAGTGCAGCCAGACCAATCAATGGACTTAGGACAATCAACATAACCAGACTGCCCAATATATCAAGGGCCCTTATCAGAAACTCCTCGCTGTCGGATTTGCTTCCAAGGAATGTTTCAAAGAATAAAACTGAGTTATCTCCGTTCAAGCTGTTTTCCACCAGTTTAAGGTAAATTGAAGGACTAAACATCACATTTATTTTCAGATTACCCATAAGATACATTATTAGGTTTAGCTGCGCGGTATCCTGCAGGATTTCACAAATTCTGATTTCGTCGATGTCCAAATAATTTATGAGCTCTTCAATTCTGTTAACATAACGTTTTTCAATATACCTGCTGTTTTCCAGAACATCATTGAAATCATCGTGTCCGATTACCAGGATTATTTTTTTTATCTTCCCTGTGGACCTCAAAACCAGGCTGTTAACCGTAAAGATGAAAAACACTCCAAGAGGAAAAGATATGGCAAAGATGCTGGATGGGAAGCTTGACCATTGAATCCTGAAGATATAGATAAAAGTCAGGCTCAAAAGTGTGCCTATGAACAGGCCTCCAACAATTCTTTTAAACATCTCCCAAACAGACCTGAATCTGTTCTTGTAAACCTTTGCAAAAGCAAGGGACGAGATATATATGAACGTCAAAAAGGCAAAATTGTCCTTATACGGGGCAAAATTAGTGTGGGGGATATTCGCCCCATATCTAATCAGAAATGATAGAAGGAAGGCAGCGTTCACCAATAACATATTTGCAAGAAACAGGCAAATTCGGATGAGCATAATATAGCTTCAGTCCCTTCTTATGTATTGTAACAGTTTTGATGCGGGTTTTCGCAGCATTATAAAGGGGCCGACGTTCAGGTTATTTCTTTTCCACGCCATGTAACATTCAACATTTGCCCTGATAATCTGGAAAATACTTCTGTTGCTGTTGCCGCCGGTTCTCATTTTTATCAAAACATGTGGTATATAACAGGATTTGATACCATATTTTTTTAGAAGTCGCAGCATTAGTTCATAATCCGCCGATATATTGTAGAGAAGATTAAAGCCGCCATACTTATCATAAATATGCTTCCTTACAAAAAACGTGGGATGGGGTGGATGCCAGCCTTTCTCAAACAAGCCGTCACGATAGGGCTGAGACTGCCATCTCCTGATTATTTTTTCAGGATTGTCTTTAGCAATATATTCCAGGGCGCCGTAGCAGCAGTCGGCATTTTCAGCCTTCAGGGCATCTACAACCCGTTCGATAACGTCTTTGTCCGCATAGAAGTCGTCGGCGTTTAACAAGCCGATTACGTCTCCTGAAGCCAGACGCAGGCCCTTGTTCATTGCATCATAGATGCCGCTGTCCTTTTCAGAAATCAGTTGTGAAATTGAGTCTCTATATCTATTAATGATTTCTAATGTACCATCTGTTGAATCACCATCTACTATCACGTACTCTATTTCGCTATACGTCTGGCAAAGAACAGAAAGAATTGTTTGCTCAATTGTATCAGCGGAATTGAAGCAGACAGTTATAATGGAAACCTTCATTTTCTCTCAATCACGAAATTGCCCAATATCAAGACGTCCATACTCGTTCGCAGGAAACAGTCCAACGCCTCTTCGGGCTTACACACAATAGGCTCATTTTCATTGAAAGAAGTATTCAGAAGGACCGGCACGCCTGTCAGCTCAAAGAACTTGTTAATGAGTTTATAATATAATGGATTGCTTTCCCTGCTCACCGTCTGCAATCTTCCCGTCCCGTCAACATGTGTAACGGCAGGTATAATCTCCTGTTTTTCTTTTTTAATCGGATAAACTTTAAGCATGAAGGGGTCGGGGTAGTCCTTTTCGAAGTATTGTCCCGCGTACTCCTGTAATATTGACGGAGCAAAGGGGCGGAACGGCTCTCTCATTTTGATTTTTAAGTTTATTATGTCCCGCATATCGGCCCTTCGCGGGTCGGCCAATATGCTTCTGTTACCCAGCGCCCTTGCCCCCCATTCCATTCTGTCCTGGAACCAGCCGACTATTTTTCCGTCAGACAGGTATGTTGCGGTTTCTCTAATAAGCTCATCGTTGTCTTCGATTTCGCGTATCGATAGACCCTCGGAACCAATATCACCTTCGGACAGTATCTTTGTAATGTATTTGTTGCTGTATTGCGGTCCCCAATAGGCTGTGTCCATTTGGAATTGACGCGGCAGACCTAATACTTGATTGTAAACAAAGTAGGCTGCTCCTATTGCGCCTCCGGCATCATGAGCAGCGGGTGGGATATAAAGTTCGGTAAAAGGAGCATTGTCAAAGATTTTTCCGTTTGCCAGGCTGTTCATAGCACAGCCCCCTGCCAGACACAGATTCCGGCAGTTGGTTCTCTGATATGCATAGTTAAGAATACGAAATAGAGTCATTTCGTACATAGCCTGGACAGATGCGGCAATATTTTCGTAATGTGAATTGAACTGTCGGTCATAGGCTCTGGGTTCACCGAAAAGTTTGCACAGATTCGCCGAATAAAGTTGGCCAAATTTTGGTGAAGTGTTATACCACTGCATATTGTCCCCGGAAAGGTGGTGCTGAAAATAGCGGAGGTTCAGAGCAAAGCAGCCGTTGGATTTTAACAGGACGATGTCCTGCATTTTGTCAAGATAAAGGGGCTTACCGAATCCTGCCAACCCCATAACCTTGTACTCATCACCATATTTCGGGAAGCCCAAAAACTGGGTAAATGCCGAATAGAATATCCCCAGCGAATGCGGGTAATTTATCTGGTAAATCGGCGTTATCCGGCCTTCCCCACCCCTGGCAACCATAACACTGGTGAAGTCTCCAAAGCCGTCGATGGAAACCAGGGCCGCTTCGTCGAATCCGGATACGAAGAAACAACTGGCAAGATGGGCCATGTGATGTTCGACATTGAAGACCTTTGCCTTTATTTTGTCGATATCTACATTGAACTGTCGGCTGAAAGTCTTTTTGATGCCTGCAATCTTGTGCATATTGAAAAGCCTGTTTTTAATCAGATTCAGGCTGGGACGTCTTCTCAAAGTAAACAGGATTTTCTTGTGCAGATTTGCTCGCGTGTTTCTATTCAAGGCTATGAAGTCCACATCTCCAAGTCCTATGTCTGCTTGAGCCAGGCAATATTCTATGGAATCTCGTGGAAAACCAGCCCAGTGCTTGACCCTCTTGAAGCGCTCCTCCTCAACAGCAGCAACCAACTGACCATCCACAATTATCGCCGCAGAAGAGTCGCCGTGGTACGCATTAAGCCCTAATATATTCATCCCTGTACGTCCATCGTTTCGATCGGTATGGACTACAAAAGTTCAATACACCTAATATGGCAAGAGTATACTGGTTTTCCCGGCAGTTCCGGTAGCTTTAACGCGAGCGTGCGAAAATCCTAATATTTCCCCTGAGAACACTTATGAGAAGCTTTGATATATCCTTTATCCCAACAAACCCCAAAGAAGGGTACCGTCTGTAGGTCCGCCGTCAAGAACAATGTGCTCAATATCCTTGCAGCTCTGGTTCTGGACAATTCTTATCGTATCTTCAATTGTCTCTATGCTGTTCAAGCAAACGGTTATTGTTGAAACTTTCATGGGTTTACCCGCTTAAAGGCATCCTCATACAAACCGATCATCTGAGCAGCTACCTTATCCCATATAAATTTTTCCATTACCAAGCGTTGTCCTCTTGCTCCCATTTCTCTGCACAACTGCGGCTCATTCAACAATTTCGTCAAGGAGTCCGTTAGTTGGTCCACATTCGGCTCGATAACGAGGCCGGCTTTACTCTCTGCCACCTCAGGAAAACTACACTGGTGCGTGACAATAACCGGAACAGCACATATCATTGCCTCCAAAACGGCCATACTAAAACCTTCAGAATATGAGGGAAGCACAAATACATCAGCTCCTCTTAAGGCTGCTATTTTTTCATGCCCAGTTAGCATCCCCGTGAAAATAACGTTGTCTGAAACACCTTCTGCTTCAATTATCTTATCTATCTTATTCTGATATTTGCTGTCATCAGGCCCTGCAATTAGTAAGCGGACATCATCACGTTGTCTGGCTATTTCTGCAAATGACCTGGCAAGTATATCAAGACCCTTTATGGGGTGGATGCGGCCTAAAAAAAGGATTACCTTTTTGTCTCTTCTCCGGGAGTACAGATTACTAATGTCCTTTCTATCTGTAAGTTGTTCGTACTCTTCGGGATTTAAACCGTTGGGAACAAAACATATGTTCTGGTTATCAACAAAGTTAGAGATATTATTGACCTCTGCTTTAGTAACGGCGTGAAGGACAGAGGCTTTTCTGAGAATTCTTCTTTGGATTAATGCCGAATAAATTCTTTTTTTGAAAGGTTTATGATTTAAGCACCATGGCTCAAGCTGTCCGTGTATAGTTACAATAAAAGGTTTGCCTGCAAACTTTGCTGCTTTATAGGCGGAATAATTTGGATGATGCCAGATTTCATGAATATGTATTAAGTGAAAGCCCGATACTTCTTTCATTAATACTTCAGCCAAAGATGAAGAATGTGCCGGCCAGAATTTCGAAAAAGGACCCCTTGGAAATAGTTTTACAGTAACACCTTTGAGATTGTTTGTAAATATGCTTTCCACATCTTTTGATGGAGCAAACACGGATACTTCAACTCCTTGTTTCGCCAAAGCCCGGGTTAAGCCCATAACGACCTCTACAGGTCCTCCATACTCAGGATCTAAACTCGCTGCTACATGCAATACTTTCATCAACTATCTTACCTGGCTTAGGCAAAACAACAATCGGCTGAAAAAACTCCCGTTCGAGACTGAAGATCAGTTCACATAGCGTCCGGTGTGGACCTCATTTCCAATTGTATGGCTGGACGTACAAAATACGACAGGGTTTTGATACGTGGTTCTGAGGAGATATTTTATTCATAGTAAGAATTCGTTGTTTGTATCAAAGCTTTATCAAAACTTGCCACCATGGCATCCAAACTCATTTCATTACGTATAATTTCAAGAGATTTCTTTCCCATTGCAGACAATTTTTCACGATGTTCCAAAAGATCCACGATTTTCTCCTGCAGATCTGTCACATCTTCTGGCC
>Ga0307378_10011151_pt1 | contig 11606 bp, 9 predicted proteins | sample UN1MG_FD_202238 | JGI IMG/M metagenome (GOLD analysis project Ga0307378, IMG submission 202238) | Soil microbial communities from Risofladan, Vaasa, Finland - UN-1 | ecosystem: Environmental > Terrestrial > Soil > Coastal area > Acid sulfate soil | place: Finland: Risofladan, Vaasa | collected...
GTCCTCTGGATCTCCAACCTTCCAGTGGAACCGGGCATCCAGGTCGTCATCCACTTCGAATCGCCACATCCGGCCGTCGATCCATTCGCTGAGCTCGCCGCAGCTTCCCAATGCCGAGTCGATAAAAGTGGCATGGATATCCACGACAGCCCGCTCAGAGCCAAACTGGATTTTTGTCCCTCGGCGGAGAAATTTCTGCCATATCGCTCCAGCCCTGGCTGCAGAGGGATTCACCTGAAGAGAGAAGGGGCCTTGAAACGCCAACGCATAGATCACATTACGGAACAACCGTGCAAATCCTGAGGGGGGAATGAGGATCTTCATCGCACAGGTCTCCCCTGGTTGGATCCCCTCAATTTCTCCTTCTGAGGGTTCTGTACCGAGAACCTTCACTCTATAGACTTGGCCTGCGTATCCTCCGCCGATAAAATCCTCGACAACAAGCTTCACTCGCCCGGATGTTGCGGGAACAACTCCCTTGATGTCGTAAAAGAGCTCTGTGCCCGGCTCGTACCGATGCAGGCGTATGGGACGAAGGATCTTCTGTTGAAAAAAGAGAGCCTCTAGGGCCCTGATGGTTTGAACCGAGTAATCCTCTGCCATTCTTTTTCTCTCAGCGCGGATACAACCTCGCCCTCTCTCTTTTCCACGGGGGGATTTTTCAGAGGGTCTAAGGAAAAGCTTATATCAGAGCAAGGATTCATTGTCAATTTCAAACTGGCTGGATGTCAAACTGGCCGGATTACGGAGATCGGGTCCGTAGGCGATAGAATGCCGATTTAGATTGTAGATTAAAGATCGTTGTTCAACCTGGCGATGATATCATGAAGCGGTGTAACCATTACGCCATGCTTTATCGGATAGGACTCTTTTACCGGCGCCACCACGTATGCATCGTCAGGAGATATGTCTTCCAACGCGTTCCAGAACCCTTTGGTAACGCTTGGAATCGTTGACGCCTTTAGTTCGAAGGCCAGCACTCGTCGGCCTCTTCTCAATACTAGATCAAGCCATGAGAATGTCGGTGGAATATGCTATAATTCTGATAATTTTTTTTAGACTGGGAGATAGGCTAATAGAGATGAAAAAAGCCCCGATCATCCAAGCACAGAAACTGACAAAGGTCTACTCCTCCGGAAGGATCGAAGTCACAGCTGTTAAAGATATAGATCTCGCCGTCGAGGCCACGGCACAAAAAAAATCCTTTGGAAGGGAGACATAGACGACAATGGGGACGGAACCATCTTTTTCTCGACAGAAGAATAAATCTCAAAAATCGAGCTTCCGGTCCTTTTGGGATGAGACTGGGAAATCAATGCCTGCGTTTCATGGGGCTCCTTCCACCAAGTACTATTTTGAGTGTGAGCGGACTCTGCTTGAGTCCTTTTTCCCCAATCTGGAGGGAAAAAAGGTTTTTAAATCGGACCTCTGGGATGAGGCGAAAAACACGCGGATCCTGAAATGGACTGCCAACCGGGGTGCAGAGGTCTACGGACTTGATATTTCCTACCCCATCGTGAAGGATGCCCAGGATCTTTTTCGGCGATCTTCACTCAAGTGCGGCATTATCGTCTCAGATTTGCGTCAGATCGCATTTGGCGATGAATCCTTTGACTATATCTACAGCATGGGCACGATCGAGCATTTTAAGGAATACAGGCAAGCTTTGGGGGAGATCTATCGGGTTTTGAAAAAAGGAGGCAGGGCGATCATCGGAGTGCCGAACAAGTGGGACCCTTTCCTCAGGCCTTTGATGGTGACCTTTCCTCTACTGGTTGAACCTGTATGGCTTTGGTTATGAGAAATCGTTCAGCATGCGACAGCTAGAGCGTATGTTGCGGGATGTTGGATTCGAGATCCTTGAAAGGAGCGGAATTCTGTTCATGCCCGGCTCCCTTAGGATGCTGGACCTCTTCGTTCATGTGAATTGGCCAAAGGCATCTTTTATCATGGCTCCGCTCATCCGTCCCTTTTCATCCCTCTACAGGACGTTCCCTTTGTTGCGGCGGCATGGCTACCTTATCGCCAGCGTGGTCCAAAAACCCGGATGAGAGACGGCTTATCCGGTTCAACGTCGATTTCGACATAAACGCCCAGGAACCGGTTATCCTGGACCTTGGGGTCGAGCCTGTAAGGATGGAAGCCGTGATCCTCCTTAACTCGAATGCAGTAGAGATACCCGCCTTTCCAGGGGAATCCCACGGGGGATTGGAAAGTAAGCGTTTTTTCCTGGCCCTCAATATGACCCCGAGAGGCGGATTGTTTCGCTCTCCCAACGCGTATCTCTGCCTTCCCCGGGGCTGGGCTTGAAAGCTTCACACGGATCTCGGAGGCACGTATGTCGGTCTTCACCAAGACCTCTGATGCCATCTGTCCTCTAGTCCAGAAACCTTTCAGTTCTTGCCCAAAATTATTGGCGTCCTGGAAATAAAGCGTGTACGGTTTCTCTGCATAAACATGTCCGCTTTCGAGATGGATATCGAAGAATGTGTAAGCGATCAAAAGCGCAGAAAAAAGAAAGACCGCCAGGACAGGTTTTCTAAGTTCTCTAAAGGTGAGAGTGGTCTTCGTCTCTTTTTTTAGGAAGACGATACAGATGAGAACAAGAGCCAGCAGCCAGAATATCAAGGGGGCCCATATGATATGATCTTTATAGATCAAGGAGGGCACTAAGATCCGAATGTTAACGACACTGTTGCTGAGCGATGTCAACAGATTGCTGTAGGGCCCACCGGGATAGCCGGTGACAGAGAGATCTTCTTGATAGAGAAGCCTTGGAGCTTTAGCGCAGATAAACGTGATGCCGAGGCTCAGGAAAAGAAGAACTCTCTTGACTGAGACGGAGCACCTCTTTTCCCCCCAGGCCAAGGCTCCTGCCATAAAGAGAGCCATGATCCAAAGAACTGGCAGGAGAGTTCTTCCTGGAGGGCAGTACCCTCCCCAGTAATAAGTCAATGAGCAGAAGCCCCAATAGAGGAACAAGATTCCGAAAAAAGGAAAAGCTTGGCGCTTTTTGCGTGTGATCGAGAGAACAACACCGGGGATAAAGATCAGATAGATGGGAGAATAGGGGAAGATCCCTATCCTCTGATCGAAAAGATAGCTCAAGCCGCACCGAATAAACTCGCTGAATCTAAAGTGGAAAATCGCCAGAGATAGACTGGGACCTGAGGAGAGGTAGCCTTTATAAATCGAGGAGGGCAAGATATTGCCGTACAGAGACCAGAGAAAGAAAAGAAAAAGCCCTGAAGAGATAAAAAGTGGTGTAATAAGCAGGAGGATGTTTTTTCCTCTCATCCGACCGGATTTCCAAAAGCTGATGAAGACGATCCCAAAAAGACCCACGGACAGGATGATGTATTTGACTCCCAGCCAGGGCAAGAGAGCTATACCGAAGCCGATCCAGAGGAGCGTTGACGAAGAAAAGTTTTTTGACGAAAGGACACGAAAGAGGATCACGATCATTATGAGAGAGGCGGGGATTTCCGGATAGATCAGGTGGGAGTAGAAGAAAAGAGGGGATGTCATGGTTAAGATGAACCAGGAGAGGAGGGCGACATTCTGGTTTTTTGTAAAGTCTCGTACTAGGAGGAAAAAGATCCAGCACAACAGGGCTGCAAACACGCCCATGGAAACATGGAGTGTGAAGATAAGGATTTGCTGTTGAAGGACGGGATCGTGGGTTAGATGCGAGACAATCCCTCCCACTTTTTCCCCGATGAAATAAGAGGGAACAAGCAGCAGAGGAAGACCAGGTGTGTGTTTGGAATACTCGTATCCGTGGCCCTTTTTCCCGGGGCGGGCATGGGATTCCAGCTCTCCCGGATAAAATTGAAGATAGTCTTTATCCCTGTAGTTGTTGAAGAGATTGATGTCTCCGTCAGAGAGCAGGCTTTGTGTGATCAGAAGGTAATGGGGTTCGTCCCCTGTTATCGGATGGGTCGGAAAAATCACTCCCGAGGCGTACAGGATGTATATGCTGATCGAAAGGAACAACACCATGCGGGATGTTTTTTTTGGGCGAAGAATAGACTGTTGGATGGCCTTCCCTTTTTGTGCCAGCACAGGATCTTGAGAAGAACTATTGACCAGCCTTTCCCAGAGGCAATACTGCAGATAGGCCGTGCTGATGACGGAAACGAGAAGTAATACACCCTGGATATCTCTTAAATAGACAAAATGTTCAGGGAGGGTCAGAAAGAGGAGAAGAAGAGGTGTGAGGGTGATCAATTGGTGAAACAGCAAGGTTTTTTTCTCCTGCTGGGTGTGAAGCACCATAAAACGAGTGTATAGGACAAGAACTGAATAGAGGATACAGCCCACCAGAATAGCTGTTCCCAGGTAGGTTATGAAAAAAAGAAGAGGAGAATTCCCTTTCTCGGCAATCCCGCCGTAAATGCAGCGATTCCAAAGGTAAGAAGCAAGTGCTCCGACTTCAAGAAGAAATAAAAGGAGAGATCTTGTGCGCAAAATAATGGGACTTTTCCTTGTTCTCTATTTCTCCATTTAACCTGGATTATTCACGAATCATATACGGTGAGATCGGCTCGCCTGTAAGGTAAAAATGTAGATAATGAATAGAAAGCACATTGAAAAAGGAAATGTCAAGGTGATTTTCAGGAGGAATAATGTAAATGTTTGATATTGCTTTTAATTGACAAAGTATCGGCATTTTTTATGAATAGTTCAGGTTAGCACATCCGGGCCAAGGAATAGCCTTTATTCTCAAAAAAAATTAGTTTACAATGGTGGGTCCTTCATCACCATGAAAGCCAAAAACTGCTCTATTATAATCCCTGCTTTTAACGAAGAGGCAGCGATCAGGGAAACTGTAAGAAGAACACTCGAGAGCAATCCTGAAGCCGAACTGATCCTTGTGGATGATGGAAGTACAGATGGGACCTGGCATCTCATGGAGGAACTTATGGTTGGCAGGGACGTGAGAGCTTTCCGGCATATAATAAATAGGGGAAAAGCCCACGCTCTCAAGACCGGATATCTTCATGCGACTACAGATGCCATCGTGACGATCGATGCCGACCTCACCTACCAGCCAGAAAGCATTCCCAGTCTGATCGAAAAATTTAACCAGGGATATGACATGGTTATCGGGACGAGGTTCAAGAATGGATTTCCAAAAAATGCGAGTTTTCTCAAGTCCTTGGCGAACGTCATCGGTTCTTTTCTGACGAGTGTGATCCTCCACAGGCGGATCACAGACCTCTCAAGCGGGCTCAGGGTCATCAACAAAAAAGTCGCCTTTCTGGAAGTCAAGGCGCAAAACCTGGAATATGAAGCGGAGTTGACGTCCCGTGTGATCACGAACCGGATGCAGTATGCTGAGGTGCCCATTACTGTAGAAGAAAGAGTGGGTGACTCGAAGCTCAATTTTATCAAAAACTGTTATCTCTTCATGAGGGCAGTGATTATAGGAAAATATTCATAGAAGGAGACGGATCAGTGATTCATATCGTGATAGGTGCTCTGATGATGTTAGGTTTCACTCTCCTAGTGAATAATGTTCGCCGGAGAGGATTGTCCATTTCCTGGTGGCAGTGGGGATTGACCGTCCTCTCCTTTTTGTATGCTGTTTTTGTGTGCGAAATGGTGGTCAGTTTTCTCCAGGAAGGAGCTGGGAGGGCCGCTTTGGTCATGGGTGTAATCCTTGGATTTGTTGCCGTGATGTGGGCTGTTCTCTTGGCCCGCTTTGTCTTTGCCCGAAGATCAGGGTAAAAGAGCGAGGAATGTGCGGAAAACCACACAGGGAGATTTGTTGCCATGAAAGATAATTCGATCGAAAGACGGGAGTTTATCAAACGACTTGGAGTGGGATCTGTTTCCCTGGGATTGAGCAGTTCAACACCTAGATTTATCGCTAAAACTCCTGATGGGATTGTTGTCGATTCTCCTGAAGAGTACGGAGGATTTTTGGTAGAGAAGATCAGCGATTTGAACTTTCCCTATGAGTATGATCCCATTGTCCTCAAACGCATGAGCGAGAGATCCACAACTTTTAGCCGAAACGTCTGGGACCCAGACCGACAGGATAGGCCCGAGTCTGGAGAGGACCTTGCATATATAAACCTAGTGGAGGGAAAAGGGCAGATCCCGAATCAGACGCGGCTGGACTACGCCTTGATGGCTGCCTCTTGGCACACAGCAAACGTCCATGACCGTGCCTCCTACCAGTGGGAACTTCACCGTGGAATGGTCCGGGGCCTGGGCCTCCATGAGCTCGGCCAGTGGGATCCAGCCGACTTGGATATGAGCTGGGAGGAGGCCACTTTGGCTGTGAAACACGCAGCCCTGTTCTACGGTGCATCCTTGGCAGGTGTCGCTGAACTGAATCCACTGTGGTTGTATTCGGATTGCTTTTCTCCTCGGAAGGAAGACAGGAAGCATGCCATCCCGGTTCTTTCAGAGGCAGACCGTTTTGGCCAGACCGATGAGGCTCTGTACATCCCCCAATCGATGAATCGTGTAGTAGCCCTGGCATTTGAAGAGGATTTCTATGGGATCGCAAACTCCCCGGGAAGATTGGCCTCAGCCGCTGTCGGAGATGGCTATTCGCGAATGGCGTATACGGCAGCGACACTGGCCGAGTTCATTCGAGGGCTCGGGTATCGAGCGATTCCCGCAGGGAACGGAGTCGGACTGAGCATCCCCATTGCCATTGACGCGGGCCTGGGGGAGTTGGGGCGTTTGGGTCTTTTGATCACACCTAAGTACGGACCCCGTGTCCGTTTGGCCAAAGTCATCACTGATATGCCCATACTGCCTGACCCTCGCATAAACTTCGGAGTCGCCGAATTTTGCGAGGCATGTATGCTGTGTGCCGATGACTGTCCGAGCACTGCCATCACACATGGCCCGAGGACTTGGGAAGGAAAATCTCCTTCCAACAATCCTGGATCTCTAAAATGGTATATCGAATCTGAAAAGTGCTACGATTTCAACGGATTCAGTTGCTCCAACTGCAAGCGTGTGTGCCCCTTTACAAAGCCCAATAATTCTTGGTTGCACAGGATCATTCGTAAAGCCATCGAAGGCCGGATCGGACCTTTGAACACACTCATGGTGACTCTCGATCAGGCTAGTGATTACGGCCAGAAGCTCCAGAACCGGGAATTCTGGAGTATGGACGGGACAAAATGCATCACATCAAGAGAATCGATGTAGTGTTCAACACAGCAAACTGGGAAAATCATGAGTTGTGATCTTTGACCGTTAAAGAAAAAACCCATGAATTTTTACGATGTGAAAAGATAACCATGAACCCTGACCTGAAAAACGAGAAATCTATGAACAAAGGTCGTCGAAGAATGAATTATCAACGCTTGGAGCGTATTCTGGCCGTTGTGGCTTTGGGGATTATTGTTGTGGCTTTGGTTATCGGATCATTCCAGGAAGAGGCAGACCTGCTTCCATACTTCAAGCAAGCCCTCCCGGAGGCCAGCCGGTTCGAAGCTGTCGGCATCAAGACGTATGCTGCATGGGATGGACAGACTGAGGAGTCGCTGATGGGTTATGTGACGACCGGAAAAGCCCACGGATACGGCGGCGAGATGGAAGTTGCGGTGGTAGTATCTCCTGAGGGAGCGATCCTCGGGTTGGTGATCGTCGAACAGAAAGAGACAGCGGCCTTCCTCCGGAGAGTGCTCAGAAGCGGCCTCCTCGATTCCCTCAGGGGAAAGGCCTACGCCGATCCGCTAGCTCTTGGGAATGATGTGGATGGGATTACTGGAGCCACTTATTCCTGTCGGGCGATCGTGGATTCGGTGCGCAAAGCCACACGTAAAGTCGCTACAAGAGAGTTGGGATTCTCTTCCCCTCCTGAGCCTTTACCAAAGGTCCAGTTTGGATTCCCCGAGGCCGTCCTTGTCGCTCTGTTTGGATTCGGGATTATGGGCCGGCTGCGCCGTTTCAAATACAAAAAAACAGCTCGGTGGGTCTCCATGCTTGTGGGATTGGCGGTGTTGGGGTTTATGTACAACATACCCTTGACGATCGTATGGATCAACAAACTCCTCCTAGGATTCTGGCCTACATGGCAAACCAATCTGTATTGGTTTATTCTTGTCGGAGGCATTCTGATTATTTACACCATTGACAACAAAAACCCTTACTGTGAGTGGTTTTGTCCCTTTGGAGCTACCCAGGAATGCCTGGGTGTAGTGGGAGGAGCCAGAGTTCATGTCCCCCGGCGGGCGCACAACCTGCTCCGTTGGGGCCAGAGATTGCTGGCGTTGACTGCCATCGTGATCGCTCTAATCTTTCGGAATCCAGGAGTCTCCAGCTATGAGGTCTTCGGTGCGTTTTTTCGGCTTATCGGCTCCAATTTTTTATTTGCCGTGCTGGGGATCGTTCTCGTGGCCTCTCTGTTCATCCGGAGACCGTGGTGCAGTTATCTCTGTCCTCTTAGGCCTGTGACAGACTTCATCCGACTGATGCGCAGTTGGATCAAAGAACTTTGGATAAAAGCTTTTCCTAGAGGGCAAAGCGAAAGCGTGATGAATTATGGAATTGAAAAAGATCCCACATAAAATCTCCTACAGAAAAGTCAAGTATTCCCGGCTGGAGTTTGTGACGGGCGAACTGCACATCGTCCTTCCTTACGGAGCAGATCCCGAAACTGTCTATCGAAGACACAGGAGATGGGTCAAGAAAAAGTATGATTTTATCGAGGAGTGCAAGAAGATTGGAGCCAAGAGAGATCTAGTCCAAAGGACAGCTCAGGATTTTAATACATCTGTCCATGCCTGTGCCGGAAAAGCTTCAAAGGAACTGAACGTTTCGGTGGAAAAGATTGGATTCCGCAAGATGAGGACAAAATGGGCGAGTTGTAACTCAAGAGGGACTATCACCATCAACACCTTGATGAAGGACATGCCCGGAGAATTGATCGATTATGTGGTCTATCATGAGGTCGCTCACCTCAAGCAAATGCGGCACAATGATAAATTCTGGGGGATTTTAGCGAAAAAATTTCCCCACTATAAAGAGCTTGAGAAGGAGCTGTCCGTCTACTGGTTTCGGTTGAATTCATGATGGTTGAAACAAAAACAGCATCTGCCCTTACTATGTTACAAGTTTTTCCAATTAATGGTTTGACGTTTTTACAAATCAATGAATATGTGCCTTGGTTTGTAAATAAAGTCAGATAAAATTAAGGTTACAATAGGCTAATCTTCTGAAAAAGCATCTTTGAGGAGTTTGCTCTGTCGCGTGAAGGCAAGGCGGGGGTTTCGGGTCTCTTTCATTAGGGAAATCTCCTGCGTTAAAAGACGGGCGATGTACATTGTGTATGTTACAGCCTTCTGAGATTCTCTCTGGAATAGGGGGTGATCACGGTTGATGTAGACGACATTGCCTTCGGAGAAACACTCAGGACCTGATTCCCCAAAGAAATCTATGCAAACCGAGACACTACTGTCCCCCATCCGGATCCTGCGGACAATAGCGTTGGGTGTGATTTTTTTGACTAGAGGATGGCGTCTTTTCTTTGTCTTAGGCTTCAGTTTTTTTTCCTTTTTCTCAGCAGTAATTTCCGCGTCTTTATTATCTTTTCCTTTCCCCTTTTCAGTGACAGCCCCGCCGCCGACACCCCCTGCTTCGCCGTATGGGATAGGCCCGAACGGAGACAGATCGGGATTCCGTGCTAACGATTTGTGGATTCTTTGAAGAGCCTCTTTCACAGCCCGGCTGGCTCTGCGGTCAGACCCGCGGTCGGCTTCCTTTCCCAGTGTCTTTTTAATGATGGAGACGATTTTCTCCATAACTTTGAGGAATGCCTGGTATTCCTCTGAATCTGTGACAAAATTGGACCGGTCACTGGTGATGAGGAGAAAATCGGCGCTGATCTCTCCCTTGATTCTGGCGACAGCCTTTCCCCATGTCTCCATCCCGAAGAGGTCTCGTTTGACAGTTGCGCCCTTAACTTTGACCTCCACTCCCAAATCCTTGGTGGAGGCCATAGAACTTGGTGTGATAATGATCTCGCCTGTTATGGGGCCGTATTTACAACCTTCCAGGATGGGGATTCTCTGTCCAATGATACTCCTTGGCAAGAGCCTCCGGCCGTTGAGATAAACGTTAAAATCAGGAGCCCTGAGAGGAACTCCCTCGATCAATTTTTTCTCGACTTCTTCAAAATCGAATGATTTTGAGAGTTTGGAGAGCACAACAGTGGTTCCATCTCCTCTCTCGGGATCGGGAGCGAGGATCTCTAAAGGAAGATACCAGGTGTCCTTGGCTTCTTCCCAGGCGTACTTATCGAATGTGACTTTTGCCGCAAAATCCTTGTGCTGTGTAAAAACTTCAAAGCAAGCTGCGGCTGCCAGAGATGCAAATTTTCCGATCCCAAACTGGCCGATTCTGACTCTTCCGAACTTGGGAGACCGAGAGTGGATAATTTTTTCATCGGAACCGATAATGAAATATTGTTTCAATCCATCCAGGTCCATCCCCACACCAGTATCTTGAATAGTGATCTTTTCCGAAGTGATTTCGACATGAACATCTGTTGCGTCTGCATCATAGGCATTGTTGACGAGCTCTCGCAGGAGCTCGACGCTTTCCGTGTAGAGGCGTTCTCCGATGGAGACAATGTGTCTTTTATCGACCGTGACTTCAAGATTTCTTTTTTCTTTGATATTCATTTTAAGGAATAGTCCAAGGATAAATCATCTCCGGGCTCAAATCAAGCTCTACTTCGCATGGGATGCAGGGATTGTCGTCGAAGACTTTGTCCCAAAGTCCAGTCATAAATATTTGTCTTTGTGGTCTTTTTTAAGGCGTCCGACGATGTCTTTTACCTTCTGGTCCTGATCCCTGCGGCAGATGAGGAGCGCATCCGGTGTATCCACGACGATGAGGTCTTTGACGCCGATGAGGGCGGTCAGTTTGTCCCGGCTGTAGACGAGGCAGTTTTCCGAATCGAGGAGCATGCTCTCAGTCCTTAGTGCGTTTCCTTCCCGGTCCTTGGGCCAGATATCCAGCAGGGAGGACCAGGCGCCCACATCCGACCATCCGAAATTACCTTCACACATCAGCACCCCCTTGGTTTTCTCCATGAGGGCATAATCGATCGAGGTGGAGGGGATGGTCTCAAAGATGGAAGCAACCTGGGGCTCGTCTTTGCTTTGGAGGGCCTCAAGAATTTTCTCCCAGTAAACGTGCCACTCGGGGGCAGATTCTTTGAGCTTTCGCGCAAAGGTTTCCGCTTTCCAGAGGAACATCCCCGAGTTCCAGAAATAATTGCCGGCTTCGAGAAAAACTTTGGCTTGCGCCACATCGGGCTTTTCCTTGAATTCCTGGACGGGATAGAAATCTTCATCTTTGATCTTTTGAGAGTCCTCTCGGGAAAACTGGATATATCCGTATCCCGTGGATGGATAGGACGGGGGGATGCCGAAAGTGATGAGGTCCTCTCGTTCAGCTGCCGCTTCAGCTCCAGCTTCGAGTTTTTTTAGAAAAAGAGGAACATCTGTAATGAGGTGGTCTGCAGGGAGCGCAGCCACAACGGCCTCGGCATTTTGCAGAAAGACGTGAGCGGTCGCCAAGATCAATGAAGGCGCGGTGTTTCTCCCCAGTGGTTCGATGAGTAA
>Ga0307378_10011152_pt1 | contig 11606 bp, 7 predicted proteins | sample UN1MG_FD_202238 | JGI IMG/M metagenome (GOLD analysis project Ga0307378, IMG submission 202238) | Soil microbial communities from Risofladan, Vaasa, Finland - UN-1 | ecosystem: Environmental > Terrestrial > Soil > Coastal area > Acid sulfate soil | place: Finland: Risofladan, Vaasa | collected...
ACCCTCACCGAGAAAGACGTGGCCGGCGAGATTGCCAAAGCGCCGGCGGAGATGCAGGCTCAACTCAAGAAAAACGGCTTCTTCGTTCTGGAGCGGGTCGCCGGACCCAAACTCATCGTCCAGGTCGCCAGGGCCGAGGCCGCCAGGACCGGCGAGGCACTGCCGTCCACCGAGGAGCGGGTGATTGTGGAATATCACCTCGGCGGCCGGATTGGAAACTTGAAAGTAACCGACGCCGAGGTCCAGGACTTCTACAAGAACAACAAGGACATGTTCGGCGACGCGACGCTGGACCAGGTCTGGTCCAATGTCCGGCATTACCTGCTCCAGGAGAAACAGCAGCAGGTGATGACCGAGTACATCAAGACCCTTGGACAGCGGATCCCCATCGAGGTCTCTGCGGCATGGGTCAAAGAGCAGGCGGCCCTGGCCAAGGACAACCCCGTGGACAAGGCCCGCGCCAGCGGCAAACCTTCGATGGTGGACTTCGGGGCGTCGGGCTGCCAACCGTGCGAGATGATGGTGCCGATCCTGGCGGCCCTCAAGAAAAAGTACGAAGGCAAAGCCAACGTCTTCTTCGTCCACGTTCGTGAGGAACAAGTCTTGGCGGCCCGCTACGCCGTCCAGTCGATTCCGGTCCAGGTCTTCTTCGACAAGGACGGCAAGGAGGTCTTCCGCCATGTCGGCTTCTTCCCGCAGGCCGAGATCGAGAAGAAACTCGTGGAGATAGGAGTCAAGTAGCCGTGGAAGAACTGCTCACCACGCTGACCCATGCGGTGGAGGGCACGCCGGCACTGGCTCTCGCGGCGGCGCTGGTGTGGGGCATCCTGAGCATCCTCCTCAGCCCGTGCCACCTGGCGAGCATTCCGCTGATTGTGGGCTTCATCGACGAGCAAGGGCGCATCTCCACGCGGCGGGCCTTCCTGATTTCCTCGCTCTTTGCCGTCGGCATTCTCATCACGATTGGCGCCATCGGCGCCGTCACGGCGGCGGCCGGGCGCATGATGGGCGACGTGGGCCGCTGGGGCAACTACTTCGTGGCGGCCATCTTCTTCGTCGTCGGGTTGCACCTCTTGGGCGTGATTCCCATGCCGTGGTCGGGGCCGGGCCGGGTCGGGATGAAACGCAAAGGGATGCTGGCCGCCTTCATCCTGGGCCTCATCTTCGGCATCGCGCTGGGACCGTGCACCTTCGCCTACATGGCCCCGATGCTTGGTGTCACGTTCAAACTGGCGGCCACAGACATCGGCTACGGCGTTCTCCTGCTGGCGGCCTACGGCGTCGGCCATTGCTCCGTGATCGTGGCGGCCGGCACGTCCACGGAGTTGGTCCAGCGATACCTGAACTGGAACGAGGCCTCCAGGGGATCGGTGATCCTGAAGAGGGTCTGCGGCGCGGCGGTGCTGCTCGGCGGCGTCTATCTTATCTACACTGCTATTTGATCCGTGACGGCATCCGGTCCGGCGGGGCCGGGCGGCTACCCTTCGGCTTCGCTCCGTTCGACAGGCTCACGGTCCGAGCATGTCGAGGACAGGGCAGGCTTTTCACTTTGAACTATCCTTCATACACCTCGGCGGGCAGGGGCAGGCTGTGCCCCAGGGCGCTCGAGCGTTCGGCGGTCTCGATGACGGCGATGACCTCGCGGCCCTGTTCGGCCGTGACGGCCAGCGGCTCGCCCATCAAGAGATGGTCGGCGACGTTGCGGTAATACTCCGTGCACCCGTACGTCGGTTTGGCGGGGACCTTGCCCTCGAACTTCACGCCGGAGGCGTAACTCGTGACGTCCACGGTGTCGCCCCAGTTGGCCGTGAGGCCGCCGAGCGTTCCGAGGATCCGCCACTTGGGTTTCCCGACGGCCGCCAGGCTGGACTGCTGGAGGTCGGCCATCTCGCCGCCCTCGAACCGCATGACGGCCTGCGTGGCGTCCTCGATGGTGACGTGGTGCCAGAGGCGCTTGTGGAAGAAGCCCGTGACCTGGGTCACGCGCTTATTCACGAGCCGCAGGATCCAATCGGTGAAGTGGGCGCCCCAATCGTACAGAGCGCCGCCGGAGATGGTCTTGTTGCTGCGCCACCAGGTGCCGGGGCGGTCGTAGCCGCCGCCGTAGGCCTCGACGTGGAAGACCTCGCCCACGAGGCCCCGCGCGACGATGTCCTGGATGGCCAGGTAATCGCCGTCCCAGCGGCGGTTGTGGAAGACGCTCAGGCAGACGGCGGACTTGCGGGCCGCACGGATCATCGCCGTCGCCTCGTCCGTCGTGATGCAGAACGGCTTCTCGGAGACGACCGCCTTGCCGGCCCTCAGGAACGCCAGGCTCGTCTCGGCGTGGAGGTTGTGCGGCAGGATGTTCACGACGAGGTCCAGGTCCTTCATCTTGACCATCTCGGCGTACGAGGTGAAGGTCCGGAAGCCGGGGAAATCTTTCTTGGCGGCTTCCATGCGGGCCGGGTTGAGGTCGCACGCCGCCACGGCCACGAGGCCCGGCGTCGCGTTGATCCATTCGCTGTGGCCCTTGCCCATGTTGAACGCGCCGCCGTAGCCGAGGACGCCGCAGCGGATCTTGCGTTCGGCGTCGAGTTCCGCGCCGCTGGTCCAATCGAGGGCCCGCGTGATGAGTTTCTGGAACTCCGGGTGCCGCCACGCCCTCAGGTCGTGGCCATTGGCCAGGTACGCCACGCGACCCTGGCCGTATGGCCGGACGAACGCCATCGGGACGTGCTTGCCCTGCCAGAAGGTCGTGGCCAGGAGGCGGCACTTCGAGGGGTCGTGATTCTGAAGGTGGTACATCTCGTCGGCGATGGTGAAGTCGGGCATCCGCACGGTCATGTAATGGTTGCGGTCGGTGATTGTGACCGGAAACTCATGGAAGTGCGGGTGCGTGAGGAACTCGGCATTGAGCATTTCGACGTACGCGCGGCTGGCGCGGAAACTGTCGGCGGCCGAATGGACGCCCACGAGGCCCCCGCCACCCCGGACGAAATCCAGGAGGCCCTTCTCTCGCGGCGGCGTCAGGTCGTCGCGGAAACCGGTCGTGTAGATGATGACGGCCGCGTACTTGCCCGACGCCAGCGACGCGAGCGCGTCCAGGTTCGTCGTGACTTCCAGTTGCCACCGGCCGCGCTGCTTCAGGACTTCCTCCAGGACCGCTCCGGCCGCCTCGTTCGCGTGGAACGGGCCGCCGACGAGCATCAGGGCCTTGCGCACGCCGCGCGCCGCCGCCTTTGCCGCCGATTTCTTCGCCGGTTTTTTCGCCGACTGCTTCGCCATCGTTCGACCTTTCATGAAGCCGCCCCGCCGACCTGCGGGCCGGGACCGTGGATATTGAGGGGGAGAGCCTAGGAATTCCTGCGGGCAATGCAAGGGAAATGTGCTCGCGGGCGACCGCGGCCCGGCGCTCATGCCATGGCACAAATTTGGTGCAGGTCCCGCTCAGGGAACGACTTACGGCGTCGGCGCGGTCGGTGCCGGCGGACTCGCCGGTAATTCGGCTTGGGCCTCGGCCGGGGGAGGCTCCGCGGCGGGAGGCTCTTGGCCCTGGGGCTTGAACTCCATGTCCGCAAAGCCGGCCGTGCGATGGGCGATGAGTTTGGCCGTGCGGGGCGGCGCTCCGTCGGGCCCGGCCGCCACGGGTTCGTCGGGGGCCACCTCCAGGATCAGGCATTCGACGCCGTGGGTCGTCTCGGCCAGCGCGAGGCCGTCCTTCGCGCCGAGGACGACGATGGCGGTCGCGAGGGCGTCGGTCAGGGCCGGGTCCTCGCCCACCACGGTCACGCTCGCGATGCGGTTCTCCACCGGCCGCCCGGTTCGAGGATCAAGGATATCGCTATACCTTTTTTCTTGGATCGTGAACCCTCGGGCATGGCGGCTGCCGGTGTCGACGGCCTGGTTCTCGATGTGGATGGACGTGTAGGGGGTGCGGCCGTCGGGATCGCGCGGGTCCTGGACGGCGACGGTCCATTGGCGGTCGTCGCCTGGCCGGCGGATGTCGCGCGGCGGCGCGCCGAGGGCGTACTGGACCGCCCGCGCGGGCAATTCGCCGAAGGCGTAGATGTCGCCGGCCGCCGCGACCAGGCCGGCTGTCGCGCCGGCCATCTTCATGCGCGCGGCCATGCGGCCGGCGATGTAGCCCTTGACGACGCCGCCCAGGTCCAGCCGCATGCCTTTCCGGATGCCCACCGCGTGGACCGGCTTGGTCATCTCCTCGGGCCTGGGCGGTCCGTAACCGGGAGGCACGAAGCCGAGTTCGTCCGGCGCCTTCTGGACCGTCGTCACGAGGATCTCGACCTTGTCCATGCCGAGGAGGCTGCGTGCGGCGGCGATCTCGGCGTCGGTCGGCAGGCGGTTCTGCCTCTCCGCTTCCTTCCACAGGGCCGTCAGGGGACCCACCGTCGGATCATACAGGTGGTCGGTGTATATCCATGTCTCCCTGGCCGCCGCCAGGCAACTGGTGGTCAGCGGATCGACCGTGATGGTGAACCGGCCGGCCTCGCTGTTGATCCGCCCGATGTCGGACGTCGGCTGGCGCGGGTCGAGGCGATGGAGGCACAGTTCCATCTCTTGCCAGGCGGCCGCGACGCACCGGTCGGCGTCCTCTTTCGTCGGCGCGATCGCATGGACCGTCACCTCGGCGTCCATCGCCACGCGCGTCTCGATGGTCTCGGCCGACGGCCCGGAACAGCCCGAGAGCGCGACGGCCGCCGCAAAGATTGCAAAAACAACAATTGCGGATTGCGGATTGCGGATTGCGGATTTTGGCATTGTCATGTCCCGCGGAGTCCTGGGGTTAGAGCCGCAGTAGTATAGCGGATTTCCGCCGGTTTACAGCGCGCCGTACTTGTACTGGGCCTGGCACGATCCCTCGCGGCTGACCATGCACGGTCCGACCGGGTGCAGGGGCGTGCAGGCCGCGGCGAAAAGGGGGCACTCGTGCGGTTCGATCGCCCCGCGGATGACGTCGCCGCAGCAGCACCCGTGTTCGTCGGTTCCGGTCTCCGGCGGCGGCCACGGAAAGCCCAGCCGCCGCGCGGCGTCGAACTCGGCGTACTCCGGCGCGAGGCCCATCCCGCTGGCCGGAATCCGCCCGAGGCCCCGCCAGACGGCCTCGACCGGCTCGAAGACCCGCGCCAGGACCGCCCGCGCTTCGGCGTTGCCCTCGGGTCGCACCGCCTCCTGATATACGTTCTGGACGCGGGCCTGTCGTGCGGATAATTGGCCCAGGATAGCGGCCACGCCGGCCAGCACCTGCTCGGCCGTAAAGCCCGCGACCACGCACGGCCGATGGTATCGCGCGGCGATCGGTTCATAGGCGCGGCTGCCGATGATAACGCTCACGTGGCCGGGGCAGAGGAACCCGTCTATCCGCACCTGGCCGCCCGCCAGGAGCGCGTCCATCGCCGGGACGACCCACTTGTGGGCCGAGAGGACCATGAAGTTCCGCAGTCCCTCGCGACGGGCGATCTCCAGCGCGAGCGCCGTCCCCGGCGCCGTGGTCTCGAAACCGACGGCCGCAAAAACAATCGTGTCCGCGGGACGCTGGCGCGCGAGGTCCAGCGCCTCAAGGACCGAGTAAACGACCGCGACCCGGCCGCCGGCGGCCTTGCGGCGTTCCAGGCTCCAGCGTGTTCCCGGGACGCGCATCATGTCGCCGAACGTGGCCAGGACCACCCCCGGCCGCGACGCCAGGTCCACCAGCGCATCGATCGTTCCCTGGCTCGTCACGCAGACGGGGCACCCCGGACCGCTCACCAGGCGGACGCGCTGCGGCAGGAGGGCCCTCAGGCCCATCCGCCAGATGGCCATGGTGTGCGTTCCGCAGATTTCCATGATGGCGACCGGCTCGGAGCCGGGCAGGGCCTCGGCGGCCGCGGCCATCTCGCGCTTCAGTTGGTCGATGCGGCTGGCGTTCATGGATGTCCATTCACCGTTCAGCCGATGCCTTCGAGTTCTTCCATCTGTTTGAAGAGGGCATTCGTTTCGGCGGCGTCCTGGGGGGTGAGGATCGTGATGGCAAAGCCCGCGTGGATGAGCACCCAGTCGCCGACCTGGGCCTCCGGCACGAGCGCGAGGCCCGCCCGGAGCCGGTTGCCGCGGATATCCACGACGCCGACGGCGTCTTCCTTTGAGACGATTTGACCGGGAACGGCAAGGCACATCGGTCATTTTCCTCCGAACAAGATACCCCGCCGCTTCCGCGGCGGGCTCATAAATTACTTTTTTCGGCCCGCAAGCGCGCGGCGGCTAAACTTACTGTAACCGCAGGCGCGCTGCGGCGACATAGGCCTGCCCGAGCGCCACGCCGCCGTCGCCCGGCGGCACCTCTCGGTGAACATACACCTCGAACCCTTGCGATTCAAGCGCGGGGGCCAGACGCCGGACCAGCCGGTCGTTGGCGAAGCACCCGCCCGCCAGGACCACGCGCGCTAGATTCGTCTGGCGGCGTGCCCGCATCGCGGCCGCAAGGAGCATCTCCGCGACCGTCGCATGGAACCGCGCGCTCACCGCGGCGACGTCGCGCCCCGCCTCGACGTCGGCCACCAGGCCGCGCACGAGCGGCATCGTGTCAATGACCCAGCCCGCCGGAGGATGGGGTGCGGCGCGCGACTTTGTGCCCCCGGTGTATTCACCGGGGGCTAAGGTGTATTCACCGGGGGCTAAATGGGAGGCTTCGTCAACAAGGGCGAACTTGTAAGGGGGCGCGTTATCCGGCTCGCTGCCGGCGGCCGCTTCGAACTCCACGGCCGGCTGGCCCTCGTAGGAACTCTTGGCCGAGACGCCCGCCAGGACGCTCGCGGCGTCGAAGAGCCGCCCCAGGCCGCAGGCCGGCGGCGAGTTCACGCGGCGAGAAATCATGTCGGTCCACAGGCGGCGGTCGGAGGCGCTCGTGCCGGCGAGGCGGCCGACCAGGTGCCGCTCGGCCTCCTGGGGCCCGAAGGCCTGGACCAGGAACGCCCACGCGACTCGGACCGGATGCTCGATGGCGGCGTCGCCGCCGGGCAGCGCCGCGTAGGCCAGATGCCCAAGGCGCTCGAAGTCGGCGGGCGAGGCCCGCAAGACCTCGCCGCCCCAGACGGTTCCGTCGGGTCCGTAGCCGGTCCCGTCCATCGCGAGGCCGAGACAATCGCCACCGAGTCCGTTTTCGGCCATGACGCTTGCGATGTGGGCGTGGTGGTGCTGGACGCCGACGAGCCGGAGGCCGCTGCGATCCGCCGCCGCGCGGCGGGCGTAGCGCGTCGAAAGGTATCCGGGGTGGAGGTCGTGGGCGATCACCGCCGGCGCGATCTCCATCAGCCGCTGCAACTTCTCGATCGTGGCCTCGAAATAGGTGGCGGCCAGGGCGCTGGTGAGGTCGCCGATGTGCTGGCTGACGAAGGCTTGCGAGCCGCGCACCAGGCAGACGGCGTTCTTCAATTCCGGCCCGACGGCCAGGATCGGCAGCGGCGATTCGACCGGAAGGGCGAGCGGTCGCGGGGCGTAGCCGCGACCCCGGCGAAGCGCGAGCGGCCGGCCGCGCTGAACCATCGCGACCGAGTCGTCGCAGACGGTCTGGATCGGCCGGTTGTGCAGGAGGTACAGGTCGGCGATGCCGGCGAGTCGCTGGAGGGCCTCGTCGTCCTCGCGGCAGATCGGCTCCTCGGAGAGGTTGCCGCTGGTCATAATCATCGGCGGGAAGTCGCCTTCGAAGAGCAGGTAATGGAGCGGCGCGTAGGGGAGCATGAAGCCGAAGTACGGGCTTCGCGGCGCCACGAGCGGCGAGAGGTCGGCGCCCAGGCGCTTCGCGAGGAGCACAATCGGCCGCTCGCGGGATTCGAGGAGCCGTCGCTCGGCCTCGCCCACGAGCGCCCGCCGGGCGACGGCCTCCACGGAAGCGGCCATCAGGGCGAAGGCTTTCTGGTCGCGACCCTTGCGGCGTCGGAGTTCGCGGACGGCCGCGTCGTTTCGAGCGTCGGCGGCCAGGTGGAACCCGGTCAGGCCCTTGATGGCGATGATGCGGCCCGCCAGGAGCGCCTCGCGGACCGCGCGGACCGGGTCGGCGGGCGCGAGCGGCCGCCCTTCGGCGTCGTGAAGCGCCAGCGCCGGCCCGCAGACCGGGCAGGCGTTCGGCTGGGCATGGAATCGGCGGTCGGCCGGATTCTCGTACTCGGCCTGGCAGGGCGGACACATCGTGAACCCGCGCATCGTCGTCTGCGGCCGGTCGTAGGGGATGTCGAGGATGATGGAGTATCGCGGGCCGCAGTTCGTGCAGTTGATGAACGGGTATCGGAATCGGCGGTCGGCCGGGTCCAGGAGTTCCCGGAGGCAATCGGGGCAGACGGCCATGTCGGGCGAGACGAGCGCGCTCTTGCGGCCGCCCGCGGAGGCGGCGATGTCGAAGCCCGGTTGGCCCAGCGGCGGGACAACTTCGCACTCGATCGCCGTAATCCGGGCCAGCGGCGGCGGCCTGTCGCGGAGCGATTGTGTGAAGTCGTCAATCCTCGCAGCGGGGCCTTCGAGTTCGATGAGAACGCCCTCGGCGTCGTTCCGGACCCATCCGGCCAGACCGCGCTCCGTGGCCAACCGGTACACCGTCGGCCGGAACCCCACGCCCTGGACGATCCCGCGGATGCGGATCCGCCGGCGCACGGCGCCGGCCGATGCGGCGGCCGGACCGCTGGCCGACGGGTCGGTCGCGAGGGCTTTCTTGGGTTTCGGGACGGACATGGATCGTTCCGTTCGATGGCGCAAGTGTCCTGATTATAGGCGAGGGGAGACGGAAAAGCCAACGTGCGGCGGCCTGAGGGCCGAAACAAGAAGGGCGGCCGCAAGCGACCGCCCCCTTGTGGCGCTCTTTGTGTGAGGCGGCCTCGTTATTTCCTTCGCCGCCGCATCAGGCCGACCGCGCCGATGGCCAGCAGGCCCAGGGTGGCCGGCTCCGGCACGACGATCTCGTTATCCATGAAGAAGCCGGCCGCATAGGACTCGGCGCCATAGGACGTGATGGCGACCGTGACGGTCTCTCCGGCGTCGGCGTCAATGTGCCAGGTGACGAGGACGCCGCCCTTGGCGTCGGTGGTCGTCAGTTCCTTGATCTTATAGGTGTCGGCGCCGGCCACCGAGCCGAGCAGTTCGGCGGTGATCATGGATCCGTCGAACGTGGGATCGTAAAAGAGGATGGAGAAGTCCATGGACCAGGGCCCTTCGTTGTTGACGCCGAGGCTATAGCGGCTCACCCAGGGCCATGTGCCGCCGCCGCCGCCCCCTCCGCCGCCCCCTCCGCTGCCCCCGTCTATGACGTGGAAGTCAAGCCACGCCGGGTTGCCGCCGGGCGGCAGGTGAGCGAAGTCGCGGGCGGGATCTCCGTCCTGGAACAGGTTGTCGTTGCCGACATTGTTCCATGTGAGGTAGTAGCCCGTGTGGCCGTAGCCCGCGGCGTAGAAGTCGTTCTTGGTGGGATCAAACTGGACGGCCAGGACCTCTTGGATGTTTGCTGCGGAACTCCATGAGGCCGCAGCCAGGACCAGCATCATCGCACCGCAACCAGCGATCGCAAGGCGTTTCATGGTCATTCTCCTCCCCCGAACTGCCCAACCGAGCGCATACTCCAACATTACCCTCGCCGTGCGCACAATGCGCACAGTCCGTACGCAGGCTAGAACACATCTGGTTGGGAACAGTGCAGCAGGAGGACTAGAGACCCCTTGCCCCGACCCAACCCCCTTTTCTCCGTGAGATTATTATACGTCAAAATCCGAAAGATGCAAATCGTGGTGAGCAAAAAATAGGACAATCTGCGAGGCCGGTCTGGCCGAAACATACGGCAGCCGGCCAAGGGTTTGTTGACAGTGGCCCCGGCAAGGACCTATAATCCGCTGTGGTAACCGGGGTTGTGCCCCGCATGGGGTATGCCGGAGCCCGTTGGGCAACAAGGACTTGAATGGACCAGCCGAGCCAGTCGGGTAGTGACCGCATGCCCTGGCAGGGCGACCAGGTCCCGTGCGTCTACTGCGGCCAGGTGATCGGCCGCTCCGAGGAGCGGTGTCCCCACTGCCGCACGTCGCTTTCCCTGGCGGTTCGGCGGGCGTCGCGCGAAGTTATCGGACCTTGGTATTATCTGGATTCGCGCAATCCGAGTGGCCGCGGCGTCACGTTCGAAACGCTCATCAAGATGATCGAGAAGGGCCGCCTGAGGTCCGACTCGGTCATCCGCGGTCCGACCACCCACCAGGACTGGATGTTTGCCGCCGAGGCGCCCCGCCTGGCCAAGTACCTCGGCCTATGCCCGCACTGTTTTGCCGAGGCCAAGCCCGAGGACACCTACTGCACGCGGTGCCAGTTGAACATGAACCAGCGTCCGGCGGAGCCGCGGCCGGGCATCCCGGCGGACCTGGCGAAGACGCCCGTGCACGCCGCCGCCTACGAGGTCGAAAAGCAGTTGGCCGCCACGACGGTGCCGTCGGACGAGACGCTCGAGGGCGAACCGCTCGACATCCCCGTGCCTCTGGCGTCCGAGGCGCGCGCCGGCCCGAGGCCGGCGATGGCGCGGCCCGATGTGACGACGTCGGCCGCAGAGATGGTCGCGGCGATGGCGAGCATCCCGGTCGCGGTGCCGGCGTCGTCGGTCCCTGCGGGCGCCGTGAGCGCCGCGGGGGAGCGGCCGTCCCGCGCGGTCGTCGCGGCCCGCCGGCCACGCCCCAAGGTCTGGATCATCCTCCTGCTGACGTGGGGCACGCTGGTTCCGCTGCTGGTCATCGCGCTGTTGACGGCCACGCTGCCGTCTGGGGCCCGCAACGCCCTGCGAGGCGCGTTCGGGATGAAACCGGTGCCTGGGCCGACCACGGTGACGACGGTGGTCCCGCCGGCGGGGCAGCCGTCTAAGCCCCCGAACGAATGGGTGAGTGCCCGCCTGGCCGAGGCCGACGCCGCCGAAAGGGCACACGATTATTCTAAGGCCATCGAGGTCTATAAAAATCTCATTGCGGCGACCAACGACGCCACCCTTTACGAGCCGCGCATCCGTGACCTCGACCGCCTCATCCAGGACGAGCGGCGCGACCGCATGGTGAAACTCAAGGCATCCATTGACCGGGCCGAGAGCCTGTTCGGGGAACGCCGCTTCGACGAGGCCCTGGCCGAGTTGAGGAAGATCGGGCCGGAGGACCGGGCCTGGCTCAATTCCCTCGGCGTCAGCGTGGACAAGGCGGAGCGGGCGTACCGCGAGAAGCAGGCCAGCGGCAGCCGCGAGAAGCAGCAGGAAGAGCAACTGGCGGCCCGCCTCGCCCAGGCCGCCCAGGAGCGGGCCGCCAAGCATCCGGAGCAGGCCCTCAAGATTTACCGCGAGATCGGGGCCACCTATCCGGCCGAGATGATTCAGAAATTCATCAACCTCGGCCCGGAGATCAAGACCCTGGAGGCCCAGGTGGCCGCGGCGATGCCGCCTCCACCTCCGCCGAAGCCACCCGAGCCGCCGAAGCCGCCCGAACCTCCGAAGCCGCCGGAACTGACCGCCGAGCAGGCCAAGGCGATCATTGACGACCTGATGGGACAGGCGCTCACGCTCGAAAAGAGCGAGAAACTCGCCGAGGCCCTCGCCAAGTTTCAGGAGGTCAAGACGCGCGTCGACAGGAAGTATT
>Ga0307378_10011158_pt1 | contig 11603 bp, 13 predicted proteins | sample UN1MG_FD_202238 | JGI IMG/M metagenome (GOLD analysis project Ga0307378, IMG submission 202238) | Soil microbial communities from Risofladan, Vaasa, Finland - UN-1 | ecosystem: Environmental > Terrestrial > Soil > Coastal area > Acid sulfate soil | place: Finland: Risofladan, Vaasa | collected...
TTTCAATTTTATCCGAAGAGTTATATTTTCTTACTTGCTCTAGAATAAATCTTTTGGCTATCTCCGGCCTAGATAGATCAATTGAAGCAATTATATCTATAGCTTCCTGATATTGTTCAATTAATCCTTTGTATTCAATAACTCTATTAGTTAGAGTATCAAAATATTCCCCTATAGTGTTAGTGGAAACATCTTCTGCATAATTTCTTATCTGCTGTTCACTAGTCTCAACAAAGTTTCTACCTGCGAATTTAGGATAGGCTGTTCCACCTCTGTTTGAACTCATCTCTAAAGATGTTCCCTTATCTACAATATTCCACCAAGGGGCTAAACCTCCAGACATTGTACTCTGTCTTAGTGACATTGTTCTTTCATAATATCTTACAAAATATGCAGTCCTATCTGCTGTGTGTTCTCTAGGACCACCTTTTCCATAAGTAGTATATATAGTAGCACCCTCTCTACCTGCCCTATAAATCAAAGACCAAATTAAAGATGCTTTTTTAGCATCTAATGTCATTGGAAAATAACTTCTTGCTGAAAGAATTCCTCTTGCATAATCTTCTATAGTTCCAGCAGTTGCTTCTAAATCTATAGATATAGATAAATGTCCATACGTATCTATACTAGTTATAAATGTTTCTGGTTCAAATATTGCTGTAGTTATATCAGCTATAAAATCAGGAGTATTAAATTCATCTGTTATCTCTATAGCAATTATAGCATTTCTTTTTAATATATGTGGAGCTTCTTCCCTAACGTCCATTTCAATCCTTGAAGACAGGCTACTTGGAATTCTTCCAGATTCTGTCTCCATTTCAAGCTCCGATATTTGATCTGAGATGTCTTCTATTCTATCTTTGTACTGATCAGCAAGCCTTAATAGTTCTACTATATTTTCTCTGCTTTCTGCTAATAGATTATTAAGCTCATCCAGTTCATTCATATTTTTCTGCTAAGTATTCTATATCACCAAAAATTGATCTAAATACTGATCTCATATTTTCATTGGTATTATCTAAATATAATTTACGTGTCTCTTTAAATTCTTTACTTTTTGGGTCTAGAATAGTTTCTAGTTCCTGTAAAAATTCTGCTTGAAATCTTTTAGTTTTTTTAGAATTAAAGCTAATTACATCTAGAATATCCAGTCCCTGAATTATTATACCTCTCTGTCTGTCCATTATGCATCCCTTTCCTCCTCACTAAGTTGAATAACTATTCTATTTAATACTTTTACTCCTCTTAATGAATACTCATCTATCCTCATTAATTTATCATCTACAGTAACATTACTTGCTTCTTTTACCATATCTAATGTATTAAGAGTATACTTTATTTGAAGCCTGCAATCACCTTCAAAGTATTTACCAGCAGATGACCAGTCTACTATGTCTGCATTTTTCCAAGTAATATGTCCACTTACTGTTATACCAGAATACGAAGGTATGTAATAAAGTCCAGAACATATTGGACAATATGAGTTTATAGATGCATTAGCCTGTGGATCATACCCACAGGCGCTACACCCAGAGTATGTAACCATATTAAATGTCACATCTCTTCCTATTGCCCCTCTCATCTGATCTATAATTTCAGCGGTATTTGTTGGAAAAGTTATTACCATATCTTTTCAAATTCCTCGTAAAATTTATTAGCTACGTATTCCCAAGAGTATTCGTACTGAGAAAACTTCATTTGACACTTATAACTAGTGCTTTCTAATAAACCTTCTTCTGTGTAAATTCTTTCTAGTTGTGTTGCAACATCCTCAGGAGATACTAATCTTCCAACAGTTAATGTATTTGGATATATATGTCTCATCGTAGTAGGAATAAGTAATCCACAGTCATGAAACAATTCAGCACAAGCTGAGTGATTTGGTACTATTTGAGCAGAACCTGTTACTGCATGTTCTGTTGCTGTTAGCTAAACTACTTTCTGGTAGTCCTGGACTGTCGCATCATCCTTTTGGATGTCGTTTCGCTCAGTCTCTTCACGTCTTTCCCTTGGTATGCTCTTATATGACATACCTATAAAGGAGTGTGGGTAAGAAATCTTGTACTCCATACTTTCAATTATGTATGGTTTTACTAAATCTCTGAATCTGTCCTTATCTTCTGTACGTGCTATATAAAGATAAACTCCAGAATTTGATGGACTTTTGCTAATTGTAGAATAAATATTGAATTCTGTATATAACCAGTCTTTTAATAATTCATTCTCTTCTAGTGAAAAGCAGTTCGTAGATAACTTGTAACTATGTGCTTTTCTTTTTTCATATAGATATTTTATATTTCCATTTAGCGAATAATTTATAGTTTTTACACTTCCATCGTCCATAAATAAATAAGCTAAACTTTTATCGTCTAATTGTTTTAGAAGTTTTTTATCTATTGTCTTTACTTTTTTATTGTATAAATATTTTCTGGCTGTCTTTAATCTATGATCTCCATAAATATCTATTCTACAGTATTTTCTACCATAATTTTTTTTAGTAGTTGATGTATATATTCTATAATTAGTTTTGTATCCACTTTCTATTAATAATTTATTTTTATGGTTACAATATTCTAATTGTTTTATAGAGTGCTCACATCTAAATTTTGGATATTCAGTATTGTTATTTATACTTAAGTATCCGTCACCTAAAGTAAAATCAATAATTAGCTTTATGTCATTGGGAATTGTAGTCATATTCCTCTCTCCTTAATATTAAGTTGTAAGTTCGTGTGTGTTTCCACTTTTATCAGAAACGATTCTTTTCATCTATATCTCTATAGACAGGGGCCTAACTTCGTAAGTTCACCCCAACCTTCTCCCAAACTTGTTTGCAATCCTACATCACAAGAATTATAAATAAGATTTAGTCTTTCTACTGGAACATTCTGTAAATTTGGTGAATCTCCTGTAAGTATTATTCTGTCACTAATACCAAATCTTTTTATAAGTCCTGCAACATTCCATCCTGCATCTAAAAGACCTGCATGATGATAATAGTTTACATTCTCTGGTTTATTTTCTGCAAATAGAGCAAATCCCTCTATTGAAATATCAATCATTTTTCTTGGTTGATTACGATTTGCATTTAGTACAATAAACGAATCCATTAGTTCTGGGAATTGACCCAAAACTTCTTTCCTAGCTGTAACTTTATCTACTGGATAAAATACATCTGTATTAGTTCCATGAGGAATTACAACACAGTTAGCTTCTGGATATGCTTTTTCAATAACCCTCTTACCAAATTCAGTATATGCAATAACTGTGGTAACTATATCAAAATCTTTAAACCACTTAGGTGAAAACTCTTCTGCATCTACTGGAATATATACAGCAATAGGTGGTATAGTTTTCCAAGTTTGCTTAATTTTAGCTAAAGCTTCTTCTATTACCCACGCATCATTTAAAATAAAGATCATATCAATATTTTGATTGGAGAATTGCTCAACCCTGCCGTATCCCATATGATCTCCACCTAAAAGAGCTGGATACATGTTATGTCTATAATTATGCGGGTCCCCTCTATAGTTTATTGCTAAGTGATATACTTTTACAAATTCAGGTAATCCATCAATTATCTCATGAATTACCCTAGCAAAACCTGTAGGACACCCTCCATCACCCCATATCAAAACCTTTTTTACATCGTTCATCTTATTACTCCTTTCCTATGTTACTTACTATCTTTTAGTTTCAAATGGATTTTTATTAAATCCAGGTAAACTGCCTTTTTTACTTCTAGCTAATTTCTTAGTAGGAGGAGTTAGTAACATGGTGAGTGCTACCCAATCATTCCTACGAGAATCTGTTTTAGCCCTACTTCCTTCTATATTTGAATAAGAAATTTCATGGTCCTTCCATGATCCCACATTCCACGAATTAGACTCTAAGGAGCCACCTTTGATGATAAGAGATGCCATTAAAATAATTGGGTCTTCATCTGAATTTTGTATTACAGGTGGATTGGGGAATAAGAAGGTAGAAACATTTGGATTTCTTAGTGCATTATTATCAGTATCTATTAAATATCTGTGGTTCCACCAAGTCTGTAAATTCTTAACCGCTGTTACCAAAGATGTCCTTAACCAAGCATCTGTGTACTTGTAGTTTCCTGAATCAATGTCTCCTAAATGTAATCGCAAAGAGGTGATTAAATAATCTAAATTAGTAACAGTCTCAATAGCCATTTACTTTCCTGTTTCCTCTTGTACATCAAGAGATTGCAATTCCGCTAATCTAGCTTTAATTGCTGAAATTATTTTATCTGATTTCCCTAGTTCAATAGCTTTAGCTAAGAGTCTGTAAACTCTAACTTCATTATCAGTTTTATTCAGTTCAGAAGCTAATGTAAAGAACGGTGAATTCACAATTCTATCAATTTCTTCTTCTGAGTTATCAGAAATAATTTCTTCTATTTCTAGATTAGCCAACTCTATGTACTTGTCTACATTTACCGGAACTAAATTACCAACTTTAAAGTGATACTTATTAGCTCTTTTAAAATATAGGTCTTCTTTAGTTGACCATAAAGCAATAAAGCATCCCTCATCATTGCTATTAGGGACGCCTTTCATAATTTTTCCTTCAATCACAGCATCATTAAATGGGTCTAGTGCCTGAATGAATATTTTACCTAAAATTGTTTTCTTATATACAGAGGTTGGTCTGCCTGTTTGCATGGCTGTATATTTATCTACATTATTACTATCCATTATTTTATTTTTTCCTTTCCTTTGTATTAAATTAAGGGGGAGTTATAACTCCCCCTCTATTTTCCTTGTACTTCCTAAACTACGATACTTTGATTACGTAAATTCCCATAGCTTTGTCTATGATTAAACCAAATCTTTGGTATAATTCTAAGAAAAACTGAGGAGGCGTTGGAGCCATATCGGACCATTGCTTCCATTTAGGAGCATCATACGTAATAAATTCACCAACGTTCTCGCCAATAACCAGAATTTTATCAGTAGGTAAGAGTGTAGAGTAATCCTCAGGATTATCCCACTGTTGGTTTAGGGCAATAATATCTGCACCATAGTATCTACCAAGAAATCCATCTTTCATTACTGTTTCTAATTGACTATTAACTCCAGACCATTGAGCGTCTGTTCCTACGACATTACCGTCATTCCAGAAAGCACCAAATTTAGTAATAGGAGCTAATATTGAACGTATACCTACAACTGCTTTAACTTTACCAACTGTTTCATTGATTTGATCAATAGCGTCTGTAAGTACGGTTGCTGTAACGGGACCACCTGCATCAATAAAGTTAGATGGAGTGTTAACTGCTGTCCAAACCGTAGTTAATGCGGTGAATACTTTATTTTGGAAATAGTCACGTAGTTTAGCCATCATTTCTCTGCTAATTTCATCTACTGTGCCAATATCTCCAGCTTCTAATTCCCATTCATTCCAACTTACTTTTACGTCAGCTCCGTCTAGAACATAGTTCATACGTTCAGAAACAGTTACTTCACTCGACAGATGGATCGAGCCAGGTCACTTTTGTTACTCTATTTTAAAATAGAGGGTAGGATATTTCTACCTACCTCTTGTAGTTTCCTACAAGGTCAGACTATATCTTCATCCCCTTTATTAGGGGAGCCAGCAGCCTTACGAGATAAATCAATTTTATAATTAAATGATGGTAATATATATGGAGATACACCATCAACGAACATATTTATTTTTTCCAAAGAGGCAATCACTAATCTATACTTTATACTTGACTTATAGCTATCTTGTCTTATTCTAAAGTCTATTCCGAGTTTATCTCTTATAGCTCTTTTTAATAAAACATTATCTCCATAACTATATGTTTGTGTACATATTCCTAGTTGGAAGTAATCATATCTGCCTTTTGCTACATATGGTGATAAATAACCATCATCCATATAGAATATTGCCATAAATTCCCAATCAAGTAATTTTAAATAGTGAGGGTCGATTCTTTTTTGTCCCTCTTCAGAATAACATCTTCTTCTGATTTTACTAAATAATGGGTGACGTCTAGTTCTTATTCTATACTGTGGTTTTGTAATTGATGTTATGCCATTTGGAAAAGTATATTCTCCGACATCTTTGGATTTACCTATAGAAACGCTAGTAACTTGTTCTAGTATTTCTTTTTTCCATTGTAGGTAATCTAGATGTTCTTCAATATGGCTACATTCAAAACTTGCATTTCCGCCGTTACTCCAATCTCTGTAGTCAACAGCTAGATGTCCATCACCAAAGGTCATTGCAGATATTAATTTTGTAAGGTTCTTCTTATCTCGTTTCATTAGTCGTTACACCGTCCTTTAAGGATTGGCACGGTATTGTCCTTTTCAGGAGTTTCACCGTTTTTAACTGGTTGTTTTCTATCTGTTACCAAATAGGCTGGCAATTGTTTACCAGCGTTCTTACCTCGATGCCTTTACGTAGCTTCTTAACAAGAGCGTCGCCGGCCTTCAGATTCCGAGAGTTTAATAACATTCCAACAAAATCTACTGCGATGTGATCTGGTTGAATGTATTCAACTAACAATTCGGCTAATGCTTCTCTATCTTTACTTTTCATAATAGAGGCAACAGCCTTTTCCCTTTTCTCATTTCTTTCCATTATATATTCCTCCAAGAATACTAGTTATCAAAAATGCGGAATGTAAGTTCATTAGCAGTAGAGTTATATTGAATAACTTTACCGATACCTGCTGTAGCAGAATATTTAAGTTTACCAGATGAATCAGCCCCATCATCAGATGTATTTGCAGCTACTAGATAAGCTCCAGCGGCTAAACTTGCACTGTAGATGAATGATCCAGAAGGAACAGTAAATACACCACCTGCAAAAGCAAGGGCAGGTTCTCCAGACGGAATAGTCTGAGGTGAACTCATGTTTCCTGGGTGAGTTAAATAAACTGTAGCAGAGAACGGAACATTTGCAGCTTGATCAAAACCCTGTCTTAATGCATATGTAAATGCAGGAACAGGTTGATAGATAGGTAGTGAGCGATTGTCTACTGCAAATCCAGAAACATACTTAGCTTCACCAGCTTCTGTAGAGTTGTCAGGTAGTTTCACCCCTGGTAAGTCTGTACGGCTTCCGAAATCATACGTATCGCTAGATGGGGTAAGTAACACCATTCTACCTTCTACGATATCTTCAGCAGCTACAACTCCCATAATATCTTGATATTTACGAATTTCCATTTATTTCCTCCGTTATTGCTTTCTACTTCTTAGGTAGGCAACTAAATCATTTAGACTAGTTGAATTGCTGTCATCTTCCCCAGTTAATACTGGAAGTGTAGATGCGCTAGAAGTATCATTAATGTCTTCAATAATTTCTTCGACGGTTTCTTCAGCGAATGTAGAAAATGCTACAAACTCTTGAATAATAAAGTCTAGGGAATCCTCATCGAGTCTAGAAAACTTCTCATAATTTTCATTAAAGTATTCATCTGATTTTTCAAGTCCAGCTTTAGTAAATCTTTCTTTAATACTTTCTCTTTTTTCTAGTTCTGCTTTTGCTTGCTCAATAGTAGACTTAAAAGCTCTTAGTTCTTCAAGCTCTTGATCTTTATTTGATGCTTCTGCAGCACTAGCTTCCAATTGTACCTTTAGTTCTTCTACCTTACTTTCCATTGCCTCTAGTACAGTAATACGTTCCATAGCAACATCTAGTTCGGCTTTAACTTTCGTTAGTTCGTCCAATGTTAAATCCTCCGTTTTATCTTCAGATGCAAAAGCTGTGATGGACGTTCTTCCACCATATGCAGGAATACCAACAAGAGTAACTGCTTTTAGATGAGTATTTAGTAGGTCCTGAATTCCAGTTTCATCGTCTAATCTAGAATCAGAGTATCCGATTTCCCAGGATAAGTCTAAAGGTTCTCCTCTATCATATCTCTCTTTTAGCATATTTACATCTTCTGGTCGTTCATCTGACCACAGCGCAGCTAGTCCAACTACTTTATTCTTCACTTTTTTTAAGTGAGTGATTACGCCTATAGGAAGTGCGTCTTCATGTCCAGCTTCTATTTTACCCAATGCAACTTTAATTGGCATAAATATACCTGTCTTTAGAATATTAGCAAACTCTTCCTGCGGAATTCTTTGCTTATTACCGTTAGGTTCATCATCAGTCAGAATAAATTTAGTCCAACGAATTGCGGGATTTAACGAAGTTGAAGCGAAGGATATTTCTTCCCCCTCTTTCTTGACCTCTTCCTCTATATTATATTGTACCATATTTGTTAGAATATTGATAAAATCATCCATTTTGTTCTTCCTCATTGTCTATATTAGTAGTAACTTCATCCACCCTTTCTACTGGAGGTGGGGAATAAGGTGTCTGTGGAAATGCAGGAATACCTCTTCTTTCCATTTCCTCTTCTTCCATTTCTCTGTTATCCAATTCATTTTGAAAATTGAATCCTAGAGTATCTGTAAGTGTAGTTCTAGATACATTGCCTGTATCATATAATTTAATTAGGGCATCTACAAACTCGCTAAATTCGTGAAGATTTATACTATCAAATCTTATTGATCCAGGTCTATTTTTAATTTGATTCTTTTCTAGTGTAGTTATTAAAATTGTTCTTACTAGATTTATGAGTTTATATCTGAACTCATTCATTGTCTTAATAGGAGCTAGAGTAGCCCAACTTGCACTAGATGTTCCACTCTTTTGTGTCTCTCCAGTAATTAGAATTCTAGGCATACCAAGAGCATATATAATATCATCATTTACATTTTTATATTTAGCCTCATCTAGCATTGCTGTTACATCTGGGAATACCCAACTAATATCTAATGTGTGATTAGCAAATAATTGATATACTCTTTCTAAATCAAAAGAACCCTGATCTCTATGTCTCAGTTGGTCTCTTATATCATCAAAAGCATCATCTTCATCTTCAGTAAGTGGAAATAAGTCACTCCCTAGTTTTACTAATTGTATAGCTCCCTGTACTCTTGCTGCAATAGAGTAATCCATTCTTCTAATATTTCTTTTATGTTTAAGAGATTCCAGTGCAGGATATAAATATGGAACTGGGTAAGGAGAATTAGATAAGTATCTTCGTCTAATTATATTAGGATTATGTAATTTAACTTTAAATTCCCCATTATTTATAGATTTAACCATATCAGGATATAGTTTAGCTATAGACCTATATAGCTCTATGTCCTTAGTTCCATCAGGAAAGACACCCTTATTAAGTATAAACATTCTTATATCTGAAGGAACACTTATAAAATAGGAAGGTTTAGAAGGTATTAGTGAGCTATTTATAGTTACTAATCCAGAATCTCTTAGCCACATTACTTCTGGTATCATCAGAGACGCATACTTTTTTATTCCATATCTTTGTAATGTTAATTTAGTTGCTGTAGTATATTCAACTTCTGGTATAACTAATCCAGATACTAAATATTCTAGTGCACTTAGTTCTATGAATGACTGTATCTCAGGCAATATTGCTTGTATAAGTCTATATTCATTTTCTGACAGCGATCCTCTATCTACTATAATAGATGTAATACCTATATCTACTAATTTATTTATCGTTGTAGACGCTATTGGATCATGCTTATAAAAAAATCTACAGCTTGCTACTACTTTGCTATAGTCTTCCAATTTTGATGTGTCTAATCTATCATAATCGTCAGACGTCCACGGATTAGCGTAGCTTGTGCTTCCAATATATGAAGCTGACTTTGCCAGCTTTACTGGAGTATTTACTTCTTTCTCTACAATCTCATTTTCTTCTTTTCTTGTCATAAAATCCACCTAGATTTAAATAATTTTGGTTTAACTACCTTATTTACAAATGACTCATATTCTAGATAGTATGCCAACGTACCACATAATAATGCTGCCGTAAAGTGATCTTCCCCTTTTTTACCTCCCCTATGTGTTAAAGTTTTATAAGAAATATCTCCATTTACATTTTTAGAGTAAGTCATTCTCTCTAATTCTGACATTAGTTCTGGATCAGTAGATGAGAATACAATTCTATGGCTATTTACATAATCCTGTAATATAGAAACTGAAAATGGTTTAGTCCTAGACTTAATTTCTTTTCCGTCTGAATCTTGTCCTATTGTTAATACAGTGCTAAAGTTTACTGGTATTAATCTTTTACTATAATTCTTATTTGCGAAGTCTACAGACTCCATTAATCTTTGTGTAACAGCCTTTCCTGAACTTCCCTCATCAACTCCTATTAGTCCTGGACTAAACTTAGTATCTAACATGTCTATGATTCTATCTTGTAAATTATATGATACTTTAGTAAGTTGTATTCTAGCGTGAAATCTAAATTTTCCCTTAGTATCTATATACATTATTAGAATGGCTGATGGTTCTGTGTTTCCTTGAATAGCAATCTTACCTTTTCTTCTAGTAATATAAAACCCTGTAGTAGTCTTCAAACAGTATATTTTACCTTCATAATCTATTTCAGTTACATTAGATTTTAAATCCAATTCATCATCTATTATCTTTAGTAAACATACCTTATCAGTATTTTCATTTTCTATAGAATTTTTAATTGTTTTAACTTTAAATCTATTGCTTCCAAAATCTAATATATTTTTAGCTTTTAATTCTTTGTATCCTTCATATGAGCCAGATTTAGATTTATTGGTCCAAATCTTATGTTCTGGAGATACACAAAAGTTAGTTGACTTTCCGTTTACTTCTAGCATCTTGCCTTTGTAGTCTTGTTTCCATATCCATATAGGTTTGTCCCAAACTATAGAATTTTTCTCTGTATCAAAACAGGCTATGGTATCTTCTTCGGTAACATCTTTATGTTGCACCCAACCTCGTTTTGTTAGTACATCTGTATCTTCAGAGTAGCAGTATCCAAGGTCAATTCCTATGATGCATCCATTATTATCTTTAGGCAATGATGGTATCATAGATACTGTTTTTATATAGTCCTGTATTCCTTCTACCTTTAATCCATTTATACTTATCTTGTATACTTCATACTGTTTTATTTCAAAGAGTCTTCTATCAAATACTGAGAATATCGGAGAACCGTGTTTTCCTAATACCATGTGTGCAAAGTCTTCAGAATCCTTACCACCATATTGTTGTATTGCTCTCTCTTCATCTTCTTCTGTAAATCTTGGGTTCTTATAAGATGATATTCTATGCTTAGTAAAGTTGTCATTTTCCATGTCCGCAGTGTATAAAACATTTTGTTCCCTGAGTCCAGTTGGTACTCCAGAAACCATTTGCCTAAATCCAGATGTCCATGTATTAAGAGTTGGCTGTAATTCTAACCAAGTTGGAAAGGGAAAATATGCGCTATTTTTAGTTAAAATCCCGTTTACAAAAAAGTTATGATTTCTTTCTACTTCAATACTATATAAATATTTTGATCTAGTATTTACTTCTCTTATATATAATACAGGCAATTTTCTTAAGCTATCTGTATTTTCATCTATAGTTACATCTTGCGGAAGCTCTTGATTATAATTAGATTTTTTAGTACAATCTATTTTATATATCATTGTTGGATGTATATATTCTTTTATTATAGATGCAAATTTAGCCATGCTATTAATTTGTATATAGTATAAATCTCTATTCTT
>Ga0307378_10011166_pt1 | contig 11600 bp, 9 predicted proteins | sample UN1MG_FD_202238 | JGI IMG/M metagenome (GOLD analysis project Ga0307378, IMG submission 202238) | Soil microbial communities from Risofladan, Vaasa, Finland - UN-1 | ecosystem: Environmental > Terrestrial > Soil > Coastal area > Acid sulfate soil | place: Finland: Risofladan, Vaasa | collected...
CATGGAAACCCTTGCTCGTCCCCTTGAACTCGGCCTCGAGCAGGCCATGGAGTTCTGCGCTGAGGACGAGTGCGTCGAGGTCACGCCCGAGATCGTGCGAGTGCGAAAAGCCGAGTTGGACGCCACCAGTCGGGCGCGCAACCGATCCCGGGCCAAAGCGCAGAAAGCGTGACGAGGCCGACCGACGGTCGGTCGATACGCTGAGAAGCGTGCCGAGGAGACCGCGCAGGCCGCGCACCGCGGGCGCAGTGCCGGCGGTGGCGCTGATTTGGTTGACCGCCGTCGCCTGCACCGTCGACGCACCGCCGGCCCCGCAGAGCACTGAAAGCGCTGAAGCCGTTGTGCCGGCCCCCAAGGCCGCCCCGATCATCGTGGCGATCGACTCCATCGGCGCCGGCTTCAATCCGCACCTGCTCTCGGATCAGTCGCCGGTCAACGCCGCCGTCAGCGCGCTGGTGTTCCCCAGTTCGTTCCGACCGGTGCCCGACCCGGCCACCCCCACCGGATCGCGGTGGGAGATGGATCCGGCCCTGCTGGTGGCGGCCCGGGTGACGAGCACCCGCCCGTTCACGATTACCTACGAGATACAACCGGAGGCGGCGTGGACCGACAACGCCCCGATCGCGGCCGACGATTTCTGGTACCAGTGGCGCCAGATGGTCTCCCAACCCGGCGTCGTGGATCCGGCCGGCTACGACCTGATCACCGGTGTGCGATCCGCCGATGGCGGCAAGACCGCCATCGCCACGTTCTCCCAGCCCTACCCGGCCTGGCGGGAGTTGTTCAACAACCTGTTACCGGCCCATATCGTCAAAGATGTACCCGGCGGCTTTGCGGCCGGGTTGGCGCGGGCGGTACAGGTGACCGGCGGCCAGTTCCGAGTCGAAACGATCGACCCCCAGCGCGACGAGATCCTGTTGGCCCGCAACGACCGGTTCTGGGGACCCCCGGCCACCCCCGACCAGATCCTCTTCCGACGGGCCGGCGCACCGTCAGCGTTGGCGGATTCGATCCGCAACGGCGACACCCAGGTGGCGCAGGTACACGGCGGGGCCGCCGCCTTCGCTCAGCTTGCAGCAATCCCGGAGGTGCGGACCGCCCGGGTGATCACGCCGCGGGTGCTGCAGCTGACATTGCGGGCCGGGCAACCGAAACTGTCGGATCCCCTTGTCCGCAAGGCGATTCTGGGATTGATGGATGTCGATCTGCTGGCGGCGGTCGGCGCGGGTAGCGACAATTCGGTGACCCTCGATCAGGCACTCATCCGGTCCCCTAGCGATCCCGGCTACCAGGCCACCGCGCCGCCCCCATTGGGACGGGAACGCGCGCTGGCATTGTTTACCGAAGCCGGCTATCGAGTTGACGAGGTTTCGACGGATGCCCCGCGGGTGGCACCGCCCGACCAGCCCCCAACCACCGCAGCGCCAACCACCGCAGCGCTGCCACTGGAGACAACCCGTGGTCGCATCAGCCGAGGCGCCGAGACCTTCGCGATGGTGATCGGGGCCGCGGCCAACGATCCGACCTCGGTGGCGGTGGCCAACACCGCCGCCGATCAGTTGCGCGGCGCCGGGATCGCGGCCTCGGTCCTGCCCCTGGAGCCGCCAGTGCTGTACTCCACGGCCCTGCTGAACAACCAGGTCGATGCCATCGTCGGCTGGTCCAGCGCCGGCGGCGACCTGGCGACACTGCTGGCGTCGCGCTTCGGCTGTCCCGCGCTGGTGACGGCGCCGGTGTCAGCCGTACCGGTGCCCGGGGCGCCGGGGCTGCGAACACCGGTGACGGGCACCCCAGGGCCGAGTTCTCTTGGGCCGAGTTCTCCTGGGCCGAGTTCTCCTGGGTCGAGTTCTTCTGGGCCGAGTCTCTCGTCGACTGCAGATCCACCGCCTGGAAACGACCGCTCGGCCGAGGATGCCCCGCCGGTGCGGGCGCCCTCTAATCTCACCGGAATCTGTGACCGCGGTATTCAACCGCTCATCGACGGCGCCCTCGACGGGTCGCGGGATATCAGCGCGGTCATCTCCGCCGTGGAACCACGGTTGTGGGCGATGGCTACGGTGCTGCCGATCATGCAGGACACCACCATCGTCGCGGCGGCCCCCGGTGTGCGCAATGTCAGCCTCACCGGCGCTGTGCCCGTCGGTATCGTCGAAGACGCCGGTTCGTGGGTGAAGGTGAACCGCTAGCCGCCCGCCCGGGCTGCGGCCGAGCGGGCCCGATTCGGCCGGGCCGCACTCGCGCCGGCATCCGCACCGGCGCTCGCCGCCACGGCACCGTCTGCACGGGCGCGGCCATCGGATTCGGCAGCCTCCGCGGGTGTCGTGTCGGCAGCCTCCCGGGGACTGAGCGCGGCGCCTGCGCGGCGGGCGGCCCGTCCGGTTCCGGCGGCGACTGTGGCGGCGACGGCGGCGGTAGCCGCTTCAGTGATCACCGGAGTCGGCACCGACGCCGCATCCCGAGCAGTCGTTGCGGCCCCTGTTGCTGCGGCCACTGTTGCTGCGGCCCCTGTTGCTGCCGCCGGGGTCGCAGTAGGCGGAGCGGCGACGGTCGGGATCGGGGAGGTGGCCGGCCCCGGCCCACTGGTGAGGTCGGCGTAGACGACCGCGCGCAGGCTCTGAATCGCGCCGACGGTGTCTGCCACGGCGGTCTGGATGCCGGCGGTGAACGGCGCCAGTCCGGCGTTGAACGCCGCGACGACGTCGCCCGTGGTCGCCAGGGTCTGGGCGAACGCGGTGACCCCGGCCAGGGATCCGGCGATGATGGTGCGCACCCCGGTGAGGACCTCTCGGGTGACCCCGAATGCGCCCACGACGGCATCGACGACGGCCTGGGCCGCCCGCGCCCGAGTGGCCTCGAACTCGTAGCCCCCGAACGGCTGGCGGGGGGCTTGTATCAACGTGGCAGTGTTGATGATCGGTGTTTGGATGGCGAGTAGGCCCACACCGAGGGCCTGGAGAATGGATTGGCCGGCCTGCACCGCTCCGATGATCGCGAACGGACTGGTCAGCAGGCCGACGCCAACTCCGAGCGTGCCCCACCCGGTGAAGGGCGAGGCCGCCGGACTCGGCGGGCTGACCGGGCCAACGCAGACCGTGCACTGCTCGATGCCGCCGAGCAGAATAGGGGCCGCCGCCAGGGCGTTGCCCAGCAGGTTCACCAGAATCTGGTACGGAATAGCACCCAGTGCAGGCACAGAAGAGCCGTTGACCAGGTTGATCGACGGGATATGAACCGTGGGCATGGGTAACTCGGGAGTCGGAGCCAACGGACTCGCGGCTATTACGCCGGCGCTGGCAAGGGCAACGCTCGCGGTGAACATGGATCGGATAGCGGCAGGCATTCCCAAAACTCCTCTGGCCTGGATTGTTGAAGTACAGGAACCATACCCATGGACAGCCACAGCAAAGGGGTATTCGACGTGGAAGTCGTCGTTTCGCCGCGTTCGTAGCTTCTGTGGGCCCGCCCGGCATCCGATGGTCCGGAGTACTCTTCGACGCGGGGTGCACCGCGAGCGACAGGAGAAGACCATGTCAGGGGATACGCGGGCGGGTCTGGCAACCGCCGAGCATCCCCGCGGTGACGGTGAATTGCCGGTCGCGGATGTCGGTCGGTTGTTGTTGCGTTGCGCCGACCGGCCCGGCCTGGTTGCGGCCGTCAGCACATTTCTCGCCGGCGCCGGGGCCAACATCGTCTCGCTGGATCAGCACGCCACCCGCCGGTCCGGCGGCATTTTCATGCAGCGCACCATTTTTCATCTTCCGGGCCTGGCCGCGGCGCGCGAGGAACTTCAGCGGGAGTTCGCCGAAAAAGTGGCAGAACCCCATGGGATCGATTTCCGGCTGACCGAGGCCGCCAAGCCCAAACGGGTGGCCATTCTGGCGTCGCGAGAAGACCACTGCCTGCTCGACCTGCTGTGGCGCAATCGCCGCGGAGAGTTGGAGATGTCGGTCGCCATGGTGATCGGCAACCATCCCGAACTCGCAGAACAGGTGCGGCCCTTCGGGGTGCCGTTCATTCACATACCGTCGACGAAGAACATCCGCGAACAGTCCGAGGACCGTCAACTCGAACTGCTGCGCGGCAACGTCGACCTGGTAGTGCTGGCGCGCTACATGCAGATTCTTACGCCCCGTTTCCTGGCCGAGGTGGGTTGCCCACTGATCAATATCCATCACTCGTTCCTGCCCGCCTTCGTCGGCGCGGCACCGTATCGGCGAGCGCGCGAACGCGGTGTCAAACTGGTGGGCGCAACAGCGCACTACGTCACTGAGGATCTCGATGAGGGACCGATCATCGAACAGGACGTCGTCCGCGTCGACCATCGTCACGAGGTCGACGACCTTATCCGGCTCGGCGCGGATGTGGAGCGGGCGGTGCTGTCCCGCGCGGTGTCCTGGCATTGCGAAGATCGCATCATCCGCAACGGCAATCAGACCGTTGTCTTCTGATGCCCTCCGCCGGTCGACTGCTGTTCGTACACGCCCATCCCGATGACGAGACCATTAACAACGGTGTCACCATTGCGCACTATGCCGCGCTCGGTGCCGAGGTCACGGTCCTCACCTGCACCCTCGGCGAAGAGGGCGAGATCATCGGGGACCACCTCGCGCAGTTGGGCGTCGGGGAAGCCGATCAACTCGGTGGCTACCGGATCGGCGAGTTGACCGCCGCGTTGGGCCATCTCGGGCTCGGCGGGCCAAATTTCCTCGGTGGTGCCGGGCGCTGGCGGGATTCGGGGATGCCCGACACACCGCCGCGGCGGCGTACGTCTCTCGTCTGCGCGGACTTCGATGAGGTCGTCGGTGAGGTTGCGACCGTGATCGCGGAGTTGCGGCCGCATGTGGTGGTGACCTACGACCCCGGCGGTGGCTACGGCCATCCGGACCATATTCAGGTCCACCGCGCGACCACCGCCGCTGTTGCCGCCGCCGCCGATCGCTGGGTGGTGCCGAAGTTTTACTGGACGGTGACCGCCGCAGACACGTTTCGGGCCGGTCTGGACTCGCTCGGACCCGAGGACGTTCTGGCGGACTGGGTCTGGCCGCCGCCCGAGGGCGTTTACGGATTTCCCGATGACCGGATCACCGCCGTCGTCGATGCTCCGGAACGTGTCGCCGCAAAGGTGGCCGCCATCGGCGCCCACGGGACCCAGATGGTGCTCGGGCCGACCGGACGTGCCTTCACCCTCTCGAACAGGATCATTTCGCCGGTGTTGAGCCGGGAGCACTACGTGCTGGCCTCGGGCCGGCCCGGTGAGACGGATAGCAGGGGCTGGGAACACGACCTGCTGGCCGGCCTTGATCTCGGTGCCGGGTAGCGCGCGCGCCAGTCGACTCGGTCCGGTGGTGCTGGCACTACTGGCCGTCGACGGAGTCTTGTCGGCATTACTTGGCGCGCTGCTGCTTCCGATGTATCTGAGTTCGATCCCTTTTCCGGTGAGCGCCCTGCTGAGCGGGCTTGTCAACGCCACACTGGTGTGGGCCGCGGGGTACTGGACAGGTTCGAAAAGGCTTGCGGCACTGCCGCTGTGGTCCTGGCTGTTAACGGTGGCTTTATTGACCGTCGGCGGCCCTGGCGGTGACATCGTCTTCGGCGGGCGGGGAATCCTGGCCTACTCGGTACTGATCCTGTTGCTACTCGGCGCGATGCCGGCGGCCCTGGTGCTGCGCCGGTTGAACTGACGCGGCGCTCAGTCAGCCCTGGCCGCGGACCGTGTACCGGTGGAACCGGCCCGTTCGCTGGCCGATCGAGTCGCCCTGCGGGGTTCGTTGACCGGCGAGGTGGTGACTGCGGCGACCGCCTCGGGCGCGACCGCGGGGCTGTCCGCCGCCGTGGTTTCGGCAACCGCCGCGGTGGTTTCGGTGCTGCCCGCGGTGGTCGCGGTGTTTGCCGCAGCCGGCGGCCGGGTCCGGACGACGGTGGACTGTCGCGCCCGGGCGGAGGTAATAACCGCTGGGGCTTCCGTGGCGGCTTCCGGGGCGGCGATCGCGATCGGATCGACGGTGGGCTGGTTTTCGGTGGGCTGGTTTTCGGTGCTTTCGGTTGCCACCACCTCGGTTCGAGTCGGGGCCGGTGCGGCAGTGGCGGCGGCAGCGGGTCCGCTCACCGCTGCCCGGCTAGCGACTGCCGCCGTCGGGAACGGTGGCGGTGGCGGTAGGGGTGGCAGCGGCGGCAGGAAGCTCAGCACCCAGTTTATTTCACCCTGCACGAAGTTGGTGACCGCGAGGTTGAATCCAAAGGCCAGGGTGGGCCCGATCAGATCAAACTGACCGTCGATCAGGTAGGCGAAGCTATAAACCAGAGCCTGAACGATCGGCTCCCCGGTGTTGTAGGCGATGTTGATCTGCTGGCCCAGCCAGCCGATGGGCCATGGGAGGTAGCCGGCGGCCCAGGCGGTGAGCTCGAAGCCGTACTGCACGAAGGGCTCAACGGTGTTGAAGATGTTGATGATCGCTTCCCCGGCTGACCCGGTAGCTGCCGCCACCGCGGATGAGTCCGCCACAGATGGGTCCGCCACAGATGGGTCCACCACGGCGGCCGCGGCGGGGGCGGGCCTTGCGGCACCGTCCGCCAGGCCCAGGGCGGCCGCGGTGAACGGCTGAATCAGCGGTGCCACCGCAGCTGTCAAGTCGAACCCGCTCGATCGCAATGACAGCGCGTCCACGGCGGTACGCCCCGCGGGGTTCACCTGCACAACCGCGGCGGTGCCCACCGTTGCGGCCACCAGGCCCGCGACGAGATAGGAGCGTGCTGACACCGTCATTCGGATTTCTCCTTTGGTAAAGGCGTTTGCTGCCGGAGTTCATCACTACTGTACGTTTTGAGCCGCTCGGCGTTACATTTCCGCGCAGCCGCGCACCCTGGACGACGCTTTCACCAGGGGCACTACTGTAGTGGCCATGTCGGTTGCCGATGGTGCGCACGAGTCCTGATGACGCCGGACAAATCGCTGCCGACCCCGACTGTCCCGTCGAGGACCGAACCCCGCGATCGCGGTGCGGTGTCCCCGGCGGCGATGCGACGGGTGCTGCGGCGCGCTCGCGACGGCGTCGCGCTCAACGTCGACGAGGCCGCCATCGCGATGACCGCTCGTGGCGAGGATCTTGCGGACCTGTGCTCGAGCGCGGCGCGAGTCCGCGATGCCGGGCTCGTCTCGGCCGGACGGCGCGGCCCGCTGGGCGGCCTGCCGGTGACCTACTCGCGCAAGGTGTTCATCCCGGTCACCCACCTTTGCCGCGACATCTGCCATTACTGCACGTTCGTGACGGTGCCGGGCAAGTTGGCAGCCAGCGGGCGGGGCACGTACCTTGAGCCCGACGAAATCGTCGCGATCGCGGGACGCGGCGCCGAACTCGGCTGCAAGGAGGCACTGTTCACCCTCGGTGACCGGCCGGAAGCACGGTGGCCCCAAGCGCGGCAGTGGCTCGACGAGCGTGGTTACGACTCGACATTGGCCTATCTGCGGGCGATGGCCATCCGGGTACTCGAGGAGACCGGTCTGCTACCGCATCTGAATCCCGGTGTGATGAGCTGGGCCGAACTTTCCCGGCTCAAGCCGGTGGCGCCGTCCATGGGCATGATGTTGGAGACCACGTCGCGACGGCTATTCGAGGTCAAGGGCCAGGCCCACTATGGAAGTCCGGACAAGGACCCCGCCGTGCGGATGCGCACGCTGACCGATGCCGGCCGGCTCTCCATTCCGTTCACCACCGGACTGCTGGTGGGCATCGGGGAGACCCTTGCCGAGCGGGCTGACACCGTGCACGCCATTCGCCGGGCGCACAAGGAGTTCGGGCACATCCAGGAAGTTATCGTGCAGAACTTCCGTGCGAAGGACGCCACCGCGATGGCGGCGACGCCGGATGCCGGCTTCGATGACTTCGTGGCGAGTGTCGCGGTGGCCCGCCTGGTACTGGGGCCCGACATGCGGATTCAGGCCCCGCCCAATCTGGTGTCGCGCCGGGAATGTCTGGCACTCCTGGGCGCGGGGGTGGACGACTGGGGCGGCGTCTCCCCGTTGACGCCGGATCACGTGAACCCCGAACGGCCCTGGCCTGCGCTTGCCGATCTGGCTGAGGTCACCGCCGAAGCCGGTTTCGAACTGGTGCAACGCCTGACCGCCCAGCCCGGCTACGTGCTGGCCGGGTCGGCCTGGATCGATCCACGAGTGGCATCCCACGTCGCTGCGCTGGCCGACCCCGAGACCGGCCTCGCCCGTGACGTCAATCCGGTGGGCCGGCCGTGGCAGGAACCTGATGAGGCCACCGAATCGCTAGGTCGGACCGATCTGCACAGCGCCATCGACACCGAGGGGCGGCGAAGTGAGACCAGAAGTGACCTCGATAACGCCTTCGGCGACTGGGAATCCATCCGGGATCGGGTGGGGGAGCTTGCGGCCAGGGTGCCCGAACGCGTCAACACCGACGTTGCCGCCGCGCTACGCTCGGCCGAACGCGACCCGGCCGGATGTAGTGACGCCGAGTACCTGGCTCTAGCCACCGCTGACGGGTCGGCGCTGGATGCTGTTGCAGCACTGGCAGACTCGCTTCGCAGCGATGCGGTGGGTGATGACGTGACTTTCGTGGTCAACCGGAATATCAACTTCACCAACATCTGCTACACCGGCTGCCGATTTTGCGCGTTCGCACAGCGCAAGGGTGATGCAGACGCCTTCTCGTTGACGTCGGGTGAGGTGGCAGATCGGGCGTGGGAGGCACATGTGGCCGGCGCGACCGAGGTCTGCATGCAGGGTGGAATCGATCCCGAGTTGCCGGTGACCGGGTACGGGGATCTGGTTCGGGCGGTGAAGGCGAGGGTGCCCCAGATGCACGTGCACGCGTTCTCGCCGATGGAAATCGCCAACGGAGCCACCAAGAGTGGCCTGGGTATCCGCGAGTGGCTGATCAGCCTGCAGGAAGCGGGACTGGACACGATCCCTGGAACCGCGGCTGAGATCCTCGACGACGAGGTGCGCTGGGTCCTCACCAAGGGCAAGTTGCCCACCTCGCTGTGGGTCGAGATCGTCAGCACCGCCCACGACATCGGCCTGAGGTCGAGTTCGACGATGATGTACGGCCACGTCGACACGCCGGCGCACTGGGTCGCCCACATCAATGTTCTGCGCGGAATCCAGGACCGAACCGGCGGATTCACCGAGTTCGTTCCGTTGCCGTTCGTGCACCAGTCCTCACCGCTGTATCTGGCCGGGGCCGCCAGGCCTGGTCCCACCCATCGCGACAACCGTGCGGTGCATGCGCTAGCGCGAATCATGTTGCATGGCAGGATTTCCCAGATTCAAACCAGCTGGGTGAAACTCGGGGTGCAGCGAAGTCAGGTGATGCTGACCGGGGGAGCCAACGATCTGGGCGGCACCCTGATGGAGGAAACCATCTCCCGGATGGCAGGGTCGCAGCACGGTTCGGCCAAGAGTGTCGCCGAACTGGTCGCCATCGCGGAGGGCATCGGCCGACCGGCACGGCAGCGCACCACCACCTATGTCAAGCGAGCGGCGTGAGGTTGGGCCGAGGGCAACCTTTAGAATCGGCGACACGACCACACTTCAACGCACCGAACCGCCCTGGGGCACTGAACCGCTTTAGGGCACACTGATCCGCTGATGGACAGAAGAGCACATCGAGGAGAACCTTCGTGACCTACACGATCGCCGAACCCTGCGTCGACATCAAGGACAAGGCCTGTATCGAGGAATGCCCGGTCGACTGCATCTACGAGGGCGAACGCATGCTCTACATCCACCCCGACGAATGCGTGGACTGTGGCGCGTGCGAGCCGGTGTGCCCCGTGGAGTCGATTTTCTACGAAGACGACGTGCCTGAGCAGTGGGCGCAATACACCCAGATCAACGCCGACTTCTTCGCCGAGTTGGGTTCACCGGGCGGTGCCTCAAAGGTGGGGCTCACCGCGAATGACCCGCAGGTGGTCAAAGACCTCCCGCCCAAGGCCGAGGACGACTGACGGCTGACACCCCGCCGCGGCTGCGACGGCCGGTGTCGGCGGTTCTGCCGGTGTTTCCCTGGGACACCCTCGCTGGGGCGGCCGCTGACGCCCGAGCCCACCCCGACGGCATCGTGGACCTGTCGGTGGGCACTCCGGTCGATCCGGTCGCCGCCGTCATCCGCGAGGCCCTCGCCGGGGCCTCCGCGGCCCCGGGATACCCCGCCACGGCGGGAACGGGCGAGCTTCGAGCAGCCGTGGTAGCCGCGCTTGGCCGCCGGTACGGCATCACCGGGTTGGCCGAGGATGCCGTCCTTCCGGTTATTGGGACCAAGGAACTTATCGCGTGGCTCCCGACGCTGATGGGTCTAGGCACCGACGACATCGTCGTGGTCCCCGAATTGGCCTACCCCACCTACGAGGTCGGGGCCCGGTTAGCTGGTTCGCAGGTGATTTCGGCGAATTCACTGACTCAGTTGGGCCCGCGATCTCCCGCGATGGTGTATCTCAATTCGCCCAGCAACCCCACCGGGGAGGTGCTCGGTGCCGATGACCTTCGCACAGTGGTGCAGTGGGCGCGCGAGCGCGGTGCGCTGGTGGTCTCCGACGAGTGTTACCTGGGCCTGGGCTGGGAGGTGGAGCCGGTTTCGGTGCTTGATCCGGCGGTCAGCGGAGGCGATCACCGCGGGCTGCTGGCCGTGCATTCGCTATCGAAGAGCTCGTCGATGGCCGGCTACCGGGCTGGTTTCGTCGCCGGCGACGGCGGCGTCGTCGCCGAGCTGCTCGCCGTTCGCAAACATGCCGGGATGATGGTGCCCACGCCGGTACAGGCGGCGATGGTGGCCGCTCTTGACGACGATGCGCACGTGGCCGATCAGCGTGCCCGCTATGGGCGTCGACGGGAGATCTTGCTGACCGCGGTCAGGAGGGCTGGTTTCACCGTCGAGCATTCGGCGGCCGGTCTGTACCTGTGGGCGACCCGCGGGGAACCGTGCCGCGACACGGTGGCCTGGCTTGCCGTACACGGCATTCTGGTGGCCCCCGGCGACTTCTACGGGCCGGGTGGGGCGCAGTACGTCCGGCTGGCGCTGACAGCCACCGACGAGCGTATCGCCGCGGCGGTATCGCGACTGGTGAGTCAGTAAATGTCCAGGGCTAGTTCATGTCCCAGGGTTCGCCGTAGGTGGTGACGTTGTCGCCGGCCTGGGAGATCAGTCGGGCGAAGGGGCGCAGCAGTACCCCGCCGGCCGCGCCGGTGACCATGCCGTGGGCGTTGGCCACAGCCACCGCACCCTCTGGGCCTTCCACGTCCACGGAGAAGGTCGCGACCTCCTGGATGCCGGGGCCGTTGCCCAGATCCGAACTGATCGAGGCGCCCGGGAACAGGTTCGGGGTGACGACCGAGCCGATCGGGTCAAAGCCCAGCGGGGAGATGCTTGCGTCGGAGAGGAAGATGTTGGGGGTGGTGTAGCTGAAGTTCAGGCCCACGTTCAGCGACCACGGGAAGCCCACCTGGTAGCCCAATTCCAAGGTGCCGGCGAACTCTTCGGCCCCGGGCCCGGACACGTTGTAGACGGACCGCCCGGAATGAAACCACTCGCGGGTCAACCGGTTGCGGTCCAACGCGTACACCCCGTTGAGCACGG
>Ga0307378_10011168_pt1 | contig 11599 bp, 19 predicted proteins | sample UN1MG_FD_202238 | JGI IMG/M metagenome (GOLD analysis project Ga0307378, IMG submission 202238) | Soil microbial communities from Risofladan, Vaasa, Finland - UN-1 | ecosystem: Environmental > Terrestrial > Soil > Coastal area > Acid sulfate soil | place: Finland: Risofladan, Vaasa | collected...
ATGGTGGAGCCCTTGCTATTAATATTGACGACCCCCTACCCCCCAGCGTTCTTTGCCGCTCTTAACTGCGTGGCAATGAGTGCATAACGTCTGCCAGTTAGATGAGTCATAGAAGTCAAACGTACCTAGCTTAACGGGTTCTATGTGGTCAACGGTGTTGGCAAAGTGTCCGCAATCGCTGCATACGGGGTGCGTGCTAAGGAATGCACGGCGTGCTTTCTTCCACTTGTGTGTCCAATATCTTTTATCCTGTCCGTCCTTGCGTTCGTGGTCAACCTTTGGCCGTAGCCATGGCGAGCGCCTTGATCCCTTTGGAATGTATGCCATTGCTACACCGAGTAACCATTGTGCTTGGTAAGTAGATAGAGTTCGTTACTAATCTTTTGAAACCTGTGGCACCTGCTCTTGTATTGTACGGCGCTATCCTCTGCCAACTCATCCATCACCGCAAATCTTGCGGCCCTCAGTTCATCGTATCGCTCACGCTGCTCCTGGCTTAGTGGCAACTTTCTTTCCTTGTGATTGTTCGTTAGCTGCCTGTTCGTGATGCTCAAATAGGTCACGTAACTCGCCAACCTTGTAGCTTCTACCTTGCTTCGCTCGTTGCATAATCTCCGCAGCGCGGCCCGGCTTTTGCAGGTCAATATTGCGGCCAAAAAGCCATTGTTCTCCGTGTCCGTGAAAATTGCAGGCATAGCATTGGGGCGCGACATTGTCAGGCTCCCACCTAACGGCCATGTGTTTTCTCGATGCGAAATGGCCACAATGGAGTTTGCTGACGTGCAGCGACTGGCTACAGGTGAAGCAATCCGCGTAACCATTCGCATCGGCTGCTTTGTATCTGATGTGCTTACTAAATACCTCATCAACCTTGCGTTTCATTTGGGCGTGCGTGTACGCCGTGAGTGGTTTCTTTCTTGCCATTGTCGCCCAATATAGCGCGCTTGATCTGTTCCTTCAACTGATCGCGTTCTAGTTGGCTGCGTTTGTATTCTGGCATCTCTTGCACGTTGTTCCATCGCTGTTGTATGGTGCGTTCGTAGTTGGCTCTTTGCTTCAGGTATTTGGTGTCACACATATCAAAAAATTCTTTGGTGTGCTTGGTTACGTAAGGGTGTCCGCTAAACTGCCCACCATGTTGCAGGAAATACTCCTTTTCGATGTTGTGTGGTCTATATCTCGACGCTGCTTCAGCGCCGTAAATCGTTCCAATTGTATGGCGGCGCGTGTCCATCAGGTCTAGCCAAAAGCGTTCAATATCGGTCATAATTTTCTAATTCAATTGGTTTTAAGTCTGCCATTTGCTGCACTCTGTTCATCCTTGCCAACCCTGAAAAGTGCGTTGCGTAGGTGTGTCGCTGTAATCCGGAACGCACCCGACTTGTGGTCACGTCAAAATCCTTTGCGATGTCCTCACACCTGTATCCGGACAAATACAACTGTGCCCACACAATTACTTCCAAGTAGTCATATTTTTGACAATCGGACCGCGTGTTGGTAGTGCTTAAAACGCTTTTTTTTGTTTTTTGCCTCCATGTTTCCGGCAGCGTAATAACGTTTCTCATTTTTTTTCTGTTTTGGTTATGCTATTCGGTGATTTCATTCACTTATTGGTTCGTTCGTCCATCTCCTGGCGCTCGGTGTAGGTTAATCGGTTTTCGCCTTTGAACCAATCCACCGCGTTTACTCGGTCGCGAACGCTGGGCTGCTTCTCTGTTGCGTATTCGGGTTGAATGTATCGCATCAGTTCAGCCTGTGCGGTTTCTGCGTCCTTGCGTTCGTTTTCTCGGATGATTTCAATAATCGGCTGGCGTTGGTTTTCATACTTGCGAAAGCACTCAACGAATTGCGCTAATTTCAAACGCTCGTAATAAGGCCCGTAAGCCTCTTTCGCCATGTTGTAGGTGCATAGCCTCCAATCTTCAATTGTAAAGCAAGGAAAGCCCCTTAAAAGCTCGTTTAAGGTCATCTCGAACTCTTCCGCTTCGCTCAATGTTTTATTCGCGTCTACAAATTTGCAACAGGTCACCAGCATCGAGATAAGCGCGGCCCGTGTTCCTTCAGGCTGGATCCGCATGGCGGTTTGAACGTTCGTGCCGTTAAAACATTCGTTTACGTTCAACGTCGATACGTCCTGTTGTTGCAAGTTCTCTAAGCTTTTCGCGGTTTTCATCTGTTTCAATGTTTCGCGCTCGTGGTGCTTGAGTTCTGCGTGTTTTGGGTGTGTCAAAGACAAAGCCACGCCATCCGTTAGCAATTGCAATGTGGATTCGCTCAATCGATTCTGATTCTTCTTGGTAAGCATTTGATAAGGTGATGAGTGCCCGTTGTTCGCTTTCGGGCGTTTTGTAACTGAATTTGTGCGCGGCCTTTTTGTAGTCAATCCATTCCTTCCAAGCGGCTGCAAATTTCTCGGTGTCGAATGGCAAAACGAGAACGGGCGATTTCGCCCTTTTAGTAATTGATTTAGTAGGTGAATTAGTAGTTGTTATAGTATGTGGGGAAATCTGCGCACTCGTCTGCGTAATTTTACGCACTCGTTTGCGTGAATCTACGCGCTCGTTTGCGTGAATCTGCGCACTCGTCTGCGCTATTCTACGCAGTCGCCGGTTGTATCTAGTGCCCTCACGGATCAAAAAACCATCACTTATAAGGTTGTAAATGTATCCGCGTGCCGTGTCTTCCGATACGTGCAACATCTCTGCGAAATGCTCATTACTCGCAAAGCATGGCCGGCCTTTGTCTTCGAAGCTGGCAACCTCAGCAAGCAACACCCGTTCGTTGGGGTGCAACTCGCTAAGATTCCAGATTTCGATTGGTATTAATACGCAACTACGCTTCACGCCTTTACCCGGTTTTCATTGATTTCCTCCAAACTGATCGCAACCGCATCGAATAGCGTTAGCGGCTCTACGTTGTCTTTTTGAACAACCGCCGCCGTGTGCTTCAATATGCCTGTGGGGTTCGTGTGAACGTAGTTGTAGATGGTCCTGTACGAAACGCCCAGGTCAAAGGCGCAATGCTCATAGTTCACCCAGTGCGTCTGTATAAATTCTTTCAGGTTCATTGTATTCAATTATTAGTTCGTACTTAATCCCCTTGGCAGATAATTGCGTGGTGTAGCGCACCATACTGCAGTAATTTTCAAAGCGCACCCGGCTGTAATAGCTTGGCACAACGACCGAATAAAGCAAGTGATCAAAATGGGAGTCCATCGTCGTCCGCTGCTGGGTTCGTTGCTGCCTTTGCAATTACCTTTTCCTTAATGCTTTCTTCGATCACGTCGTACTTCCACATCTTAATGGAAGTGAAAACGACAATTTGCCCTTCGTTGTTTTTCCATTCGCGGCCCGTTAGATCGCATTTCATGCTAACCCTTTGACCTGGAGCAAGGTTAGATGCTTCATCCACGTCGTCTTTTACAAAGTCAATTTTCCAAACATTTGGGTAATCGCCTTCTGTTTCTTCTACGTGTACTTCACACTTTCGGAAGCCTTTTGGTGAGGTTGTCGGTGCGTTAATCCGCTTAATAACGCCTTCAATTGTCAAGTCCATTTTTTTGATAAAAATTAGTAATGTCTGTTTGTGACCAGTTTGATAAATCTATTTCCCGTAGTTGGTTCATTCTTAATCGATTGAATATTTCACTCCATCGCATTGGGCTGATGTCGCCCCATGTTAGTTCTTCTTCTAGCCCTTCATCATCGTCACGCATGGACGAATTTCGAAGCAGGTGCAAAGCGAAGTCGCGCAAATTTTCGTCACGGTCTTCTGCTTCCTGTTGTGCTTGTTCAAAAAAATCTTCAAGGTCGTTCATTTTTGATCCATTTCGTCTTCGCCATACACGATGCCACCGAATCCAGCAAGCTTCAAAATGGCACGGGAAAGTGCGCGTTTTTCAGCCATTGCGATCGGGTACGGGTTTCTGTTATTGCCTTTGCTAACCTCTCCGAACGTCTCAACCTGCCCCAGTTCGCATTTTGCGTATGCTTTAAGGCAATATCTCCCTTCGTCGGGGTTACACCATTCATGGATGGGTTCGAAGGTCACTAATGCCTTTATTTTGCCTTGTAGATATTCAACGCCTTGCCGGGTCATAATGATGAAGCCGCGCGGATCGGTATGGAAGTGGTAACCCTTCATGTCGTATTTCTTAGCCACGGCCAGGTGTGGGTGTGGTGTTTTCTCTTTGCTCATGTCGTTTCGGTGTTAAAATCTGCGTGTTCTAAGCATTCGGCGCATAACTCCCAGTCACCGTATTTAGGCGCGCCGCAGCAAGTGCTTAATAGTTCGCTCATTTCGTTCGTGCTTGTGTTACGCTCTGTTTTAGCTGTTCTATTAATCGGTCAAAGTCTTTGTTGTCGCTGATGGCATCAGCAAAGGCGTTGAAGTTTGGCGCTGGGTTCTCGTTTACCGAAGTCCTGACGCAGATATATCTGTTTCGTTTCATTGCTCTATGTGTTGTTGTATGATGTGTTCAATCATTCCGTAGTCCACCGGGAAAAGCGTGTCATCAATTCCGTATAGCTTGATGGTGTGCTGGGTTTCTCCGTCGTATTGGCAAAGCCTGCAATCCAAAATTGTGATCATTGAATTGCTTGGCGGTTCGTTATAGCTTCCCGATTCGCCCGGATCATATTCAAAGTCTATTTCCAGTTCGGTGTTGTCGCCAAGTTCAATTGTGAAATGTTCCATTTGGGGGAAATAAAACCCCGACCGAAGCCGGGGCGTTTGGTTTATCCGATAACGTTGACGGCAAATTTTTCAGCCGCTTTTTGCGTGTTGTAGCTTTTTAATTCAATCAAGCTTTCAGTTGTACCGATGCCTGTTGAAACGATTGCCACGTAGGCAGCGCGAAACATTCCGCTTGCGTCTTGGCTAATTTTTACCGCTTTCTTTCCTGATGTGCTAAAGATTGTCATGATTGCTCTGTGTTTGTTCGTTTTGTTATCACAAATATAGGCAACTTTTTGCATCCTGCAACTATTTGCAGCAATTAATTTCAGGTTATTTTCACTTTGCCTGTGTTTACTGGCGTTTCAGGGCATAAAAAAAACGGCCCCCACGTTTGGAAGCCGTTTCAAGAAAACACAATTAGCAGCGAATCAGACTGCCACACAAAACATTGCGATAAAGTTACGCCTTTTTTGCGTCCTCTTTAGCATCCTTCCGCTTTTTACGTCGGTCGCTCACAATGGCGTTAATCAGAATGTCGAACCAACCAAATACGGTGTTATCAGTTTTGGTTGGTGTGATGTTTACGACGATTTTAATGAAGGCCATGAGCCCCAAAAGAATTTCCGCCCAGTACATTTGAATAAGTTCACCCATGTTGAATATTTGGGTGCAAGGTAAGCAATCACAAGTCCATCATGCAATTGATTGCCGTATGGCCTCCAATTACAACGCCGCAAGCGATTTGTTGGAACTTGAATGCCTTAGCATAACTCATGGCTAAATGGTCGCGGTCAACGCCCGATCCGACTTGCATGGAAAAGGTCCGTTTCATGCCGGTATTCCATTCCACATAGCATTGGGTGTGGATGTGACCTTGAACCGTGCTCATCATATCGTTTTTGGCTTTGGTTCGTGCCGTGCCACCTTCCCCGTGGGTATACTGAACTTCATCAAATACAATGCGCTCTACCCAATCCCATGTGGGGGTTCCTAGAACTTCGTTGTAGGATTTGAGCCATTTCTGAGGGACTCCCGACCTGACCAACTTCCTGGCAATTATCCGGTCATGGTTGCCCACGATGATCGTAGCTATTGGAAATGCTTCATACCATTGCTGAACTTTTGCAATTGCAAAGTCTAATTCATCCAGCCCCGACGGGAGTTCGGCTGGGGTCTCATGAAATGACGCAAATGCATTGTCTACGAGGTCCCCGAGGAAGACCACCTGATTGCAGTTGTAGCGGTCGTAAGTGTCCACACAATGCTGCAAATATCCATCCAGGCAAAAAGGTTCATGCAAATCACCTATCACCAAAATTCGGCGCTCCTTTACGCGTAGCCTTTCCAGGGCCTTCAATTGTTGTGGTGTTACGCGTGGCCGGTGTTGCATCAGTTATAAAGCCATATAACGTCCTCGCTGTGCTCTGGATCGTAACTGTTGTCCGCGTGGATGAATGTGGGTGCAATGCCTATGCGATTGATACCGGCTTCCAAAAGCGCCCCAACGATATAACACCGGGAACGGGAGTCGGTGCAATGGATATCAGCCGCGCAGCCCGTCAAATGGGCGCTGTTTCTTTTCCCTCCGCTGGTCTTGTTATGTGCAACGCAGCGCAGCCCACTATTAACAACAAAGGGAACGCCGCTAAGTTCTCGCGCGTGGTCGAGCATCTGCAAAAAATCTTCGTCCATCTCGTCCTCGCCTTTGGTAAGGTGATGTTTTTTGCAGGTTCTACACTTGCAATCAAATTCGCTGTAGTTAAAGTGCTTCATAAATTAGAAAGGTTGCCATAATTCCAATGAGGATATCCGCAACATCGGCGCGGCCATACTCACGGACTTTGTAAGCCATGTTCGCGCCTATGGTTATGAGGATCAGCCATGCCATCATTCTTTTTCCATTTTAGCTAGCATGATTTCAATCTTGTGAATGCTGATAAGCAACTCCTTCGCAATCTGCTTAAACTCATCTTGTGAAATTTCTAGCTGCATCACCCTACTTTTTAACCTGGCCACCGTGCTGTTTAGGTTAACCCAAACGCCAACGATTCCAGCGATTACCGGCAAAACTGCCGCCCATATTTGCCAATCCATTACTTGTCTTTTTTCTGTATAATATACCATTGCCCCCCGTGGCACAATATAGTGATACCATCATAAGCGCGGTTGAAATTGTAAGACGCTGCGCCGTCAATTGTTACGCCGGTATCTGTTGCGAACGGCCTTAACTGCGCATATGTGTTTGCGGTAATAGTCGAGTCGCTGTGAAATTGCATGGTGCGCCCTTCGTTGCCCGTTACGGTAGGCAAGTAAATAATTGACGACCCATTTACTGATATCCAGCTATTGAACATCATGTAATCCGTATCCGTTACGCTGTAAACGGATCCGCTTCTGTTCGCGATTGCAGTAACCGGTTGTTGAATCATTCTTTGCAAAATGTTCGGGGCTACCGATCCGCTATCAGCAGCGGCAAGGTTTCGCAAATCGTAAATAGGTTCGCTATCGTCTTGCGGATCGTGAGTGTCAAAAATTTCAGGCTCAGGCGTTACCACGTCTCCCGTGTCTTGCAAAAGTTCAAAGGCTTCAAATTCACCCTCAACGCTGCGAGCAATAAACGAAGTTTCAAATGGTAAATACCTGTCACCATCAAAAAGTAAAATATCAAAAGGCGTTAAGAAATTATTTATATAACCGCCACGCTTTACCGGTGTGCTTTCGTTTTGACCTGCTAGTATTTCCTTTAAGCCCAAAGAATGTATTGGAAGGTCAGCCGTTGGATATAACAAGCTGCCCCATTCGTTAATTGGCTCACCGGGTGTAAAATAGTCCGTTATATTTCTTTGCGTGTCAAATTGAACGCTGCCAATTTGAACGTCCATTTGTTCGTACAATTCGCGGCCGTTGTTGCCGGTGTTCGCGTTGTAGACCAATTCGTCTCCATTAGTTGCGTTGCCTGTCATTGCGAACATGGCCACGTTTAATTTACCGAAAGCCGTTGAATCTGTTACATCTGTTATTATTGACCCGTTATGACTAAAACCAACCACAAGCGCCGTGAATTCAATACCAACTTGCTGCGATGGTAAGGGCGGAAGGTCAAGAAATAACGGGTTCCCATTTGGCATCACATCCAGCACCTGGGTGCTCCATTCTGTGCCCTCCTGATATATGTAGCCGGTGTTTCTATCCATCCACGAATTGTTCATGGTGACTGGTAAATAATAATACTCTTCGCCTGCACTCCATGCACCATCAGTAAAAGACATTACTTGCGCTGTGTAATTTTCCTCATAGTCGCCAATCCATTGTGCGCCCGGGCCAAAGCTTATTGCGTTCTTGTAATAAAGAGAACCGCATTTAATTACAAAACGCAGCACAATTCTTGAAGGTATATTTTGCCCCGTGAATGCACTACTTCCACCGGGATAAGTGTGTTGGTATTGTAATTGCAACCGCAATTCTGAGCTGCTGCTGTATACTAGCTCTTGGTCGGTTATGGTGTCGCCAATTTCGTCCTGTGCTGCATTTGGGTTCAAATATTGCACCCCGGTAAACAGCGGCAAATTCGCATTGATAATCCAGGTTCGTTGAACCTTTCGCAAAGGTGGTAAAAATGTAGACGCTCCCCCAGCAAGCTTCACGAAGTCCGTTCCGCTTTCTTTTTCTGCGTTTACTGAAAATGAAATACCGCTAACCAAAGCGCTTTTGGTAATCTTCCAAAGAGTTAAATTCGAATTATCTATAGCGGCCCCTACTGGAATAAAGTTGAAAATTCCATTGGCGTAAAATAACCGGCTGTTAAATGTGGTGCATAGATTTTCAAGTACCGTGAACGTGTCGAAAAATTGAATCACGCCATCATTGTCAACGTTGTAAAATGCTGAGTGGTCCACACGTGCTTCAATCAAAGCGTTTGTACTTGAGAAGTCCGTAGTTGGGTAAAAGTTATTTGCGTACTGAATAATAAAATCCGTGCTGTCGTATATGTGAAGCGCACGCGTTTTCAAAATTGCTTTTGCAATGTGTACCGCTATGTTGTCGCGCCCGGTGTACTTTACTCCGTCGTTATTGTACAGAATGTTTTTGAGGTTTCCCAATTCATCCACCGCTGTAAAGGTGTTCATGATTGGATAAGCCTGATCAAGTAATTCAATTTGTTCCGACAAAATAACACCCGTCCAAAATAAAACGTTCGTGTTGTCCGGGTCTTTGTAAATTGATAGTGTGAATTCAGGGTCTTGCGATGTTGCTAGCGCGGTTATGAAAAGGCTGTGCTGTGCGGCGTTTTCAACTAGCGTAAAGGTCACTTCGCTACCAATTACGGCCTGCATTCGGTTTTCATTGTCGCCACTATACCGCAAGGTAAAACCATCAGCGCCAACATTGAATTCAAACGGCGTTACCTGCCATCCGGCTTGGTGGATGTTTAGCCGGTAATCATTTCCAAGGTCGTCCTTGAATTCCGCGAAAAGTCTGATTGCATCTGCCATCTTAAAATCCTCTAACTCGGTTTCGGTCTATTGCATTGCGTTCGCTCGTTAACAAGATGTCACGCCCGGAAATCTTACCGGTAACAACTACGTTTTGCCCTCCTAACATGGAGCGCAATTTATCCAGCGGCGCGATTACTTCCGGGTTGGTCTTTGCTCCTGGATACTCACCCACAAGACCCATCGTCGGGCCGCTGACAATTCCACCATCCGCAAAGGCTGGTATTGCTGAGAACAACCCACCTACCAAAGCGATACCGCCGGCAATCAAAGCTGGAATAACGAACGGCGCGGCTGGGCCTGCAAATTTACCGCTGCTAATCATTGCTTCAATAATTGATGCCTGCGAACCAGCAAGCGCGGCCATGATTATGGTCTTTGTCATTTCCACAATGGCTTCCTTTCCGCTTGCTGCGCCTGTAATTATGGAAGCGAATGCACTACCAAAGGCAGCGCCAACAGAATCCGAAATGCTTACAAGCGAATCCATGATACTTTTTGTTTCTCGCAGCGGTTGATTAACGGCGACTTCAACATTTGTTAATGAACTTAAAAGCTGGTCAATGCCAGTCATTTCAAACGCGATTGGTTCAACTTGCGTGTTTTCCAATGTTGTCATAAGCATCCCAAGCGTTTCCGTGGTTTTTGCTATTTCTTTATTCGCGTTTGACGCGGCTGAAGCCAAACCGTTTACACCGTTTGAATCGTCTCCCGCTGCTTCGTCCGCTGTTTCTCCAAGGCTTTCAAGCTTTAACGTTACGCCTTCTTCAAGCGCTTGCATTGCCTTCAATTCCTTGTTGGCTTCCTTAAGTTGTGCGGTTAGCTTTTTTAAATCTCTACCGGCTTGGCTGTTGGTGCTTCGCTTATACGGAGCAAGTTCTTCAATCGCTTTTTTCTCCGATTCGATTTGTTCAACAAATGCCTTTTGCGCTGCCGTCGCTCCTGCAATTTGGTTGGCTTGTTCATCCAAGCTTAAACCTCCCAAACTTTCTTTCAGTTGGTCGGTCTTACTTGCTCCGTCTGTTGCCGCAGAATTCAGCGCAATCAATCCACCGACAACTAAACCAATCGCCATAGCAACCGCGCCGAACGGGTTGGCAAGCATAGACGCGTTCATGGCAAGCATCGCAATCCGCGCCAACTTCAAACCGTTTACAAGGTTTGGTAATATTATAAGCAAAGGCCCAATGGCTGCGGCCAAACCTGCTACGACTACAACCGCCGTTTTTGTTCCGTCGCTCATGCTCGCAAGCTTTGAAGCAAAACTAGCAATTGAATCCGCCATTTTTTTCACGATAGGAAGCAAAGCCTCACCCATAGAAATGCCTAAGGCTTCAACGGAACTTCTCAGCCTATCAAATCCACCCTGCGCTGTGTCTTCTAATATCTTCCGCGCTTTTAACGCTGCGCCTGTGTTCTCAATTTGTTTCTGTGTGAGTTCAGCAAATTCTGTACCTGTGCCTTGTAAAATTGGAATAATCTTACCGGCTCGGTCGCCGAAGACTTCAAAGGCTTGTGCAACGCTCAGGTTTCCACTTGTCAGCGCCTCAATTGCCTCCGTACCGGTCATGCCTTCCTTTGCCAACGTCACAAGCGACTTGGTTAAAGCCGTGCCTGCTGTCGAAGCGTCAACACCTGAGTTGACTAAAATACCCAATGCCGCCCCCGCTTGCTCAACACTCAAACCCATGGCGCTTGCCGTAGGGCCAACCGTCCTCATGGCCGTGTCGAACTTCTCAAGGTCTAGCGCGCTGCTACCGAATAACGTGGCCATGTTGTCCACGATCCGGCCGCTTTCGCTTGCGTCCAATCCAAATTGGTTCAGCGTAGCACCGACAACGCGCGCCGTTTCTCCTAACTCTGTATCGAAAGCAATCGACAAAGACAAAACGCCCTCGGTCATCTGCTCAATTTCCGTGCTGGTCTTTCCTAGCTTGGCGAGTTCCAGTTGTAATTGCCCTACGTCGGACGCGCTTTTTGATGTGCTTGCACCAAGTTCTTGCGCTTGTGTTTCCAACCTCCCCATCTCAGCAGCCGTGAAGCCTGAAACGGCTTGCACTTTGGCCATGCTAAATTCAAAGTCTGTGGCCGCCTTAACAGCCAAAGCACCAATGCCCAAAAGCGGTGCGGTCAAACTCATGCTCAGGCTTTTGCCCATCTGCGTGATGTTGCCCGTTGTTTGGCGCATTTGTTTCTTGACGTTGCCAAGTGCGCTGTTCAAGCCTCGCGTGTCTGCTCCTACGCGTACAATTAGATCACCTAATTTTGCCATGTCATTCGGGGGTTGCTATCTGTCGCAAGATACTGAAACCATCGGCGGCCTTTTCTTTCTTTTCCCATGGGAACGTCGCCAGGTCTTTCGGTGTGATCCGTTTCTTTACGTGTGGGTTGATAGTGATGGAAGCAAGCCACCGCGTTCGCTCCCATTC
>Ga0307378_10011169_pt1 | contig 11599 bp, 7 predicted proteins | sample UN1MG_FD_202238 | JGI IMG/M metagenome (GOLD analysis project Ga0307378, IMG submission 202238) | Soil microbial communities from Risofladan, Vaasa, Finland - UN-1 | ecosystem: Environmental > Terrestrial > Soil > Coastal area > Acid sulfate soil | place: Finland: Risofladan, Vaasa | collected...
TGGCGACGTGTATCGGTCTGAGCATACACCACGCGATGTGCTACGGCGTGCCCGTGGTGACCGACGACGATCCCCGCACCCAGACCGCCGAGTTCGAAGTCTTGCAGGATGGTGTCAACGGACTCACCTATCGATCCGGCGATCTGGGCGACTTCTGCCGAAAACTCTGTTCCATTCTCGACCATCCGGATCTGGCGGGGGCCATGTCGGCTGCAGGCAAACGTCGGGTGGAGGAGGTCTACAATATCCAACGCATGGTGGAGAGATTCCATGCCGGCATCGAGCCGCTGTTCGATCCGTGCCGCACAAGCCCTGCGCCTTCAACAAGCGGGTTGGAACTCCATCGGGCGCTACGTCGCCAACGAGACCTGCTGCACCAATGACCGGTCAGGACCCATCGAACCGGGCTCAGCCATGAAAACAATCCTCGACAAGAACCCGGCCGCTACGGACCGGCGAAACCAGTCGGATGGAAAACTGCGGGACTCCTACGATGAAGTCTACCGCGACGAACCGGAAGGATTGAGCAAGCTCAGCCTCGGCCGCTGGCCGCGGAACCGCTGGGAAGCATTGGTGCACGCCTTTCCTCCCGATGCCGGCAGCGTCCTGGAAATCGGCTGCGGTAACGGCATCGTGCTGCATCACGTGGCCGACCGCTGTCGAGAACTCGCCGGAATCGAGATCGCTGTGAACCGCTGTCGCGTCGCAGAGAAGAACCTCGCGGACCTGGAAAAACCCGTGGAAATCATTTCCGGCAACATCGAGCGCGGCATCGACAAGGCCGACGGGAGCTTCGACGTGATCATGTGGGCCGACGTGATCGAACACGTCGTCGATCTGTTCGCCGCCATGCGCGAGATCCACCGGCTGCTGGCGCCGGGAGGGACCTTGCTCACCGCGACGCCCAACGTCGCCTATCTTCCGCGCCGCCTGCAATTGCTTCGGGGCAGATTCCCCGGCACTTCGGCAGCGCAGGAGGGTTTCGGCGTTCGGCCCGGCGAAATGTACGACGGCGGGCATCTCCACTATTTCACTTGCAGTTCGCTGAAAAGGCTTTACCGGCAATTCGGTTTCCAGGTCGTCCGGACCGTCGGATTCGGCAGAGTGCTGGGGCGGCTGCGAAGTCTCTGGCCGTCGCTGCTGAGTGGGTCGGCACTGTTGGTAGGAAAGAAAACCGCCGCGTGACCTTCGCGTCACGGGCACTATCGCGTATCGGGATATTCGCAAGATGAGCGTGATCGAACGCCTGAAAATACGTTTCAGAGCACACGTGGCCGCTCGCGTGAACTTCGTGGAAAACATCCGCTGCATGAACCTTGCGTCCCGATACGAAATCGACGGGGGATTCCAGCGCATCTACTTCTACCACATCAGAAAATGCGGCGGCACCAGCCTGCACCGGATGTTTCTCGGGCTCGGTGGCGAAGAAAGCCGGACCGTCCATACGAGACTCAAGGCACGGCTGAGGACGAGAAGCGGCAACATGGTCTTCGTAGCCCACGAGAAGAGACTCATTCAGCACGGGCATTACTACTACGCCTATTCCCACCGGCCGGCGCACGAACTGAAACTGCCCGAGAAGACCTTCACCTTCACTTGCCTGCGGGATCCGCTGCGGCGACTGGTTTCCCACTACCGGATGATTCTGGAGTACAAGAAGCTGGGCAAGCAGGGCGGCAACCTCGACCGGGAATCGAAATGGTTCGACGAAAGCTTCGGTGAGTTTCTGGCCAACGTTCCGAGGGAGCACCTATTGAATCAGTTGTACATGTTCTCCAAGGACTACGACGTCGACGAGGCGTACGGCAACGTTATGAACTGTTCGTGCTTTTTCCTGCTGGAAAGGTTCTCCGACGGAATCCAACTCCTGTCTTCCAAGCTCGGAATCCAACTCAGGCCCGAACATGCGCGAAGCACCTCGATCGACGTGTCGATCGAAGACAAGGAACTGGACCTCGCACGAGAGAGACTTCAACCCGAAATACGCTTGTACGAAAGACTCGCGGCCGTGGCCGGCTGACCACCTGCCGGGTCTCGGTTGCTTTGCCGTGGGAAAAGGGGACAGGGATCGATCCGATGCGAATTATCCATGCCACCAACTCGCTGGCTCGAAGCGGCGGCGGACTGCCTCCGGTCGTCTGGGGGCTCGCCCTGCAACAACACGCCGCACGTCACCACGTCCGCGTGATGGGCCTGGAAGACCCTCACGACCGGAAAGACTGGCCCGCCGATCGCGATCCGGGGATGGAAGTGAAAACCTTCCCGCGAACCGGTCCGGCCAAAGCGGCCTTTTCCCGCGGGCTGCACGCGGCGCTATTGGACCGGTCGGTCGGCGGCGACGCGGACGTTCTCCATCAGCACGGGCTGTGGACGATGCTTTCCCACAGCGTACACCGCTGTCGCAAGCGGTGGCGGCTCCCGTCGGTCATCACGCCCCACGGCATGTTGGACGAGCCCCGGCTGAAAGTGAGCAAATGGAAAAAGCGACTCTTCGCCCTGGTTTGGGAAAGGAGGAACCTCCGCTCGGCGTCGTGCATCCACGCGCTGTGCGACGCGGAAGCCGAGAGCATTCGTCGTTTCGGCATCGACGTTCCCGTTTTCGTGATTCCCAACGGCATCAACGTGGAAGACTATGCCGACTTGCCGGACGGCACGCAGTTCGCGCGGCGATTCGCTGGCTGCAAGGATCGTCGCGTGGTGCTCTACTTGGGACGCATCCATCCGCTGAAAGGGCTTTCCCCTCTCCTGGACGCGTGGAAACGGATCGCAAGCAAGCGCCACAACGACTGGATCCTGGCCGTGGCGGGAATCAGCCAACTCGGCTTCGAGGAAGAAATGAAACAGAAGGCCCTGGCGACAGGGCTGCAGGACCGGGTCCTCTTCACGGGCCCGCTCTACGGCCGGGCCAAGCTGGAAGCCTTTTCGGCGGCCTCCGTTTTCGTGCTCCCGTCGTTTTCGGAAGGCTTCGCCATCACCGTCTTGGAGGCCATGGCCTGCAAGATCCCGCTGGTCATTACGCGCCAGTGCAACTTCCCTCGAGTCGCAACGGAAGGCGCCGGCTGGGTCGGCCGGCCGAACGCCGATTCGCTGGCCGAACTGCTCGACGCCGCACTTTCCTCGTCCGAGTGGGAATTGAAGATGGTCGGCAGGCGGGGATACGACCTGGTCCGACGGGAATACGCCTGGGAGCAGGTCGGCCGGCGGATGCTCGACGTGTATCAGTGGATGCTCGGCGGAGGTTCCATGCCCGCTTGCCTTCGCGCGGCCTGACGTCGCCCGCAGTCAACCAGAAAAGGAGAGCGTGATGAGTTGGCAAACCAGCGCGCTGGACAGATGGTACTACTCCAAGCCCGGCTGGAAAGGCGGAACCGAGCGATTTCACGACTGGGTGGAAGAAACCGCTTCGCCGCGCGGCTGTTGCCTTGAAATCGGCGCCGGACCCGAAAACGCGACCTCGAAGTTCCTCGCGTCGCATTTTGACGCGGTCGACGGGCTGGATATCGACGAAGCGGTCCGTAGGAATCCGCACCTGCGAGCCGCCTGGGTCTACGACGGCGGAGAGTTTCCCATCGCCGGCGAGTCCTATGAGTGCCTGGTGGCCGACTATGTGCTGGAACACGTCCGGCGGCCGTCGCTGTTGCTCTCCGAGGCCCTCCGCGTGCTGAAGCCCGGAGGCCGTTTCTTCTTCCGCACGCCCAATCTCTGGCATTACGTGTCTTTGGGCGCCCGACTGACTCCCCATTGGGTACACGGCCGACTGGCCAATTGGCTGCGCCGCCTGCCACCTGAAGCCCACGAACCCTATCCGACCTTCCATCGGATGAACGCGCGGCGGCGGCTGCGGCGACTGGCCCTGTCGGCAGGATTCGAGAATATCCAACTGAGAATGATCGAAGCAGAGCCATCCTACGGTCTGGCCAGCCGCCTGTTGTTTTACCCCTTCATGATTTACGAGCGGATCGTCAACTCGTGGCGGGGCTTCGAGCCGTTTCGGATGAACATCCTCGGCATGATCGAGAAACCGCGTTCGGCGGCGTCCGGACAGCGTCCGGCCGCTCGGAACGCCGCGTGAGTCGCCGCTTGTGGTTTGACCTTGACGCGATCAAGGGCGTCGGGCAATAATTGACCCGCACGTGACCATACCGTTGGGTGATACGGCTCCACCCCCTAGTCCGGATTATTCATAGGCTTGTAGCTACGTTCGCCAGAACGTGGAGCGTGCCCAAGGGTTACGACCACGTTCTGGCGAACGTGGCTGCGACAGTGTGTCGGGCAATTCCCGGGGTCATGAATAATCCGGGCTAGCCGCCCCAGGACTCCGACCATGCGGCTGACACTCATCAATCAGTTCTATCCGCCCGACATTGCCCCGACCGGTGCCCTGTTGGAGTCTCTGGCGGAACATCGGGCCGATCGGGGGGACGAAGTCACGGTCGTCACGAGTCGGGGTGGGTACGTGAAGGCCTCGACGAACCGGTCCAAAACAAATAAGCGCAATCCGTGCGTCGATCGCCTCTGGACTCCCCAATTCGGCAAAGCGACCATCGTCAAGCGATGCCTGGACTACGCCGCGTTCTATCTCTTGGCGGCGTGGCGCATGCTCAGGCTGCCGCGCCAGGACGTGATCGTCGCCATGACCACCCCGCCGTACATCGCCTGGACCGCGCTGCTGCACAAGCTCCTGCATCCGAGAACCCGCGTCATCCTCTGGAGTTCGGACTGTTATCCCGAAGTGGCCGAACGGGCCGGCGTGATCAGACCGGGAGGGATGCTCAGCCGGCTGATGCGGGCGGTCAATCGGGCCATGTTTCGCAGCTTGGACCACGTCGTTTGCCTCGATACGGCCATGCGTTCTTTGCTTCAGTCCCACTACGCGCACGAACGGGCTCTGCTGCCGGCCACCGTCATCCCGAATTGGGAGCCGGCCGCGTTCTATCCTCCCGAAATCGGCCCGCGGCGACCGTCGGAAAGGGCCGACCGAGGGCTTGGCGAAAGATTCGTGGTGCTCTACTCCGGCAACATGGGACGCGGCCATCGGTTCGAGACCGTCATCGACGCCGCCGAAGCACTGCGAAACGAACCGGTCACTTTCCTGTTTGTCGGAGCAGGCGCGCAACGCAGAGCGATCGAAAGCGCCAAGCGACAGCGGAACCTCGAAAACGTGCTCGTCGACGATTACGTGCCGAAGCAACGCCTGCGTGCGCTGCTGGCCACGGCCGATTGTGCCCTGATCACCATGCGCGACGAGATGCTGGGACTGATCAGCCCCAGCAAGCTGCACGCCAACCTCGCCATGGGCATTCCGATCATCTACGTCGGGCCCGAAAAAAGCAACGTGGACGAGGCCATCCGGCAGTTCGACTGCGGCGTGAGCCTCCGCCACGGCGACACGGCCGGCCTGGTCGACTTCATTCGCGCCGCCATGAAGGATCCGCGATACCTGGCCGATCTGGGAGCCCGGGCAAGAGCGGCCTTCGACCGGGCGTATTGCGACCGGTGCACGCTGCCGATGTTCGACGCGGTAATCGACCGCACGCCGCTTCCCGACCGAACCGTTCGCGAGATACCCCCGCAGCGCAAAGCCGCGTAATGGCAACACATGCAGGACGGATTTCCAATCCGCCACCGCTTCTGCTTTTCCGTGACGGAATACTCGCACAGCGCGGGGTTGCAGAGTGTTACCGTTTAGGGCCCGCGCAGAAGTATCTTGTCCAATTGGGTGGCACGCCCTGAGGAACGAAGGGCGTGGTTTGGCAGGTTTTCCACGCCCTTCGTTCCTCAGGGCGTGCCACCCTCGCTGAAAAATGTGCAGGTTATTTCTGCGCGGAACCTTAACGGGCGGGCTTGCCCGCCGTTGCCTTCTCTCGGCAAGATCTCAAGGTGTTCCGAATTCCCCGGGCCTCTTCGGAGTCGTAGCTGACGAGCCTCATATCCAGCAGTTCCCGGCAAGCGTCGCTCGCCTCGTCGTATCGTTGCATCGCCACGAGGACCTCGATCCGGTTGATACGGGCTTCGAAATAGGTCGGCTGGAGTTCGATCGCCGCGTCGAAGTGCTGCAGTGCTCCTTCCAGGTTGTTTCGCCCGAACCTCAGTGCGCTTCCGAGGTAGAAATGCACGAGGCCCCACTCGGGCCGCAGTTCCAGCGCCCTGCGCAAGTGCTTCTCCGACATTTCGAAATTGCGGAGCCGAAAGAAGGCCAGACCGAGACTCAGGTGAGACTCGGCGTGCTCGTCGTCGACGTCCAGGACCCGATGGTAGTAATCGATCGCCTCGAAGAACCTTCCCTGTCGCGCACGGGCCAGACCGAGATTGTGATTGGCCACGACGCTTTCTTCGTTGACTTCCAGGGCATACTCGAACAGCGTGACGTCGTCTTGCCACAAACCGGTCTGGACGATCGTCATAAGTCCCAGAACGCCCAGCACGGCCGTCGAGATCCCCACCGTCCAGCGGTTCCAGCGGAGCGAGAGGTACCAGCTCAGTGCCAACGCCGGGCCGAGCATTGCCAGATACGCGTAGCGGTCGGCGACCGTCGAGATGCGTTGGTACACGAAAGGCACCAGTCCCAGCACGGGCAAGAGCCAGGCGACGAAAACGGCCAGCGCCGTCAGCCACACGCGCCGATACCTCACACACGCCAAGGCCGCCAGCAACACGGCCGGCAGCAGCCAGGCGACGTAGAACGGCCACTGGCCTATCACCCGAACCGGCGTCCGGCCGTAGTCCGGGGCGCATTGCAGCGGGGCGACCAGCTTCTGGACATAGAACGCCAGCGCATCTCCGGCCAGCAGCGGCCGGGCCCAAAGCGGCGGCACGAAGGAGAGCCACTGGTCCGGCTGGCCGAGCTTCGTCAACACCGTCCAACCAACCGCGACCACCAACCAGGGAACCAACGCTGCGGCGACTTGCCGCCACCGGCGCCCCAGCAGTCCCGCTTCGAGCGCGCCGAGGATCAGCGGCACGGCCACGGCCGCCGGTTTGGCCAGCAGCGCCAGCACGAACGCCGTGGTGGCCACGGCATAATGAATGGCGGCCGACTTGCGCGACGCGGTCGCGTCGGTGAAGCAGAGGTACTGCCAGACGGCCGCCAGCGACAACGCGCCGCAGAGCAGGCCGCGGGTCTCCGAGATCCAAGCGACCGACTCGACCTGGAGCGGGTGCAGCCCGAAGAGCAACGCGCCGACACAGGCCGCCCCTTCGTGGCGGAACAACCTTCGCAGAATCACGAAGACCAGCAACACGCACGCGATGTGCAGCAGGAGACTGCCGAAGTGGAAGACTGCGGGGCTTGGCGGTCGGCCGGCCAGAAAGGCCTCGGCCGCGAAGAACGTGTAACTCAAAGGAACGTAGAGACCGAAGAAGGGCTCCGTCGGCTCCGCCCAAAACTCCCACACGCCGTACCAGGTAACCGGATTGAGTCGAGGATTCTTCAACACGTGTTCTTCGTCGTCCCAAGCCAGGAAACCGTGTCCGGCCACCTGGCCGAAGACGGCCATCATCACCACGACCAGCAGCAAGGCCGGAAGCAGGAAACGCCGGATCGACGGGCGGTTTGGTGCATTCATGGAAAATGGGACGGCCGATCTTCGTGTCCCGGCGAAAGGGACGAAACCTATCATCCTACTCCGACGCCGGGACATTGACAATCGGACCGACCGGCGATACGTTCGAGATTGGGTTTGCCTTGTTCCTCCCTCGGCGAGATGAGTTCATGCCGGATGTGATCGCTGCACGTGTCCGCGGGCTGCTGAATTCCGGGCAGTGGCACGGCATCGGCCTGGTCGGCGCGGCCATGGCGTTGGCGGCCGTGCTGGCCACGGCCGGTCTGACGAACCACCCCTTCTGGGACGACGAAGCCAACACGGCCATCTACGGGCGGAACCTCCTCGAACACGGACGGCTGACCGCCTGGGATGGAACGAACGTGCTCGGCTATGCCTATGGGGGAGCGTTAGGCCCGGACTTGGGCAGGGAACTCCGCGTGCCTCCGTTGCCGGCGTATGTGGCCGCGGCGGGGATGTTTCTGTTCGGCAAGACGACTTTCGGTGCCCGGATCCTGTTCGTGGCGGCCGGCGTCGTTTCGATCGGTTTGATCGCCGTCTGGCTGCGGCGTCACTTTTCCCGGCGGTTTCCCTATTGGCTGCCGTCGCTGATCCTGGCGCTGAGCCCGGCGTATTTGCTGCTGATCCGCAACTGCCGCTACTACGCCCTGGGTATCATGCTGACGCTGCTGATCTGGATCTTCTGGGCACCCGGCACGTCGCGAGGTCGCACGTCGCGCGGGTCGTTGTTCGACCGGCGGTCTCTGCTGCGCTATGCCGGAGTGGCGGCGGCCGTGGTGCTGCTGGTGCAAACGCACTATCTCAACGCCGCGGCCGTGCTGGTGACGCTGCCCTTGTTCTTCATCGACCGCCGCTATCGGCAGCCGAGACAATACGTACTGCTGGGGATCGTGTGCTGCGTGGCGGCGACCGTGGGCGGCTGGATCCTGCTGACGGCCAACCCGTTCCGTACCGAATACGCGATGCGGCACGACTGGCTCTTCCCGAGCGCGCTTCAAGTGGACTGGTGGCCCCATTTCTACAAGCACTTGGGGTGGTTGCTCCGCGACCTGGGCACGCACGAGTTCTTCCCCTGGTGCCTGGTGGTTGTCTTGCTGGTTCCCTTCCTGCCGTTGGATACGCGGCGGTTGCGGCCGCTGGCGTTGCGGGGATGCATTCTGGTCGGCGTGACGCTGGTCTATGTCGTGCTCGCCGCGGCGTTGACTCCCTCGGACATGGGCAAGGGCCCACTGGCCGAGATGCGATACGTGGTGCCGCTGGTCGCGGTGGGTTGTGCCGTGGGCTCGCTGGCGCTGGTGATCCTCTGGCGTGCGCTTCCCGCGCTGGCCCCGCTGGTGGCCGTTGTGCTGCTGATGTCGAACGTCCTGCACCTGGGTTTCCTTGCCCGGCGGGTCGACGACACGAGCGCGTGGTGGCCGCCGACCTTGTACCGATACGTCCACGAGATCTTCAACGACTACGAGTCGGGCGACGAGGCCATGATCGCTCTGTTGAAGAAGCTGCCGCCGGGGACCACCGTGCGGACGTGGCCCACCTATATGACCCACCCGGCGATGTTCGAGGTCCCCGCGCTGCACTATTGCGACCAGTTGACCGAAGCGAAGCAGATCGACGAGGATCTGCGCGGGCAGCTTCCCGATTACGTATTCGTCGAGCGGGCCCGGCCGCAAGTAGTGCTGGTTCCGGCGTTGTATCTCAGCGAGGCGCTGTACGTCCTGGAAGGGCGGTTCGGCGCCGGTTCGTACGAGCTGCGGAAGTCGTTGCCGCCGGATTGGCACTACACTTCCAAGCCGGAGATTCCCGCACGCTTTTTTTCCCGCCCGTCGGCTCCTCGCGTGGGCATGTCGGTGCTGGTGGCGACGGACGGGCCGGCCGCGGAAGATGTGGCGTTGCGGAAAGGAACCATCGATGTCGCCGCACACGACCGGCTGGGCAGGGAGTTCGCCCGCGACGCGATGTTCGAGCCGGCCGCCGTCGCGGCGACCGTCCACTTCGTCGTGGTCTTGCAGTCGAATCCCGCCTACCAGGAGGACTATCTCAGGATCGCCAACGCCCTGATGCAGCAGCAGACGCCCTGGATCGCGATGCCCTACTACGAAGCGATCGTTGAAGTCGACCCGGAGAACGTGTCGGCACGCATGGGACTGGCGATGGCCCTGTGGTCGGCCGGCCGGTCGGACCTGGCGGCGGATCAGCTTCGCCAGGCTTTGCAGGTGGTCGGCAAGGATTCTCCGGCGGCACGACAGATCCAAGAGATATTGAAACAGATCGAGGGGAAAGGGACGGAAGAGGGCCAAGCCGCGCCCTTCGTTCCTCAGGGCGTGCCATCATCAAGCGACCATTCGACAAGAAAGCATTTAGCCGGCGGGCTTGCCCGCCGTGTGTTTCCTCACAATCTCCACGATTAACACGCTCCACGATTAACACGGCGGGCAAGCCCGCCGGCTAAATGATGAATGCATCGCTCAAAATAGGTCGAAAAGCTCGGCCGGCACCGGACAAGAGAAGGTGCGGTGAATGCGGCTCTGAAGGAGTACGTCAAGTACCGAAAGCAGCTTGCCATTCTCGACTTGGCGGGCAAGGTCGATTTTGATCCGGACTACGATTACAAGGCCGAACGGAGGAGAAAGCGGTGAGGGTCATCGCCCCAGCAGGTTGACCGCCCGGACCGTCCGCGTGCGTTCTTCGATCTCGTCGGGAAGATGGCCTTTGAACCAGGCCTTCGCGCGGTACGTGAACTCGTCGCCGCCGGGAAGAAACCGCATCGGCGGATAGTGCGTGGCCAGCGGATCGTTGCCCAGCGTAGTCGTGTGCGGCTTCTCGTGACAGCCGGCACAGGACTTCAACTCGCCACCGCGCGGGTAGATCCAGGTTTTCTGGTTGCCCAGCACGCGGCGGTCGCTGTCGAGCACCTGGAAGTGCAACAGCCGATCGGCCGGGGCCTCGACGTAGAACGAACCGTCCGGCGCCAACGGCGCCGTGCCCAACACCCGGGCAAACGTGCCTCCGTGGTTCTGCCACACGGGGTTCGCGTTGGTGTGCGTGCTGTGCCGGGCGACCATCGGCACGCCTTCGATCAGCCGAACCAGCCGCCCGCGCACCGGCACGTCCGGCTCCTGCGAAGCGAAGACCGACGTGCAGACGAACCGCCCGCTGTAGGCGTATCGCTGGGCCTTGACCGGCTGGATCATCGGCTGCGACCGGGCCATGATCGGACGCGGCTCGAAATCGGCCGTCGCCGGGTCGTTGTAGATCAGCTCCACGGCCTGCGTGGCCGGATCGAACAGATATAGCCCCAGATCGACCTTCGCACGGTCCGATTCCTTCAAGGTCGAAGCGCAGAGCACCTTACCGTCGGGCAGAGGAAATGGGGTCGTGTACGAGCGGGTCTGGTTTTCCGGGGTGATGATCCGTTCGGTCGTTCGTTGCGGGCCGATCAGCGTCAACCCGCCTTGGGTCACGACGACGACGTGCCGCCGGTCGGGCATCGGCTGCGGCTGGGTCATCCGCAGTACGCGGTGCGTCAGCGGTGCTTCCTGCCCGTCGGCCGGCGTGCGGGGGCCGTGGTCGAGGTTCCGCCAGAAGGGCCGCCGTTCCGGGCCGTAGAGGACCATGTCCTGCGTCCCGTCGGCGTGGACCGCGTGCAGGGTCAGTTCCGTCTTGTTTCGCGAGTAGAACACCTCCAGCCGGCTGAAGACGATCCGCCCGTCGTGCATCACGGCCGGCTCGTTGTCGCGGCCGATGTTCGTGGCGATGGGATGGATGTCCGTGCCGTCGGGGTTCATCACGCACAACGCCGTACACGGATAGCCGTGATACTCGTCGCGAATGCCGCTACGGCTGGAAGCGAACACGATCCGCCCGTCGGGCAAATAGGCCGGCCCCACGTCGTGATACGGGCCGAAGGTCAATTGCCTAAGCCCCGATCCGTCCACGTCGATCCGATAGACGTGCCACCACGGATCGTCCTGCCCGCGGCGGCAGAAGACGACGTGGGTGCCGTCCCAGGACAATTCGTGCTCGGCCACGTAGCCGTC
>Ga0307378_10011171_pt1 | contig 11598 bp, 13 predicted proteins | sample UN1MG_FD_202238 | JGI IMG/M metagenome (GOLD analysis project Ga0307378, IMG submission 202238) | Soil microbial communities from Risofladan, Vaasa, Finland - UN-1 | ecosystem: Environmental > Terrestrial > Soil > Coastal area > Acid sulfate soil | place: Finland: Risofladan, Vaasa | collected...
TATTTACTGCTTCTGCAATTTTAGCACGTTCTTCAGTTAAAACAACTTGACTTAAACCATCTAATTGTTCTAAAATTATTTTTTCAGTTGTTTCTTTCAATGCTGTACCTTCATCAAGTAAATGACGATAATCCATAGTTAATTGTTTCTCAGCAACACCAAGTTCACCACTATAAAAACCACGGATTCCACCTATAACCATTTTTACTTTCGCAATAAGTAAATTTCTTATTTGTTGACGTGCAACATCATTTGTTTTACTCCACTCAATTATTGTTGTTGGTGGGTCTGATGGTAATTTAACAATATCATTATTTTCTTCCAAACATTTATCCCTATCACCACCAAGAGTATTGTAATACCAATACCATACTTTTCTTCCAGCATAATGTTTACCCCAAGAACTGGCAATTTCATGACGGTCATTAGGTACAGGATATAAATGTAACATTTTTTCACCTGTTTGTAATCCAGTAATACGATATGTTAGTATTGATTGTAATACTCTTTGTTTCATTCTCCTATCCTGTGCAGATAATAGTGTTGAAAACGTTGGTTGTACATATAGTGCAGGACGACCAAGATATGACATTCCCATCATTCCAGCACTCCAAGCATTTAATGCGAACGGGTCAACTAATCCACCATCGATTTGAGGTGGAGTTTCCCATAATACCTCATTTACTTCACGACCTGCTGGAATTATATAATGTTGAGTATGTTCTTGTGTTACAATAAAATCTCTTTTGAGTTCCCAGCCATATGCTGCTGGTGCATTTGTACCTAAACCTACCTGACGACTATATGCATAAGTAAAACTTTCCATATATGTATTTGATTTGGTAGTAAACGCTGCAAGGAAATCACCAGTTTCTTGACTCATACCCTCAAGATTAATCCATTGTTGATGAATTAACCATTGATTAAGTAATGATGAATAATCTTCAACAGCCATTTCTAAATATGAATCTAGGTTCTCATCAGGAACTTCAAATGGTCTCATTGGATACCCTAACTCATGCTTAACTTTGAGATATAATTTATTCTTTTCAGCTACGGTTATTAATGCCATGTTGTAATGTTTTCTAATAAATACTAAAAAGTTTTTTTAAAAAATATTTTTGAAGTCAAAAAATTATCTTATATTTGTAGTTATCTTAATAAATAAGAACATTATGCATAAAATTGAATATGAAGTTGCTTTAAATGATTCTGGTAGACTATATATTGGTTTACCTGATAATTATGAGGATAAACCAGAAGACCGTTTCTTTGCAATTGAAGTAACAAGATATTTACTTCAGGACTTATTGAAACGTAGAAAGGAAAATTTAGATACACAAACAATTAGTGCTATGGATGAGGCTGAGAGATTACTTGGTCAAATCGGTGATGAAGTTGCTGTGCTATTATATGATGGGATGAAAGCCAGTGGTGAAATGACAATGATGTTAGACACTAGATATCATGTTTGGGTGAATTCAGTTGAAGAAAGAGATAATCTACCTGATAAAAATATTATACATAATAATAAAATATTTGATAGAGTTGAGGGATTAAGAGTAGGACTTAATGGTAGACATAAAGAAACTAATTTCCCTACATATCATATTTATGAATTAAAGGGTGGTATTACTAACGAAAATTGGGAGAAAATATCATGAAATCTGAAAAAGAAATGATTCGTGAATTAGAATCACAAGGGATTAAAAATTGAATATAAATCAATTGCTTTAATTCCTGAATATAACATATATGGTGAACCTAATTATGGTGTTATTGAAATGAGTATTCATGATGCATATCAGAAATTAACGAATAGACGGAAAATAAATATTGACCCTTTAGTAAGAAATAACATATGATACAAAACCCAACACCAGAACAAGATAGAATATTTTTATTCACAAAAAAGAGACCTGAAAATCTTTTAATAAGGGCACGAGCAGGTACGGGCAAGACCTCAACTGCAATTGAATGTGCAAAACTCCTGCCGAAAGACAAAAATATCACGTTTTTGGCGTTCAATAAACATATTCAGGAAGAACTCAAAACTAAATTGCCTGACCACATTAGATGTTACACTACTTACGGTTTAGGGGTATCAGCGATTAAAAGAAAATATGGTGATAGTATACAGTTTGATGAATTTAAAGCAGATAAACTAATTCAGAAAAAAGCGAAAAATTGGAAGTTAAATGATGAAATGACTGAAGAAGATATTTTCCATTATCTAACTAATATAAAGAAATTAGTTAATTTATGTCGATTAACTCTTACCCTCAAGCCAGAATATATACCATATATCGCAGACCGATATGACATTCCTCTTAATAAGCCGAAAGATATTAAACGTGTGCTTAAAATATTGGATGTTATGACAACCGATAGGAAAACATATGATTATACTGACATGATTTTCTTACCTGCCATTGATAATGGAATTTGGTTTTTCCCTCAAGATTTTGTATTTTTAGATGAAATACAGGATTTAAATCGTTGTCAAATAAGAATTATTGAAAAGGTGTTAAAACGTAATAGAACAACAAAGAAAATTGAGGGTAGACTTTTTTCTTTTGGGGACGATTCACAAGGGATTTATGGTTTCAACGCAGCAGATGATAAGTCATTTCAATGGTTTGAAAAATATCCAAATAGTAAAGTTCTTCCATTAACAACATCGTTTAGATGTTCACAAGCTGTGATTCGAAAAGCACAGGAAATTGTTCCAGAAATTAAAGCACTTCCTGATGCGCCAGAAGGTAGTGTTAGGGATGGGAATGTGCTTGAAGAAGCAAAAAGTGGTGATTTTGTACTGTGTCGAACAACAATGCCATTAATAAAATTGTTTTTTGAATTTCTTACTCAAAGAAAGAAAGCAATAATTAAAGGAAGTGATATTGGAGTTCATCTCATTGAATTAATTGGTAGTGTAAAAAATATTGAAAAACTAATTAGTTTTTGGGAAGCTGAACTCAATACATATCGAAATGATTTGAAAAGGGAGGGTATATTGAATCCTAGTGAACATAGTGGATACGCAACACTTGAAGATAAAGTGACAACATTATTATTTCTTGCTAGATTATCTGACAGTATTTTGGATTTAAAATATAAAATTAAGTCAATATTTACCGATGAAATACAAGGTATTGTGTTGAGCACAGTACATAAAATCAAAGGTTTAGAAGCTGATAGAGTATTTATTATACGTCCAGACCTTTTACCAATGCAAACATCAAAACCTTGGCAATATATACAGGAAAAAAATCTGGAATATGTTGCATATACCAGAGCAAAACATGATTTAATTTTTGATAGAAATTGGACTGATGAATCTTAAAAAAGAATAATGGAATTTTATAGATATGAGTTAGTACAATATGCTAACATGGGTGATGATGGTGAGTATGGTGGTAATAATAGATTAATAATACCCAACCCATCATTAATGTTACGTAAATATAATCTACATAAGGAAACACCTAAAGGGTATTGGATTGGTTACGGACATCCGAATAATGGTTATAGTCGAGGTGATTCAAGATGGGTGTCTAAGACAGCTAAGAAGCGTTATGCTTATCCAACAAAGGAAGAAGCATTACATAATTTCATTAAAAGAACCGAAAGTAGAATTAAAATTCTTAAAAATAAAACATGGTTTTGTGAAATTGGTTTAAATTTGGCTAAGAAAAAACAAATATTATAGTATGAAAAATGACGAGATTTAAATATTCAAAAAAAATAAAGAAATCTAATTGTCCTCATGATAATTTTAATGATTGTGATAAATTAGATACTTCGGGTATGTCTAAACCCGATTGTGAGGGATGTGAACGTAAAATTGCTGCTGATGAAAGATTGGAGAGCTTTAAAGAATTATATAAAATGATGTCAGACCCAAATCGAGAACAACCACCACCTCGAATCTCTGATGATATACCTAAACCTTTTCATGATGATTTTAGTACGAAAAATAAATGAAAGTAATAATTGCTGGCGGTAGAGATTTTGATGACTATAAAAGACTTTGTAGTTATTGTGATTATCTTTTACAATATAAAGATGATATAGAAATCGTTAGTGGTTGTGCTAAAGGAGCAGATAAACTTGGTGAACAATATGCTGAAGAACGTGGTTATCCAATAAAACGATTTCCAGCAGATTGGGGAAGTTGGGGAAATAGAGCAGGTTATTTGAGAAATGAAGAAATGGCAATATATGGCGATGCATTAATTGCGTTTTGGAATGGTGATAGTAAAGGAACACAACACATGATAAAAATAGCAGAAATCAATAAACTACAAACAAGAATATATCGTTATGAAAGATAAGACACTTAAAGAACTCGAAGATGAACTCGAAAAATTAAAAACATATCATCAATTTGCATGGGGAAAAATATGGTAGTGAACTTTGTCCTAATGAAATGATTGCTAAAGAACAAGCACTTGAAAAGGAAATTGATATTAAGAAACAAATTATTAATGATGAAAATATTTAAAAAATGGAATGGATAATTAAATTAACAGAAATAAGTAACCAAAGGATTAAAATAACATTCTTACCAACAGAAGAACTTGTCCGTATTGAAGGTGAATATAAACCTCATAATCAAAATTGGGTTGTGTTTAGTAGATTATCATATAATATGGTAATGACATTAAAAGAACTTACAAAACACATGGAAGATGTTGTTAATAAAATGAGAACCAGAATTAAGGAATATGAAAATTTTAACAATGGATTCAAAGTTCTTAAAGAAGTTGCTTTTGTTGAGGATGATGATAATTAATATTTCCAAAGAATATTATTAATTATTTTATTTTTTGAACACCATCTTGAAATTGTTGATTGATTAACATTTTCACTGATGGACGCTAATGATGTAGATTCATATGTCTCAATAATATCATTCGTTATTGAATTAATTTTAAAAACCTTTTTACATATAACTTCTTTTTGTTTTTCAGATAAACCTTGTTCTTTTTTTGTTTTACTTATTTTTCTTTTAGTTTCTTCATCACGATTTTTACCAAGCCAAAATTTAGGGGATGATTCGGATAAGAATTTCTTTTCTTCTTCGCTTTTTGATTTACCGTATTTTTTAGCTTCTTCAGTTCCAGCAGCAGCAATTCTTTTATTCACCCAATTATCTGTTTGTTTAATACCTAAATGAGACCTTGACATTCTTTCAAGCGTTTTAGTATCAGGAATAGCATTTTTACCGCCAGATTCAATGTTATAACCAATTTTTTTATCTGTAGTATTGTATTTTATAATATATTTAATCTCTTTCGAATTTAACTCTTCAATGGTTTGGGCTGTATCAATTATTGAAAATTCGAAGTTATCCCACCCATATTTTTTGAAAGAATTTCCCAAGTAATTATTATTAAATTTATCATATTTTAATGCTGCTTTATATTCATAAATCCTTTTATTTATGTTTCTAATTGTTTGTCCGATATAAATTTTATTATTAACCTTATTTTTTATCATGTAAATAAACCCATAAATAATCATCCCATTATCATTAACAAATAATTCGTATTTTAATTTACCACAATTCCATACCTTATATGAATTATTTAAAATATTTTCTTTTTGTATCTCACAGATAGATTGATTTTTTCTAAATTTATCCCCATATGTAAATTTGTGATATAATTTATTACTCCCATTAATTAAAAATTTATAATCAGGTTGGATATTTTTTGAGACCTTAAATCCATTACTTTCATAAATATTATGGTTTCTATTGACAAAATTTAAATCAGCAAAAGATAGTATTTTATTTGGAGAATAATCAATTATAAACTTTTTTAATAATCTATTAAATATTCCCACAACAATCAGTCCCATTTTAATTGAGAATCTTGATAATTCGTATGTTCCATTTTTATTCCCACCATTCATTCCTCTAACATAATCAAAGGTAATAACTGAGATAATACAATTATTATGATAAGCACCATAAAAAATTTGTGATTTATCAGTACCCTGAATATGATTTTCATTTAAAAATGAATTTTTTTCTTCATGTGAAATTATTTTAATTTCACAATTCCTTGCATTAATTCTTTTTTGATTAATAAATTTTAATTTATTGATTCTGTCTCTAATTAATTCCTTATGATTTAATATATTATAATAATTGTAAATAATACAATTATTATATCTCTCCAAATAATCATATTTTATTTTTTTTAATTCATTTCGTTTTAATTCAACCATATCATTAACCGATAAAAAAAGAATTATTGTATCATTAATAACAATTTTTTTCATATATCCTAGATATTAAAATTTTTGTTCTTTTTGATGGGTTTTTAGTTATAAAAAAACAATTCTTTGCTTTCTTATAATCTAATTTAAAATTGAATTGTTCTTTTGTAATATCAATAATTTCACCATTAAATTTATTTTTTAAGAACCAATGTGTCACCCCATTAATCTTTAATTTTGCAGGACAATATTTTTTTCTTTCATTATCATCTAACAAATAATATAATGCTTCGGTTGCAATATAACAATGACCAGTAAATTTATTTCTATTTTTCAATAATAGAAACTCCTTTTTCAATAAAGAATCATCTAAAGAATCTATAATTTCCTCGATTATTTCGTTCATGTTATGTTACATATTTATTAATGCAACACAAACATAAAAAAAAGAGTTGGAATTTCCAACTCTTTTTTATTTATGTTATTATTGATTACACTAAGTCACCAATTCCGAAGGTCTGAAGACCATCACAGAAGATTCTACCATAGTAACGGTTTAATACCATTTTCTTTGCATAACGAGTCATGATACCACGTATTGGTGTGAAATCGAATGGGTTATACATAACTGGTGTTAACTGCATTGGCACGTATGGGGCATATATGTATCCGGTCTCTAGGATACTTGTTCCTTTATGACCAATAAGCACAGTGTTAGCTGGTGAATATGGGTCACGATATACTAAGTAACGACCACTAAGTGTACCGATTTTCTCAATACCCATATTGTATTTATCCTGCTCTGGAGCAGCATTAGATACGTGGAAGTATTCTAAGTCATCAAATACAGCAGAAACTTCAGGAGAAACTACTACCCATGATGCACCACCACGAAGGGTTGCTTTGTGGATTTGTGCTGAAATCTGGTTGATTTTAGTAACCAATGTCTGATTCCAGTCTTTTTGTACACCGTAATACTGATTAGTACTACCTTGTTTACGTAAACCATTATAGTCCCAACGAGCAGTCCAAGCAGCACCTCTACGTAAGTCACGAAGAATTTCACGGTCAATCTCAGCAGCCATTTGTTCTGATAATAAAGCAGTTAATTCAGCTTCAGCATCAATGTTATGGAATGCTGACACGTCTTGTGCCAATTCAGGTGTCCACATAGCACGCATTTTACGTGTTTCAACAGAAACAGTAACTTGGTCTAATTGGAAAGTAACTTCAGCCATTCTTGAATCTTCTTCAAGGTCGCTGTAAGTTCTGTAAGTAACAGTGAATGTAGGAGTACTAGCACCACTAAGTGCTTGGTAACCATTAGTTCCTGCATATTGTAAGTCAACTAAAAGAACAAGTAGACCTTCTTTAGTCACAATAGCTTGTCCGTACTTTTGTACTTTTACGTTGAAAGGAATACCATCACCAGCAGTAATACCTTCAGCAGCATAAGGTGCTGGAGCAGTTAAGTCAATGTCGGCAACAACTTGTAAACCAGCTAAGAAACTTTCAGTGTCCTGTGGAACACCTGTAGGTCCAACTAATTTACCTTCTTCAGTAGAATAAATTCCACTAACATTCAATTGAACGAATTTATCAGTTCCAATAGTGAAAGTAACAGCACTAGTAGTAGCAGTTACAACGGTAATATCACCCTTTGAACGGTCAAATAATGAAGTTCCTTCTTCACCATACTTAGTTGCATAAAATGCATCGTATAATGAACGGTCTTCAAATTGAGTTCTAGCGTTAGCAGCTTTATCAGCAGCATTACCATATGCACCGTCAGGTGATGTATGTACGCCAAGTTCTTGTTCAGCCCAAGGTGAAGTAGTTGAATCAACTCTCACACTTGTTTTAGGGTTAATGTAGTACAATTTACCAATAGGTAAGTTAAGTGCTTGTACAGACACGATGTCATTTGCTAAAAGTTTAGCAAATACTCTACGGATTACAGGAAATGCAACGGTTTCAAATTGACCACTATTTGATGAGTCTGAAGATTCAGTTAACATCATATGTGATAATTGGTTTTCGAATAACTGAGCACAGTTTTCTTTTACGTTACCTTCTAATCCTTCTAACAGACCAATCTTTTCCCAACGATTAGTTGTTATTTCTCTTTGTTCACGGAGTTGTTTTAATCCAATGTTTCCAACATCTCCACTTTCGGTTAAAAATCCCATTTTTATTTGTTTTTTAAATTATTTTTAAATTATTTTTTTGCTTCCTCTATTCTCAGCATATTCAATCAACCTTTTCATTTTTTTGATATGGTCGTTGTCAGCATAAGCAGTTATTTCTTTTGCTTCTTCAATACTTTCTTTTGAAGATGAAGGTGCAACGGAAGCAGTCACCTTATTTTTAATATTTTCAGTTAAAGTTTTTTTACCTTCTTTCATTTCTGTAAGGAAGTTTTTATATTTCTCCTGAGAAGCAGCAATAGTATCAACTTTCTTGAACTCGTTGATAATTTTTATTTTATCTTCTTGAGTTAAAGCAAGACTTTCGTTCACCAATAGGTTATTTACATGCGCTAAGTTGGTGTTGAAAGTTGCCATCTCTTTCAATTGGTTACGATACTTGTCAAGTGCAGTTTTATATCCTTCTACCAATACATTCTGTTCTTTATCGTGCTTTTTAGTTTCGTTTAATTTTTTTGTTAAATTTTTGTTTTCATTAATTAAACTACTAATCTTTAACTCAGATTCTTTCATTGCATCACGTAATCTAGTTTCTTTACCATAATTGGTATTGTTCTGAGCACCAGTTTTTCTTGCATTGTCATGAGTTTGAGTATGTGCCATATTTTCATCAACATCTTGTTCATCCATTGATTCAGCACTACCACCTAATACAGCCATTACGTCTGCATCAGTTATCTCATCTTCTTCATCAATCATTGCAGTAGTAGGACCCCCGTTTTCACGACCCGGAATACTTTGTTTACCGCCTTGATTTTTTTGCTCTACAACCTCTTCTTCATCAATCATCGCTGTGGTAGGACCGCCATCATTTACTTTGTTAGCACCTTGTCCACCATGATTTTTTTGTTCACCAATACCTTGAATCATTTCGTCTATTTGATTTCTCATTGTAACTAATTTATCATAGGCAATTCCGTCATCACTACCACTTTTAGGGTTGGTGTTGATTGTTTCTAATTCATTCATTGCTGAAATTTCTTCTTCAATCTCATCCATAGTAATAACTTCGTCCATAGCATCAGCATTTTCGAGTGCAGTACCCACACTATTCGTATCAAGACCTGTCATGTCAAGTTCTTCTTTGATAGTTGTATCGTTAGCAAGAGTTTCTTGCTTCGTGGTAATTTTTTCAGTAAAAGTATCACCGTCTTTCGGATGTTTACCTTCTTTATTAGGTGTGTCGCTTTCAACATCACCCATAAAGTCTTTATCACGTTCTTCTTTTACAACGTCAGGTCCCGTTTCGGGAGCTTTTTCATCAAATGGCTGATTCTTTTCTTCAGCTTCTTTTACAACCTTTTTGGTCTCTTTTTTTGATTCTTTCATAACAGATTCTTCATTATTTGATTGTATTTTATCTGAGGTCTCAGATTCTTCTTTAGCTTCGTCTAATTTTTTATAAGACTCTTTAGCTTTTTTATTTTTATTTAATTCTTCCTTTAATAAGTTATTAAACTCTTCAGGATAGGTTTCAGCTAGATTTTTTTTAGCATTAGCAACAGCAGCTTCTTGAATTTCGCTATATTCTACTAAAGCCTCTTTAATTACTGATGATTTTTTGTCTTCTTTCATTTTCTTAAATTGTCGTATCTAACACTATAATTTTTATATAAATACATTCTCATTAGGAAAAAGTATGTTTTTTAATAAAAACAAGTTAAATTTTCTTGCATTTCTGGAAAATTATGATTATATTCTGGCGCATTACAATAAAAATCTCTTTAGTGTATCATTTATTTTAGAGTCTTCCTCCTTAATATAAATGCCGTTTTTATTAACATAATTCTCACCAAAATTAGCAATACTACCTTGTTTTTCTGGAAACAAAAAAGCTCCCGGAGTGCTTGGTGTAGCAACTAAATCAAAACCAATTAATTCGAAATCATCTTGTACGATATTCTCACCATTAATTTCTTTAAGTGTTCCAACACCACGACTTGAAATTCCTAATTTGATTTTATTTTGTAGATAGAGGACTATTTTATCACCAATTACTGAAACTATACCTAATTTAATATACCCGGGGGATACGATAAGTTTTAATTGACCATACAACACGTTCTCTTGTTCACCTTTACCCCACCACATTTTAGTAATCATGTGTGAGATATTTTGTAAAGAAATAATTGATGAATCCGGATGGTCAGCTTCTGATACTGCACTATTTGAATTAACTAATTCTTCATACAAAGAAACTTGTGGTAGTAATACTTCTTTGGGATAGATACGACCATTTTTATTTTTAACACCCCATTTCTGTAAAATACAATTAACTAAGACAGGTTCGTTTGGTTTTAATTCAAAATTTTCATTAAGAATATCTTTATTAATTTCAGAATTAATAAAACCAGCATCATGTTCAATTAAAATCCCAAAACCAGTATCACCTTCTTCTAATATTCTACTCAATTGTTTCTTTAACATCATAATTCTTTTATATAAATAGTTATATTTACTATTTTAACCAATTATCATTTTTTGAGTTTTATTATTATGAGTTTTATTTATGTTTTCAATAAAAATATGGGTTTCCAATTCCTTTATTTTTTCATTAAGAATTACTCTAACTTCTCTGAGTTTTTCCATTTTTGTCATAACATATATTTATTATATTGTTAGCTTTTCAACTTTCTCACGAATCTCAGTGAGAATATTTAAAATTTTAGTTGAATTACTACTATCAATTTTTTCACTCAAATCTAAAATATTTGAAACACCATTCAACACATGAAGAGTTTCTTTTTCACTTTCCATCCATTGATGACTTCTTTCTTCTTCACGTTTAAGCATATCAACCCTAATAGTGTCAAGTTTATCTTCATTTTCTTTCCTAATTATATCGATTCTTGCTGTATGTTGTTGCTGCATTAATTTATTTTCACTACATTTGTTTCGGAATACCCTTATTGTAGATAACATACCAATCCCAGCGAAAACTATTATTCCAATAAATAAATAAAAAAACACATTTTCCCAAATTGGATGTATGTGATTGAGCGAATCTATAATTTGAAGTATCATATTTCTGTTTTTAATAAATAGTCTAAATGCGCAATTAAATCTGTTGATTTTTATATTTCTTAATAAGAGGTATTTATATTTAAAATCTGAAGAATGATAAATGAGAATATAGTTGAAAGAAGTGGTAATGTATTGTTAG
>Ga0307378_10011172_pt1 | contig 11597 bp, 6 predicted proteins | sample UN1MG_FD_202238 | JGI IMG/M metagenome (GOLD analysis project Ga0307378, IMG submission 202238) | Soil microbial communities from Risofladan, Vaasa, Finland - UN-1 | ecosystem: Environmental > Terrestrial > Soil > Coastal area > Acid sulfate soil | place: Finland: Risofladan, Vaasa | collected...
GCCGTCACGGGGGAAAACAGGAAAATCAGCGGAGGATGTTCGTTCGCGGGTCATGGTCTGCCTCCTGTTGCAGTCCTGAGTGGGAAGTGAAGGCGGGGGAGGGCCGTCGAGATGCGGCTTTCGGGGATCAGCCTATCCCCCGCTTCCTGTCACGCCCGAAGTGTGCTATCGGCCGCAAGTGGCCGCCGGGCCGTCACCGCTTCCCGACACTCCGGGGCGAGTACAAACGAAAACACGCGCGGCAGCGCGGCAGCGCGTGTTGGGTGAATGCGTGGGTTGTGAGATTCTGCGTCCGTGCGTTCATAGCGGCATTCATCATACCGCACCGCCGCCCCAAAGTCAAGAATGTTCGCCGCCGGTTCGCCGATCGTTCGGACCGTGGCCCCGAACGGCCGATGCACATGGGTGAGTTTTTGATTGACAGGCGCCGTTTCCTGTGTTATGCTTCTCGTAGAGTCGCAAGCCGTATCCGTACTTCCCTCGTTTCGCATCTGTAGATTTCTCTAAGGAGTGCTGTCATGTGGAGAACAAGAAGAACCATGGCTTTGGTGGCCGAGGCAGTGGCAGTTGCTGCGGTGCTTGCCGCGGCCGGCGTTTTCATTGTGGTGAAAGGTGGCTGGCCGGCTGGTGTTCAAGAACCTGCTCGGCGGAGCTCGGTGGCCGCCGAATCGGCTGACGCTTATGGCAAGAGGCAGAGAGGGGGATTGTATCGCCCGTATAGGATCGGGGATACAAAGGGCATGAAATCAGCTGGTGCTAACCTTGTATCATTCCTGCCCGCACAATACCCGGGGCCAGGTCATGTCTCTGTAAGGTCCACGCCACTGCCGGGTGTGGCAATCGGGGGCACGTTGCCGGGCATTACGGACTACGATCTTTCATGGCCGGACGAGTGCACGTTTGAGGCACCGCATACGGCCACCGTTGGCGGCGCCGAGTACATCTTCGTGCGCTGGACCGGCTTCGGCAGCGATCGCTACGGGCGAGGCTGGAACACGGTCTATCCCGACGGGCAAAACACGATCACTGTCCTCGTGGAGTGCGATAGCAGCAACATCATTACCGCCGAGTACGTCGTCCGCACGTGGACGCTCAGTGTGGAGTCGGCGCCGTGCGTCGGTGTGGAGATCGGAGGCACCGCGCCCGGCACCACAGACTATACCGTGACGCGGGCCAACCAGGATATCGTCGTTCTCGCCGCGCCGCAGAAGCCCTGCGTGAACGGTCACTATACCAACTTCCTCTACTGGGTCGTCGACGGCGGGCCCCAGGCCGAAGGACAGGTTTCCGTGCAGATCACCATGAATGCGGACCGCACCGCCGAGGCGCGATACGACCTCCTCGGGGATGTGAACGGCGACTGCAGGGTGAACATTCTCGACCTCATCTTCATCCGGAATCGCCTCTCCGCAACCCCTGACCTCGACAACTCGCGGGCCGATGTCAATAAGGATGGCACGATAAACTTGCTCGATCTGATCAAAGTGCGGAATGAGTTGGGCGCGCGGTGTGAGTGACGGCGCGGACGTGCTGGCGTACGCATAGAAAGGCTTGGCACTTTCACGTGGGGACCGGGCAACCTGGACACCGACCCCCTCTTTGCCGCGCCCGGCGACTACCACCTGAAATCCACCGAAGGCCGCTGGAACCCCTCCGCCAACGCCGGCGCCGGCGCCTGGGCGCTCGACGACGTAACCAGCCCCTGCATCAACGCAGCCGATCCTGCAAGCGATTGGTCCAAGGAACCCTTCCCCAACGGCCGCCGCAGCAACATCGGCGCCTACGGCGACACCCCCGAAGCATCCAAGGCCAGGTGGATCATCCTCGGCGATGCTGACGGCGACACGCGGATCAACGTCCTCGACTTGATCTTCGTACGCAACCGCCTTGCAACGAAACGGCAGTGACACCCGGCGCAGCCGCCCGAAGCACCCGCTACCCTTGCCCTCGAATCCAGATGGCTAACTCGCAGCCATCTGCTTTCCGTGCGGGTGGGTCGGTTTTTCCGGGAGGTCGTCCATGCCCCGTCCGCGCGCGGAGTACCACGGTACACTCTAATACTGTAATAGTCTAGTACGTACAAAGACCCCCCCTACCCCCCACGCCGGTTATCCGTTGATTCACGCGCATTCACAACTTTGGTGTTGACATTGCATCATCGGCCGTGCATAATATGCTTGCCTGAACATCTGACCCAAATCCTACTCGACGGCACCGGCCAACTCTCGCGACGTGGAGGCGAAAGCATAATGGCCCACGAACCCGCCAAACTCGGCAGCGAGCTTTTCATCGTCGACAACAGCGACCAGGACTGGAAGGTCCTCCAGTACGTCCGCGACTGGTGCGGCCTGTCGCAGTCCATCGACATCGCCACCGGCTTCTTCGAGATCGGCGCCCTTCTCGGACTCAACGACGAGTGGCAGAAGGTCGACCACATCCGCATTCTGATGGGCGACGAGGTGTCGCAACGCACCAAGAGGGCATTCACCGCGAGTCTGGCACAGGTTACGGCCCGGCTGGACGGCAGCCTCGAAGCAGAGAAGGAGAAGAACGACTTTCTCGCCGGCGTGCCCGCCATCGTCGAAGCGATCCGCTCCGACAAGATCGAGTGCCGCGTCTACCGCAAGGCCAAGTTTCACGCCAAGGCGTACATCACCCACGCCCGCGCCGCCGTGATCGGTGCCTTCTCGCTCGTCGGCTCCTCCAACTTCACCCTGCCCGGCCTCACCGAGAACGTCGAACTCAACGTGCAGATCAGCGGCCTGAATGTGGCCGCCTTGCAGGAATGGTACGAGCGGCACTGGAACGAGGCGGAGGACGTGACCGCCGAAATCCTCCGCACCATCGAGCGTCACGTCCGCGAGTACACGCCGTTCGACGTTTACGCCAAGGCCCTCCAGGAGTTCTTCCGGGGGCACGAGATGACCGCCGATGAATGGGAGCTTGCCGGCCCCGACCGCGGCGGCTCACGGATGTACCGCGTCCTCGACAAGTACCAGCAGGACGGCTACCACAGCCTGATGAAGATTGGCCGGCAGTACGGCGGCGCCTTCTTGTGCGACGGCGTGGGTCTTGGCAAGACGTTCGTGGGCCTGATGGTGATCGAGCGCCTCATCCATGAGCGCAAGCGCGTCGTGCTCCTGGTTCCCAAAGGTGGGCGCGCGGACGTGTGGGAGCCCGCACTGCGGCAGTATCTGCCGCATCTCAACAGGAGTGACTTCAGCAATCTGGCGATATACAGCCACACCGATCTGGGGCGCGGCGGCGACTATCCCCGGCGGTTCCAGGACATCACCGAAATGGCCGATGTGATCCTGATCGACGAGGCCCACCATTTTCGCAATCCCGGCATCCTCGGCAAAGCTGAGGAACGCAAGCCCGGCATGTTCGTCGGGGCGGAGAGAAGGCCGTCGCGATACCGGCAGTTGTTCGACCTCATCGAAGGCCCCGACGGAAAGATCAAACAGCTTTTCATGCTCACGGCTACGCCGATCAACAACAGCCTGCACGACTTCCGCCACATGGCGGAGCTTTTCTCGCGACGCAAACAAGATTACTTCAAGGAACGCGGGCTGGGCATCAACTCGCTGCGCGGCCATTTCGTTGGAATGGAACGCGCCCTGCGGGAAGCTACCGGCGCGGCACACGAAGAGGCACTTGCCGAAACGAATATCGTCGAAGCCGCAAAGGTGCTATCCGGCGACCCCCTCTTCCAGGCTGTGGTGGTACAGCGCAGCCGGGCATACGTCAAGGAAAGCCAGATCAAGCAGAACGGGAACGCGGCCTGCTTCCCGGTTCGCGAGCCCCCGAGATTGGCCGACTACTCCGTGAAGAAGACCTACGGTCAGCTCCTCGCAATGGTCGAGAAAGCATTTGAGAAGAAGCCGCTATTTGTGTTGGGCATCTACTATCCCTTGGCGTACTACAAGGGGCCGAACACCGACATCGATCCGGCGCAGAAAAACCGTCAGATTCAGGTCGTAACCCTCATTCGCACTCAGTTCCTCAAGCGCTTTGAAAGCTCGCCCCTGGCGTTTGAGCGCTCCTGCGAGCGCCTGCTCCTGCGGCTGCTCACGTGGGCCACCAAGCACAGCGACACCGACGCCGAGAAGCGCCAGCTTGATCTCTGGATGCGTCAGCACAGGGAGGTCATCGATGGCGTTCACCAGCACGAGCACGAGTGGGCACAAGAAGATGACGCCGACGAAGACATCATCACCGATGAGATGCTCGAAGACGTTAAGCACCTGCCGCGGGACGAGTACAAGCTGAACGAAATCATCATGGACACCTTCCTCGACCTCGACCAGGTGGCCGAATTCCTCAAGGAGTTGCGCAAGTTCGAGCCGAAGCACGACGACAAACTCAAGGCACTCGTGAAGCTGCTGAAGACCGACCCCGTGCTCAAGAAACATAAGGTCTTGATCTTCAGCGAGTATGCCGAAACCGCGCGCTACCTGAAGAAACAACTCATTCTCGCGGGTATCCAGGGCGTCGAGGAGATCGACAGCGGCCGTAAGATCGACCGCAGCTCGGTCCTCCGCCGCTTCGCCCCCTACTACAACGGCTCGTCCAGCCGCGAGCTTGCCGCCAAAGGAACCGAAGAAATCCGCGTGCTGATATCCACCGACATCCTGTCAGAAGGCCTCAACCTTCAGGACGCCACGCGCATGATCAACTTCGACCTCCACTGGAACCCGGTGCGCCTGATGCAGCGGATCGGCCGCGTCGACCGCCGCATGAACCCCGAAGTCGAGGAACGCCTGGTCGCGGACCATCCCGACCAACAGGAGCTGCGCGGCAAGATCGTCTACTGGAATTTCCTGCCGCCGGAGGAGATCGAGGGCCTGCTGCGCCTCTACACGCGCGTCTCAAACAAGACCCTCCGCATCTCCAAGACCTTCGGCATCGAAGGCCGCAAGCTGCTGCGCCCGGAAGACGACTTCGACGCCCTCCGCAACTTCAATGAGGAATACGAAGGCACAAAAACCCCGATCGAGGAAATGCACCTCGAATACCAGCAATTGCTCAAGGACCACCCCAACCTCGTTGCCAAGCTCGACGCCCTCCCCGGCCGCGTCTTCTCCGGTAGAGACGCCCCGGCGGGGCGTCTTTCCCCCGGCACGCAAGCAGTGTTCTTCTGCTACCGCCTCCCGAAGCCCGATCACTCATTGCCGGCGACCGAGGGTAACCTGGAATGGACTGAGGCCGCCGGCGAGACGCGCTGGCTTCTCTACGATCTTTCCGCCGATGCCGTCATTGACGATCCGCCCCAGATCATCGAATTCATCCGCTCCGCCCCTGACACCCCACGGCACTGCGTGATGGAACACAAGACGCTTGCCGAGGTCAGGGGCAAGATCGAGAAGCACATCAAGAACACGTATCTGAAGATGCAGCAGGCGCCGGTGGGCGTCAAACCCACGTTGAAGTGCTGGATGGAAGTGAGCTAAAGGAGGCGGCCATGCCCAACGGGAACATTGAGCTTCTTCGAAACATCAAGACGCTTCCGTCGTTGATCAGATACCTGCGCGACGAGCTTGATTGGCCGATCGAATCGGATGATGTTGAGGATCTCACCTTCGATTATGAACCCGAAGAGCTCGGCTTGGACGCCCAGCATGCTGCCAAGGTGAGAGAGATCAAGCAACTCCGCCCCCTCGATACCAACCAGCCGTGGGGCATCTTTTGGTTGAGCTTCGAGAAGAAGCGGCTGCCGATGGTCGTGCTCAGGCGCGTTCTTGGCAATCTTGTCGTGAAGCGCCGCGCGAGTGGCCGGCGAGCCGATCAGCCGGCTTGGCATCTGCACGACTTGTTGTTCATATCCTCATATGGGGAGGAGGAACACCGGACGGTTTCGTTTGCGCACTTCGCCGAGGACCCGCACACCGATGAGTTGCCCGTCCTCCGCGTGCTCGGGTGGGACGATCAGAACTCCATCATGCACCTTGACCGCGTGGCGAACCGGCTGCACAGCAATCTGCGCTGGCCGGGCGATGAGGACGACGTAGAGGCTTGGCGCCGCACGTGGTCGGAAGCCTTTACGGATCGTTACCGCGAAGCAATACGTTCCGCCGACGAACTCATCCCTCGCCTTGCTGATCTGGCGGCCAATATCCGTCGTCGGGTAAGGGACGTGCTCGACGCGGAAACTGAGCGTGGCCCGATGCGCCGGCTGATGGTTGCTGTCCAGAAACTCCTGATCCACGACCTTAATGAAGACGGCTTCGCGGACATGTACGCGCAGACTGTCGCCTACGGCCTGCTTTCCGCCCGCTTCTCTCGACCAGCCGGGCTCACGGCCCAGAATCTGGTTCAACTCACAGCCGTCTCAAACCCATTTCTTGAAAACCTCCTCGAGAACCTGTTTCGATTGAACCGAGGCAAGTTCCATTTCGACGTGGATGAGGTCGGCATCAACGACGTGCTCGACCTCCTTCGCAACACGAACATCGAGGCAATCAAGGCCGCGTTCAGCGACAGGAATCCGACTGAGGACCCTGTCATCCGCTTCTACGAGGGCTTTCTGAAGCTCTACGATCGACGACAGCGCATCAAGCGTGGCGTGTTCTTCACGCCGCGACCGGTGGTTTCGTACATCGTGCGGAGCGTTCACGAGCTGCTGCAGAAGGAGTTCGGCCTTGAAGACGGCCTTGCAGACACCGCCACGTGGGCCGATATGGCCAAGAAGCACCCTGGGCTGGAAATCCCCAAGGGCGCCAAGCCGGACGATCCCTTTGTCTGCATCCTCGACCCGGCCACTGGCACCGGCACGTTCCTGTTCGAGTGCATCGAGGTCATCGAACGGACGATGAAGAACAAGTGGTCCCGTGAGCTCGGAGGGCGGAACTGGTCCGATCCGAAGATCACCCGTCGGTGGCAGGAATATGTGCCCAGGCATCTTCTTACACGCCTCTACGGGTATGAGTTGATGATGGCGCCGTACTCCATCGCTCATGTGAAACTTGCTCTCAAGCTCGGCGAGACAGGCTACCAGTTTCAAGAAGGTGACCGCCTGCATATCTACATCACGAACAGCCTTGATGCCCCGTCGAAGTTGGCCGACGCTCGCCTATCGGATATGTTCACCGCACTTGCCAAGGAGGCACAGGAGGTGAATAGCATAAAGGGTGGTAAGCGTTTCACCGTTGTGGTCGGTAATCCTCCCTACTCGAATCTGTCAGCTAATCTGACAGAGGAAGCTCGTGCGTTGGTCAAGCCGTACAAATTCCTTGACGGGGAGCGGATAAGAGAACGCGGCGCCCTATCACTGGAGAAGAATCTTAACGACGACTATGTGAAGTTCATCCGGTTCTCCGAAACACTTGTCACCATCGGTGTGAGTGCTCTGGTCACGAATAACGGGTTCATCGCCAATCCAACACTACGTGGGATGAGATGGAGTCTCCTGAAGAGCTTTGATAGGCTGTATGTTCTCAACCTTCTAGGATATGCTGGGGCTAGCACCAGGATACCCGAGGGGGTCAAGGATGAGAATATCTTCGACATAGCGAATGCAGGTGTCGCCGTTCACATTGGTGTTCGGACCCCACACGAACAACCGCATGTGGTCAGGTACTCGGAATGCTGTGGATCGCGGGCAGACAAGTACGCACACCTCGCCCACCAGAGCGTTGGAACGCTGGCATGGACCCAAGTGACGCCGCGAAGGCCGTATTTCTGCCTTGAACCTATTACCTCGGATGTGGCAGAGGAGTACGAATCGGGGATAGCTCTGTTAGCCCTTTTCAAGGCCAATAGCACAGGAATACGTACTCTTCGCGATGATTTCGTTGTCGATTTTGAGCCTGAGCCTATACTCCGGAGAGTAGGGGATTTCGCATCATCCGGTGAAACCGACGCTGTCCTTTGCTCACGCCTGGGACTGTCTACCCCGAAGTGGTGGCACATCTCAGAATCGAGAAGGGCATTGAGGGGCATCCAGGACTTCTCCAGTTATATCAGGAGGTTCAGCTATCGACCATTTGACGTTCGCTGCCTTTTCTATCACGATTCATTGGTGGGTTCGCCCCGGCGGCCGGTAATGCAACACATGGAACCCAGAGCGGAGAATCTGGGTTTGCATGTTTGTCGGCAGTTGTCTAGCAGCAAATGGCAACATGTCTTCGTAACACGCGGCCTGACGGATGACTGCTATGTCTCAAACAGGACAAAGGAGCGAGGATACACTATCCCCTTGTATATAAGGCAGATGGGCGGAAGCCTGGGGACTCTGGCAATGGAACCCAACTGTGACACCACGATTTTCAGACGGGTGTTCGCTGGAAATGATCGCGAAGTCACGCCTGAAGGCATTTTGCACTATGCCTATGCGGTCATGTTCTCGCCAACATACCGGGTCCGTTGCCTTGATTCCCTTAAACGGGATTTCCCGCACATTCCGTTGCCTGGGAGCCTTGAGCTTTTTCAGAAACTGTCTGCACTCGGGGCTGATCTTGCTGCTCTTCACCTTTTAGAGGACGACTATCCAAGTGCTTCTTGGAACAAAGATTGCATGCCGGACAGGAGTCCGTTGCGGGCGATCCAAACGAACCTGCATTCTGATGGGACCGTGATGGTCGAGAGAGGTTACCCCATCTACGAAGACGGACGAATCTTGATGAACTCGCACTCTTGGCTAGAGTGTATCACAAGGGAAGCATGGGGCTTCTGTGTCGGTGGCTACCAAGTCTGCGAAAAATGGCTCAAGGACCGCAAGGGACGGGAACTGTCTGCGGAGGACATCGTCCATTACCAGAAGATCGTCGCGGCCCTTGCGGAGACCATTCACCTGATGGGCGAGATCGACAAGGTCATCGAAGAGCATGGCGGCTGGCCCGGAGCTTTCACTGTCGATGCCGCCCACAGCGGATGAAAGGTTGGTCTTGCCACGAGGACACTGAAGCCGTCAGTCCATTTGCGCGTGCTTGAGGACTGGGTATGAGGACAACTGTGCTTCTTGGTGCCGGCGCCTCAAAGGAAGCGGATCTGCCCACTGCATACGAGGCGACGAGTCGGATTTACGACGGGCTGCAAGAGGGGAAGCTTCAGGCAAGCTATGTCATCCACGCCTTAAGATTCCAGAAGAGCCGTCACCAGGCGCTCCGCCGGTTTCCTCACTTGACTGGCATAGAGAAGGAGGGGGATGCTGCCCCGCTGGACTATGATGTGCCGATTGACATGGAGGAATTCGTTGAGGCGGTCAGTATGATCGCTGCCCGGCGGCGTTTGGAAGTCTCTGCGTTCGTGCAAGAATGGGACGAGACGATAGAAGTCTTCGAGAAAGGTTGGGGAAGCGATACGTTCGATCGATTCAGGCAAGAGATAACGAAGAAGCTGTCTGACTTGTTCCTTCTCCGAAAAGCCGATAGCTCTCGTGTTCTCTATCTTGCTCCTCTGCTGAACCGAGAACAGGGTTCCTGCATTTTCACGCTGAACTACGATAATACGGTCGAAATATGCGCACAGCAGATTGGTGCCAAGATCGATCTCAGGATTGATGCTTGGAACAGAGATCGCCAAGGAACGTCCTGCACCAATGCCATCAACTTGATCAAGCTGCACGGGTCGTTAGATTGGATGAGAGCCGCTAATGGGAGCATCCAGACGATTCCAGAGGAAGGTTTCAAAGAAGGAAATCCTGAGCCGTGTATCATTTTCGGGCGTGGGAACAAGCTCACTGCTGAGGGGCCTTTCCTCGATTTCCTCGGGCTCCTCAAGCACGAGCTTTCTGTGAGCGGTCAAGTTCTAATAGTGGGCTATTCGTTCCGCGACGATCATATAAACGAGCACCTCAAGACTTGGTGGAATTCCGGGACAAGATTCAGGGTCACTGTCGTTGGGCGAAGCATTGAGCGTCTGCGCAAGACACTTCAATCGGTCAAGGTATTCGGCGAAGACGTGGAGAGGCGAGGTATAGTTCTCTTGGGCGCAGGAACCGAAGCCGGATTGAAGCAATGGGCGTCGGGGGCACGATGACTGTGAGGCCACGGACTTATTGAGGCTCTCGGTTCAGGATCGATCATGGCCGACATTGCACGAAAGCACCATTTCATCCCGCAGTTCCTTCTGGCAAACTTCACGCCAAGCGGCCAGAGGGATGATTTCCTGTGTGTGACCGACAAGCAGGAACTGAAGAGTCACAAGGCCAAGCCCGTCAATGCCGGGTTTCAGAAGGACCTGTATCGCATGGATGCGGAAGGCGTCGAGCCCGATGTGGTGGAGACCATCCTCGGTCTGTTCGAGTCAGTTGCAGCACCTGCCGTTGCCCACGTCATCGAGTATCATTCCTTGCCGCCTCGCCCGCTGCTGGATCATCTGATTGAACTGGTGGGAGTCATGATTCTGCGGGTACCAGCGGCTCGTAAGAGAATGGACGAAGCTCTTGACCGGGAGACAAAAAGACTGTTTCGCCCCTATCATACAGACCCCGACGTGTTGAGAGAGCAGCTCAAGAAGCTGAAGGAAGATGGCTTCGAGCTACCAGCAGGACTTGACTACGACACGCTCAACTACGAGGACTTGGCCGATTTCGCGCGGAGGGAAGACGAGTACACCGTTAGCCTGAACAAGGAATGGATACTCATGGAGATGCTGAAGGCTTCGGCCCCTGCGCAGATGATGCTTTGGGGCCGGGAATGGACTGTGCTGGTCGCAGGCGAGGGTGCAGGCGAGTTCATCTCCTCAGATGCGCCCGTCTGTCTCTGTTGGACAGATCCGCAGCGAACGGATCGTGGAGCGCACCTGATCGAACCTTACACCGATCTCACGGTGCCTCTGAGCAAGAAGGTGGCGCTCCAGGGGCGGTATGAACCAGGACAGCCAAGCTTGCTGACTCTGAACCGGAGGGGCGTAGCGGAGATCAACCTCGGAACAATCCTCTCCGCAGATCGCTTTCTCTACTCAAGCGACAAGCAATTCCCTTTCAGGCAGAAGAATGGCTCCATCGGCTGGTACGCCGACCTCATCATTGAACTTCGAACGTCTCGTCGTTCCACATAGACTGAACGTTCGGCCGGCTCGGGAGATTTCCTGAGCCGGCCGCGCTCGTTTCGTCCTGCATCCTATGGTCTGCCCCTCACGCCTGTGGAGGCGCGGGGGCGGGCGCAGGCGGGGACGGCCTTCTTGAGGTCAGCGATGATGGCGTCGCTGCGGGAGGAGTCGAACTTGCGTGCCCATCCGAACAGGCCGGCGCCGACGGTGCCCATGCCGAACATACAGCCTCATAGCTAGCCCGGCAGAAATGCAGATCAACGGTATTGCCCAGTCGGTTGCTACAGCACTTGCAGACCCGATTCTCCAAGTGCTCCTCACCCTCGAACGTGCCGAGGCAGCGGGGAAGGACATGCTCCCGGTCGAACGGGCCGTCCTCCCCTCCTCCCTCTCGTCCGCTCATCGCTTCAGTTCTCCCACCCCCGCATCTTCTCCCTCGCAACACTGAACGCCCGCGCCTTGATCGAGCAGCCGTTGCCGAACCACAGCGAGTTCAGCTTGCCCTCGTCGGACTGCTGCGTCTTGCGGTGGTCGATGTATTCGGTGACGCCGTTGTAGGCCGCCCACAGTGTGCCTTCGATGCCGTGATCTCGGTTGCCTTTCCC
>Ga0307378_10011173_pt1 | contig 11597 bp, 9 predicted proteins | sample UN1MG_FD_202238 | JGI IMG/M metagenome (GOLD analysis project Ga0307378, IMG submission 202238) | Soil microbial communities from Risofladan, Vaasa, Finland - UN-1 | ecosystem: Environmental > Terrestrial > Soil > Coastal area > Acid sulfate soil | place: Finland: Risofladan, Vaasa | collected...
ATCTGCTCGTCGAGTTCGGCGACGCGTGCGGCGAGCATGTCGGCCCGTTCCTCGCACGTGGTGATCTCCGCGCCGATCGAGGCGATCCTGCCCTGGAGGTCGCGGGCGGCCCGTTCGAGATCGACCGCCTCGATCTCGCTGGCGCTGCGGGCGGCCTCGAGCTGGTCGATCCGCGTGGTGATCGCCGACAGCGCGTCGGTGGCCGCGTCGAGGTCGCTCTTGAGATCGGTGCGCTTCCGGGCCAATTCGTGGTAGGCCGCGAGAAAGTGCAGCGACCGGAGCTCCTTCAGCCGCTGGCTGTAGGCTTGGTAGCTCCGGGCCTTTCCGGCCTGGTACTTGATCGACCGCAGGCGTTTCTCGACTTCCTGGACAATGTCGTTGAGACGCAGGAGGTTCTGCTCGACGCGATCGAGCTTCCGCAGGGCTTCCTTCTTGCGGGCCTTGTACTTGCTGATGCCGGCGGCCTCGTCGAAGATCGCGCGCCGCTCGTCCTGGGAGGCCTGGAGGAAGACCTCCACCTTCCCCTGCTCGATGAGGCTGTAGGCGTCCACCCCGATCCCCGTGTCCATGAACATCTCTTTGATGTCCTTCAGCCGGCACGGGATATTGTTGATGAGGTACTCGCTCATCCCGCTGCGGTAGAGCCGCCGGCCGATCGAGAGCATCCCGCCGCCGGAGCCCTCCGAGCCGCCGGGGATCTGGGGGATCAGCCCGCTCGTGTTGTCGAAGACCAGCGTGACCTCGGCCATGCCGCTGGCCCGCCGGCCGGCCGATCCGTTGAAAATGACGTCGACCATCTCGTTGCCGCGGAGGCTCTTGGCAGACTGCGCGCCCAGGACCCACTTGAAGCCGTCCACGAGGTTGCTCTTCCCGCAGCCATTGGGGCCGACGACGCAGGTGATCCCCTCATCGAAGTCGAACTCGGTCCGGTCGGCGAAGCTCTTGAACCCCGAGAGAACTAATTTCTTCAGCTTCATGTCTGTGCGTCTTCCTTAACGCGACGTTTCCGCTCGCGCCTTCCGTGGCGTGCGGGGCGAACGGCCCATCCTGGCACGGCGCCCGAGGCCCACGGGCCGGCCTGAAGCCCTCTCGGCCCGCGCATCCTTCGGCCTGTTGTCCACTTGCCGGCTAATCGCCCGGCATGTCGGGCCTGCCGACGGTCGCCGCGCCTCGGTAGATTCTCTCCCTGCCCGGCGGCTGTTGCAAGACGAATTTGGCCGGAATGTCCTTGTCCACCTCGCACATGCGGTACAGCACGCGGACGACCTGGCCGTAGGTCAGATCCAGCCCCTCGATCTTTCCGCCGGCGCCCTGCCGCGCCGGTCGGCCGAGCGTCTCGATCAGCGTCCGCACGTGGAAATCGATGTAGAACGCCTCGCTGATGCCCCCGGTTCGGGGAATCGTGCGGAAGACCATGAGCTTCCGTTCCCCGGTCTCCTTGCCGTCCTTCCGTTCCTTCTTGTCCGCGATAGTGACCAGATTCTCCATGTCGAAGAACACCCCGCGCGCGACCATCATGTCCCGGCCGAACAGCACGATCTTCTTCTCCCGGGACTGTGTGGCGTAGATGACGTAGCCCCTCTTGGAGGTGACTAGGTCGAGCTGGAACTCCCCGCCAATGTCGGTCCGGGTCACCAGGGAGGTATCTCCCAGCGCGACGAGGGCCTCGTAGGCGGCCACGCGAACGAGCTCAGACCTGTCGTTCACCAGGCGGCGGAGCACGGGGGCCGAGCGGGCCAGCCACCGCTGCCGCCCCAACTCCCGGATCGCCGGGATCTGGAGGGGGGAGCCCACGGTTTCGGCCAGTCGAATCAGCACCTCCCCGGCCATCTCGTCCCGCATGCGGAAGCCCGCGCGGGCCGAGTAGAACGCCACCGCCGGGCTCTTGGCGGCGTAGAGCTTCCGGCAGACGTCGATGACCTGGCGTCCCATGGCCTCCCAGACGAGGGACAGGCCGTCGTGGTTGGCGCCGGCCTTCTGCATGTCCTCGCCGACCTGCCTCGCGCGGGACTCCCAACGTCCCGGGCCGGCCTGAAGGGGCAGGTGCATGACGAGTTGAAGGAAGTGTTCGTAGTCCTCGTGCTGCGACGGGGGGACGGTCAGCTCGATGGTGGAGGGGTTCTTGGCGTTCGCCACTCGCCGAGGCTGGCCGAACCGCTGGTTGATTCGCCGTTGGATGAGATTGCAGCGGGCGTAGTCGGGGTCCCGGAGAATGAGCCGAAGGGGCCGGGAGGCCACCACCTTCCCGCCGCCGATAACCCGGCCCTCTCGCATCCGCGGCGCGTCGGCAGGCTTCTCCGGGTCGAGGAACGGGTTGAGGAAGACGGATCCGGCGGCCCGTGCCCAGGCCCGCGCGCCGCTGGACGGGGCCACGTCCTCTCCGCTGGCCAGGTAGAGCGGGAACGGATACAGGGTGCCGCCGTCGAGGCTTCGCGTTCCCGTCCGGGTCAGCGTCGTGGCTCGCACGTCGAAGGTCCACCCCTTCGGCGCGCCGGGGGGCACGGCGGCCACCAGGCGAACCACCGCGGTGTCCTTGTCGGCGATAATCCTCGACGGCGTGATCCTGCCGGCACCGGTCAACGCCGAGCCCACCTTCTGCTTGAGCATGTACTCGACGAGGTATCTCTTGAGCCGCGGGGGCACCTCGGCGGAGCCGTTCTTGCCGAGCCCCACGACCAGCCCGTGCCCGTCCAGCAGCAGGCTGCCGCCCCCCACCAGGCTGGCGTACTCGCCGACGGTGCCCTGGATTTCCGGCGGGACCTTCCGCGCGTCCGGCGCCTTCGGCGACTTGGCGCCGGCCCAGTCCTCCGGCCGACAGCCGGCACAGGCCAGACACAGCCCCATCCCCACGACGACATACAAAGGCGCTCTTCCAGACATCGCCTGTTCCTGTCTGAAGACGTTATCGGACCTACGTTCCGGCGGGCTTGAGCCGCTTTGCGGCCGCGCAGGCCTACGGCTCTCGCCCGGGAGCAACTCAAGGAGGCACGTCAGCGAGACTCCCATCGCGCCGCCCGGCGGGTCGGGCGAAGGAAACTGCCCGTAATCGCGGGGTCGGCGGGCAAGTCAGAAGCGCGGCCGCGGGCCGATGTCCTCGATATCCCTGGGCCTCAGCGTCGGGGCTGGCCGCGTGGTCGCCGGACGAGACACCGCCCTGCGGAGGGTGTCGGTCAGCTTCGGAACGAGCAGCTTCTGCCCCACCCGCAGGGCGCTGCTCTTGGCGGAGGGATTGGCCTTGGCGATGATCTGCCAGTGCCGTCCGTCGCCGTAGACCTTCCTGGCGATACCCCAGAAGCCGGCGGTGTCGGATTTCTGAACCGTGTAGAGCCTCTCCCCCGAGCCGGGGACGATCGTCGGCGTGCCCCATGCTGCCGGCCTGGTCGCGGCCCCGGGCTTCTGCGGGATGATCAGCCGGTCCCCGGGCTTGAGGCCGGCGCTGCTGACGGAGGGATTGGCCTTGGCGATCCGCGTCCAGTGCTTTCCGTCGCCGTAGACGGACTGGGCGATGCCCCAGAAGCCGGCGTCGCCCTTCTTGACGACGTACTGGCGGGTGCCGTTGGGCATCACGACGAGCCCGGAGGCGACGGTGCGGCCGGTACCGACCCCGATGGGTCGAGTCACCGGCCGGGGGGGCGTCCTGAGTTTCTTTCCCGGTTGCAGGGCGTTGGAGTCGACCCCGGGATTGGCCTTGGCGATCAGCGTCCACAGCCTTCCGTCGCCGTAGACCTTCTCCGCGATGGCCCAGAAGCCCGCGTCGCCCTTTCGGACGGTGTAGGTCCGCTGCCCCACGCCGGCGGGCTCGGGAGACCTTGGCCCGAGCGGGACGAGGGTCGGCACGCTGGGCGTGACCTCCGGAGTCCCCGGCGGCTCGGGGGTCGTCGCCGTATCGCGGATCACCGGCGTGACGGGCATCTCGGGCGTCGTGGGGGTCTCGGGGATCGCGGGCGTCACCGGCTCGGGCGTCGTCGGCGTTTCGCGAACGGTCGGCGTGACCGGCGGCTCGGGCGTCGTCGGCGTTTCGCGAACGGCCGGCGTGACCGGCGGTTCCGGCGTCGTCGGCGGCTCGGGCGTCGTCGGCGTGTTGGGCGCGACGCCCCCGCCACCGGTCGGGGTCGTGGGCCGAACGGAACGGCCACCAAAACGCGGGAGCACCATTCCCTCGGGCTCGCCGGCGTCGCCTCCGGCGGTCCCCTCGGGTTTGTCGGTCCCGCGGCGGCCTGCCACCTCTTGGCCGGAACCGTTGGCGTCGGGAGTCTCTTCCGTGAACAGGACGTGATAGGCAACGAAGGCGATCACCACCAGCAGCCCCGCCGCAACCCCGATCTTGACATCAGTGCGCATGAGAGTCGCTCCTACTGCTCCCAGCCATGCCGCGTGATTGTCCTGCTTTAATTAGACTGCCAGATGGGCGGGTTGGCAACCGAATTCTCCCGGGTGGGGGGAGAAAGCTCCGTTGCCGGCCCCCCGGCGCCCGTCGGGGGCACGCCCGAGCCGAAGACAAGGCGATTCCGGAGAACCTTCCTGGACTTCCGGGAGTAGTATGGGGGTATAATAAATGAGGACGTAGCCCACGGGCCGTCTTGGGAGCCTCTGAGTGGCACAGCGGTTCGTCGAAGACTTTAAGCGGTTCTTCCTTCGGGGCCTGGCGGCCATGCTGCCGGCGCTCCTGACGCTCATGATCATCATCTACGTGCTGACCTTCGTGGAGAAGTACGTCGGCGCGTACGTCGATCGGCTCGTCCAATGGGTCGTGGTGCAGGCCATCTGCCTTCGCGAAGGCAAGGCGCTGACCTTCGCGGGCGACAAGGCGGTCTGGTGGCTGATCAAAGACGGCGAAGACGCCGTCTGGGACCGCTACTACCTGTGGATGATCGGCTTTGTCCTGGCGTTCGTGCTGATCTACGTTTTCGGCCGGTTCATCGCCAGCTTCCTCGGGCGCGGCTTCTGGCGGATGATCGAGCGTTCCATCTTCCGGCTGCCCGTGGTCAAGGGGATCTACCCGTCGATCAAGCAGGTGACGGACTTCCTGCTGGCTGAGCGCAAGATGGAGTTCTCACGCGTGGTGGCGGTGGAGTACCCCCGGAAGGGCATCTGGTCGGTGGGGCTGGTCACGAGCGAGGGCATGCGGACGCTCCAGGACGCCATCGGGGACGACCTCGTGACGGTCTTCGTCCCCTCCAGTCCCACGCCGGTGACGGGGTACACGATCACCGTCCGGCGCCGGGAGGTCGTCGATCTGCCGATGAACATCGACGACGCGCTGCGATTCACCGTCAGCGGGGGAGTCATCATGCCCTCGGGACAGACGTTGAGCCGGCGTGAAATCCGCCGGATCCGCCGGGGGATGTTTCCTCAGCGGCAAGAGAACAAGGAGACGACAGCGTGAACATCATCGTCAAGGCACGGCACATGGAGGTGACCGATGCGATGCGAGCCTACGTGGAATCGAAGGCAGCCAAGCTGCCGAGGTACTATGGGAACATCCAGTCGATCGAAGCCACCCTCGACAGGGAAGCGGACCAGGCGGCCGTCGAGATCGTCGTGACCGCCAGCCGGAAGGCCGTCTTCGTGGCCACCCACCGCCAGGAGGATCTGTACGCCAGTGTGGACCAGTGCCTGCGGAAGATCACCGAGCAGCTCCGCCGGCACAAGGACAAGGTTCGCGACCGCCAGACCGCCTCCCTCAGCGAGAGTGCCGAGCCCCCCGAGGATAAATAGGCCGCCCCGCCGGCGGAAATTCCGCCCTGCCCTCTCTGGTCAGACGAAACGGAAATCGGTACACTCTTGTCGGTTGGCGTCTCGCGTCCCTGTCGGTGTCCCGCCTCCGTGGAAGGACCGGGCAGGCCAGAGACGGTCGGCGAATCTAGCAGGAGCCGCATATGAAACTGTCGGACATCGTGATCGGCGAGGCGATCGTGCCGGAAGTTATCGCTACAACACGCGACGAGGTCGTCGGCGAGCTGGTGACCGCACTGGCCGAGGCCGGCGCCGTCCCCAAGAAGAGCATCAACGAGATCCGGAAGGCGATCCTCCTCCGCGAGGCCCAGGCCACAACGGGAATCGGCAAGGGAGTGGCCCTGCCCCACGCCCGGATCAAGGGCACCCAGAAGCCCATCGCGACCATCGGGTGCTCCAGCGAGGGCATCGACTTCGCCTCCCTGGACTCCAAGCCGGTCTACTCGGTCATCCTGCTTCTGAGCAGCCCGGACGACCCGGACGAGCACCTCCAGGCCATGGAGACGATCTTCAAGCACGTCCAGCGAGACATCTTCCGGAAGTTCCTCCGACAGAGTGAGACGCGGGAAGCCATCATCGAACTGATCCGCGAAGCCGATGAGATCGGCTGATCGCCCGCCCGGGGTGCCCGACATGCGGCCATCGGGCACGGGGCCGGAAGCAGACCGCATTGACTACGATTGAGCGAGAAGTCGAGATCGTCAACAAGTACGGACTGCATGCCCGTCCGACGACGCAGTTTGTGGAGATAGCGAACCGATATGCCTGCAAGATCGAGGTGTCCAACGGCTCGCTGATCGTGGATGCCAAGAGCATCATGTCCGTGATGCGTCTGGCCGCGACGAAAGGGACCGTGCTACGGATCGTCGCCGACGGGGACGACGCCGAACCCGCCGTCGAGTCGCTGGTCCAACTGGTGAAAGAAGGCTTCGGCGAAGAATGAGCCTCCTCGGAAGCCGCCGGCGCGGCGGCGAGGCTCCGAACCGCTACCCGGATAGCAGATGAAGGTCAAAAAAGGTATCGGGGTTTCCCCCGGCGTGTCGATCCGGCCCGCCGTGGTCATCGATACCGAGGAGTTCGACGTCTCTCGGCACGAGGTGCCCACCGACCTGGGCCAGGCGGAACTGGACCGCCTTGCCCAGGCGATCGAGACCTCCAAGAGCGACATCCTCGACCTCCGCGACAAGACGGCCGAACGCGCCGGCAGGGAGATCGCCGGCATCTTCGATTTCCACATCGGCCTGCTCAACGACGAGGAGCTCCACCGGAAGCTCGACGGGGAGATCGCCGGCCAGCACGTGACGGCCGAGTTCGCCGTGGCCACCGTCCTGCGGGCCTACGCCAGGGAATTCCAGTCGATGCCCGCCCACTTCGCCGACCGGGTGAAGGACATCTACGACATCGAGAGGCGGCTCCTGCGGCACCTCGTCGGCGAGCGGCGCCAGTCGCTGAGCCACCTGACCAAGGACGTGAACATCCTCGCGCACGACCTGACGCCGTCGCAGACGGCGGCCATGGACCGCAAGCACATCGGCGGCCTGGCCATCGACGCGGGGGGCAAGACGAGCCACACCGCCATCGTGGCCCGGGCCCTGGGCCTGCCCACCGTCGTCGGCCTCAACGACGTCACCGCCGACGCCACCGGCGGCGACCTGGTCATCATCGACGGCCATCGCGGAATCGTCGTCATCGACCCCGACGAGAAGACGATCGCCGAGGCCCGACAGCACGCCCGGCAGCAGGTCGAGTTCGTCCACGAGCTCGACACGCTCCGCGACAAGCCGGCCATCACCACCGACGGGCACGAGATCACGCTCCTGGGCAACATCGAGTTCCCCAGCGAGGCCGAGACCGTCCTGGAGAAGGGCGGGCAGGGCATCGGCCTGTACCGGACGGAGTACCTGTATCTCGGCTCCGACAGGGAACCCACCGAGGAGGACCACTACGCGTCCTACCGGCAGGTGATCGAGACGTGCGGCGGCCGGCCCCTCGTCATCCGGACGGTCGATCTCGGGGCCGACAAGTACACCCAGGCGCGGGCCCGCGTGCCCGAGCGAAACCCGTTCCTCGGATGCCGGAGCATCCGCTTCTGCCTCCAGAACCTCTCGATGTTCCGCACGCAGCTTCGGGCCATCCTCCGCGTGGGCCTCCACAAGCAGGTCTCGCTGCTGTTCCCGCTGATCACGAATATGCTCGAGCTTCGCCAGGCCAAGGCCGTCGTGCGGGACGTGAGCGAGGACCTGGAGGAGGACGGCATCGAACACCGCCGGGACATCCCCATCGGCATGATGGTGGAGACGCCCGCGGCGGCCCTTCAGTCCGACGCGCTGGCCCGGGAAGTGGACTTCTTCTCCATCGGAACCAACGACCTGATCCAATACACGCTGGCCGTCGATCGGGGCAACGAACGCGTCGCGCCGCTCTTTTCCGCGGCCCACCCCGCCGTGCTCAAACTTATCAAGCAGGTCATCCGCGCCGGGCGACGCCACGACGTGCCCGTCAGCCTCTGCGGCGAGATGGGCGGAGACCCGGAATTCACGATGGTCCTCATGGGCATGGGGCTGCGCATCTTCTCCTGCCCCCCGCCGGCCATCCCGGAAGTCAAAAAGGTCATCCGCTCGACCACCATGGAGCAGGCCCTCCGGGTCGCGCGGGAAGTGATGAGCTTCGACTCCGACATGCAGACGTTGAGCTACCTTCGCGCCGAGACACGAAAGATCCTGCCCGAGGCCTTCGGGGACTGACCCGACCGGGGACGCTCGAAAGCAAAGGCCGACGGCTTGCAGACAAGACAAGCGCCACGACGGTCGTGGCCGCATCGAACACCGGGCCCGAGGCGCTGCCGCGCCGCACGGGGACCGCGGCACCGGGCACGCCGGCCGAACCTGCCGCCGGCAAAACGTCGTACAACGGAAGGGAATACCACGGACGGAACGGGCCGAAACGCGCCTCAGAGATGGGGCCTTTGGCTGGCGATCGAGGGCGATCTGCGGTTCCTGTCGCATCGGGACTGTGCGCGCCTGATCGAACGGGCCGCGACCAGGGCGCAAGTGCCGCTGGCATACAGCCAGGGGTTCAACCCCCACCCGATCCTCTCGTTAGCGTGCCCCCGACCCGTCGGCGTCGCGGCGAGAGACGATCTCGCCGTGATCGAGCTGACCGAGCCGATCGGGCCGGAGGAGCTCCTGGCACGACTGAATCGCCACGTGCCGGAAGGCATGAGATTCCACCGGGCCAGGCCGCTGGACCGCACGGAACGTCCGCGCCCCCGGCGCGTTCGCTACGAGTGGCCCATCGCCCCCGGCCGCCGGGAGGCGCTCCGCCGCAAGGTCCGAGAGTTCCGCCTGGCCGCCCGGTGGCCCCTCGAACGGCCGCACCGACCCAAACGCCGGCGATCCAACGCCCCGCCACGCCAACTCGAACTGAAGACGCTCGTGCCGGAAATCTCCGTCGAGGGCGATACGCTCTCTTGGACGCTCGCGCCGGCCGGCGATCTGTGGGCCCGGCCCGCCGAGGTGCTCGACGCGCTCGGCCTGGACGGACAGGTCGATCTGGCCGACGCGGTCCGCGCCGAGGTGGACTATGGCCTTGCCGACGCCCCCCCCCCATCCGCCGAGCCTCCCTCCTGAGAAAGGGAAAGAATGAACAAGGAAATGCTGATCAACACCGTCGAGGGCCAGGAGTGCCGGATTGCCGTCGTCTCCGGCAACGGCCTGGAGGAGCTCTACGTCGAGCGGTCCGCCACGGCCAGCCACGTCGGGAACATCTACAAGGCACGCATCACCAACGTCGAGGCCGCCATCCAGGCGGCGTTCGTGGACTTCGGTCTGGTCAAGAACGGCTTCCTGCACATCTCCGACGTCAACCCCAGCTACTTCCCCAAGGGAAAGAAGACCGCCGAGAAGGTCGGCCACAAGCACCCCCACTACATCCGACCGCCGATCCAGGACTGCCTTCGCCGCGGCCAGGAAGTCGTCGTCCAGATGACCAAGGAGGGCATCGGCACCAAGGGCCCCACGATGACCACGTACCTGTCGATTCCCGGCAGGCTGCTCGTCATGATGCCCGGCATGACCCGCCTGGGCGTCTCGCGAAAGGTCGAGGACGAGGAGGTCCGCAGGAAGGCCCGCCAGATCCTCTCGGAGCTCAAGCTTCCTCAGGACATCGGTTTCATCGTGCGCACGGCCGGCGTGGCCCATCCCAAGCGCGAGCTCCAACGCGACCTGAGCTACCTCCTGCGCCTCTGGAAGACCGTCAAGAACCGAATCAAGACCGCCCGCGCCCCCGTGGAGCTGTACCGCGAGAGCGACCTGGTCACCCGAACCATCCGCGATATCTACGACTCGGACATCCAGCGGATCATCTGCGACAACGAGGCCGTCGCCCGGCTGGTCGAGGACTTCCTCCGCGTCGCCCTGCCCCGAGGAAAGCACGTCATCCAGCTCTACACCGGCAAGGAGGGGCTCTTCCACGACCGCGGCGTCGAGCAGGAGATCGAGAAGATCCACTCCCGCCGCGTTCCCTTGCCGGCCGGCGGGTCGCTCGTGATCGACCAGACCGAGGCCCTGGTGGCCATCGACGTGAACTCCGGGCGATTCCGCCAGCATGCCGACGCCGAGACGACCGCCCACAAGACCAACCTCCAGGCCGCCGAGGAGATCGTCCGACAACTCCGCCTCCGCGACCTCGGCGGCGTGGTCGTGATCGACTTCATCGACATACGGGACGAGCGAAACCGCCGGGCACTCGAACGCACCCTGCGCGATGCCATCAAGCACGACCGCGCCAAGACCAAAGTCCTCAAAATGAGCGCGTTCTGCATCGTCGAGCTGACCCGGCAACGCCTCGGGCCGTCCCTGGAACAGAGCGTCTTCAGCCGCTGCGCGACCTGCGACGGCACGGGCCTCGTCAAGAGTCAGGAGTCCCTCTCCCTCCAGGTCATGCGCAACCTCCAGCGCGCCTGCGCCAACGAGAACGTCGCGCACCTGGAAGTCTCCGTGCCCTCCGACGTGGCCCATCACCTCAGCAACTACCAACGCCGCCAGATCACCCGCCTGGAAACCGAGACCGGAAGAACCATCGTCATCCGCGCCGACGCCGACCTCGGCGCCGGGGACGCCCGGATCGCCTGCACCAACTCCCGGGGAAGCGCGGTCACCTGGGAGCACCCGGCGCCCAGCCGGCCCCAGGACCAGCCGCTCCAAACCGTCAACATCGAGGACCTGCCCGCCTCCGCCGCCACAAAGGCCGCCAAGGCGCCTCCCGCCCCGGATCTCGATCTCGATCTCGATCTCGATCTCGATCTCGAGCCCGAGCCCGAGCCGACGGCGGAACAGGCCCCCCCGCCCGAAGCGCCACCGGAAACCGAAGGCCCCGAGCCCGAGCCGACGGGCGAAGGCCCGGCCGTCAAGAAGAGGACCCGCCGCGGCCGGCGGGGCGGACGAAAGCACCGACGCCGGCGCGAAGCCGGCCCGCCCGACGAAGCCGCCCCGGCCGACGAAGCCGCCCCGGCCGACGAAACCGCCGACCACGCCGAGCCCCCCGAGCCCGAGGAACCCCAAGCACCCGCCAAGCCCGAGCCCGCAAAGCCCAAACGCACCCGCCGAAGGCGCCCCAGGAAGGCCCAGACAACCTCGCCGCCCGAGCCGGCCAAGGAAACCCAGGACGCCCAGCCGCCTGCCGAAAAGAAACCCATCGCCGCCCACAAGGCCAAGAGGACTCCCGAACCCCAGGCGGAAGAGGGAACGCCCCCCGCGAAGAAGAAGGCCACCCGCAGGCGGAGCCGAAGGAAGGCCAAGACCTCAGGGGAACCGCCCCCCGCCCAGCCGGACCCACCCGCCGGCGCAAACTGACGCCCACGA
>Ga0307378_10011176_pt1 | contig 11593 bp, 8 predicted proteins | sample UN1MG_FD_202238 | JGI IMG/M metagenome (GOLD analysis project Ga0307378, IMG submission 202238) | Soil microbial communities from Risofladan, Vaasa, Finland - UN-1 | ecosystem: Environmental > Terrestrial > Soil > Coastal area > Acid sulfate soil | place: Finland: Risofladan, Vaasa | collected...
CAAATCGCTCATATCGACATAGCAATCGCGGCTGAAATCTTCTAACAGAAACCCGAAACCACCACAGTGGCAATTGAATTCAACCGAATCCCAATGCGTATAATAGTAAGTGGCTGAATCAAATATTGCTTCATTTACATCCACCCTTATACCCAATGATAATTTGTGCAAGTCTCTATCTACAACATCTATAGAGACAACCTGTTTCCGGTACTCACCGTTTGCATTAGGCTGGTAGTCATCTGAATTCCATACCTCAACATTATCGACCATCACAACTGCGCTGCGCTTATTTGGGTCCCACTGATTAAACGGATAGGTCTGCAGTTTCAGGTCAAAGATAATCTCATTCACATCTGTCAGGTAAACCTCTTGAGAAACCATTGCAATATCGTTAGCCTCAAAACCTACATACCAATACGAATAAAGAGTCAAATTATAATAGCTGCCATCGGTTGCCCAATCGTTAGAAATCCATCCGCCGAATTGGCTCGCCGGCACATTAACGTCACTCCAGCCATTCAGCTCCTGGGCCAAGATATCAGGTATATAGCCGTCATCTTCAAAACTACCATTCACGATTACGCTAACTGCAGCCTGCATGTTATTACCGGCCAGAACCATAACAATTACTGCTCCAATAACTATCGCTCTTTTCATCGCCGCTCTCTTCGTTCCTAAGCACTTATTAACACTGGACTAATCTTCTTCGAAATTAAACACATCATCCGGCGTGCCGTATTCACCGTCAAAACCTGCTGAAATCAGGATAAAAGAATCTGCCCTGTAGGGCCTTGTTATCGCGCTGACCTTTTCGTTCCATGTACTTTCATAGAACTTTACAGGGGTGCTGAAAAGCGTGTGCGGGGTGGCCGGGTCCCAGGGCTTGCCAAGCCCGACCAGCTCGTTATTATCCTTATAATCGTAAATATTTTGCGCATTATCCGGATTGACAAGGTCGTGTGCGGTGCGTGATGTATTTGCCTCGTAGTAAAGTATGGGCATACCAACCCTTTTTCCAGTGGTGAGATTCGTTGCGCGTGTATAAACATCGCACAGGACAACTCTGTCCTGAATCGGAGCAAATGATGGGCCAGGATTACTATACAAATCCTCCAGCTTGTAGACATTGGCATTTTCGAGCGGCAGGTAATGCTCTTTTCTGGCTTTTATATTATCCGGCGGTGGAGGAGGGGGGGGTGGGGAACAATAATACAACTGGTTACCAAAACCATCCCAACCATCAGCTCTGAAGCGTGAAGCCGGGTGAAAGCCTAACAAATCCTGACCCACCATAGCTTCAGCAAGTTTCATCGCTCCGCAGTAAGATGCTCCCGACGGGTCCAGCGCTCCGGAATCCGGGTAGCCGTCGAACTCGGCCCGGAAAAGCTCCAGTGCAACGTCTATGCTGTGGAACTGGTTTTTTTGGTTCACCTTTCTGGCGTATCGCCTTACCCTGGTCATAGCCGGCGCAAGCAGGCCCATGAGAATTATGATGATGCTCATAACGGTCAGCAGCTCCACGATAGTAAATGCCGCTTTTTTGTTGGGTTGTTTCGCAATTGGCTTCACTTTATTCTCCTTGATTACTGCATTAAGCGCTCGATTTATTTGTTCAGTCTTTGTCAGACGTTTAAATTCGTGATAATTGTTATCATTGGCAGGAAAATCGACAGTACGATAAGCATAACGACAAGGCCAAGCACAATAATCATAATCGGCTCAAGCAGGGACATTAACGAGGCCACCAGCACGTCAACCTGCTCGTCGTAATTGTCGGCCACTTTCAGAAGCATCTTGTCCAGGTCACCTGTTTCCTCGCCTACAGCAACCATGTTGGAGACAATCAGGTCAACGGTTTTGGACTGCCGTAACGGGCCGGCAAACGTGTCACCCTGCCGGATAGAGTTGTGAACATTGCCGAGCATGTTGGCAAAAACCTCGTTCCCTGCTGTCTCGCGTGTAACGTTAATGGCATCCAGGATTGGCACACCGGCGCTAATCAATGTTCCCAATGTCCTTGTCCATCGCGTAACAGCCACTTTAGAGCTGAGTTGACCGACCACCGGCAGTTTCAATTTGATGGTATCCAGAACGAATCTGCCGGTACGAAACTGCTTTATAAGTCTAACCAGAAAAATTATTGCAAACGGCGTTGCCAGCAGGATGACCCAGCCGTATCTTTTTGCGATCCAGTCGGCCACTCCGAGCACATATTGCGTTATCTTTGGCAGCTCAGCACCCTCCGTCATCTCAGTCAGCACCGCCTCAAACTGCGGTATTACTTTCCACATTAACAACAACAGAATTGTGAAAGCCGCGGCCAAAACCACACAAGGATAGACCATTGCGCTTTTAACTCGGCCTTTAAGCTTCTGCGCTTTTTCCATAAAGTCAGCCACACGGGACAATATCAGGTCCAGCACGCCGCCGGTCTCGCCGGCCGCCACCATATTGACAAACAGCCGGTCAAAAGCCCTTGGGGATCTGCCCATTGCCTCCGAGAGCGTTGAACCCCCCTCGATGTCATCGCCCACATAACCAATGACCTTTTTGAATGTTCCCGTTTTTTGCTGGTCCTGCAAGATACGAAGTGAACGCAATATAGGCAGCCCCGCGTCCTGCAGCGTGGAAAGTTGTCTCGCAAACTGGGCTATATATTTGACTTTGACTTTGCCGCTGGCACCACGCCTGCTTTTTGGTCTTGCAAAAGCTTTGGCCGCCGCTTTCTTTTCGACACCGCGTGCGTGGACCTTCGTGGGAAAATAACCCAAATTTCGTATTTTGCTTACTGCTTCTTTCTGACTCAGGGCTTCTATTTCATTCTTTATTGCCACGCCCTGCGAGTCCAGCGCTTCATATTTGAAAACAGGCATTCTGAACACCTCCCTCGGAATGTAAAACGGCAAAAGATAAGAAACTGCTTATTGACAGCCGTTTTCTATTCCGATAAACCACAACGGTCCTTTGAGTTTTCTAATTCTTTACGTTTTAATATTTCCCTTTTTGATTCTAATTTCTTATCCCTCCAGAGTAGCTTCTTTTGCCACCTCGTCTATAGTTGTAATCCCATCATAGATTGCAGCCAGGCCGTTATCCCTCAACAGTCTCATTCCATTCTTTTTTCCAGCAGCCCTCAACACATTTGTCGAAGCCTGATGCATTATCAAGTCACGAATTTCATCATTGAATACCATAATCTCAAAAATACCCGTTCGTCCTCTATAACCGGTATTATTACACTTGTTACAACCCTGGCCATAATGAAACTTCTTGCCCTTAATATCATCCGGTGTAAGTGACAATTCCGATAATTGACCTTCGGTCGGTTCGAACGCCTGTTTGCACTTCTCACATATCTTCCTAACCAATCGCTGGGAAACTATGCCTTCGATAGTAGCAGTAAGAAGAAATGGCTCAACTCCCAAATCTAAAAGTCGTGCTACCGAACTCGGGGCATCATTTGTGTGTAGCGTTGTGAACACCACATGGCCTGTCAAGGACGCCTGGGCTGCGATTTCCGCTGTTTCAAGGTCACGAATCTCACCAACTAATATAATATCAGGGTCCTGCCGGAGTATACTCCTCAGGCACCTTGCGAATGTCAGCCCGATTTCCGGTTTCATTTGAACCTGAATAAGACCGTCAATGTCATATTCTACAGGGTCCTCAGTGGTGATTAGTTTCGTTTCAATGTTATTAAGCTCATTCATGGCCGAGTAAAGAGTAGTAGTCTTGCCACATCCCGTGGGGCCAGTAACAATTATAATACCATTGGGTTTGTGTATGAGTTGACGAACTAAATCACGATCTTCCTGCCTTAATCCCAGTTTTCCCAAATCAAAACTGACCTGACTTCTGTCCAGAACACGCAGTACGACACTTTCTCCGAACATTGTAGGCAGAACACTAACACGCAAATCAACTGGCTTGCCCTGGACCGTCAGTGATATTCGACCATCTTGTGGCAACCGCCTCTCAGCGATATCCAGGTTTGCCATAACTTTTATACGCGAGCTAAGCGCCGCAGCGATGTACTTCGGCGGCGGAACCATTTCATAAAGAACGCCGTCAATACGGTAACGCATCTTGTACTCACTTTCAAACGGCTCAAAATGAATATCCGATGCCTTATCGCGAATTGCCTGCAGCAGAACAAGGTTGAGTAGTTTTTTGACAGGATTTGACTCTGACAGCTCCTTTAATTCATCCAGGTCGATACTTTGGTTCCTGCCGTCAAATTCTGCAAGGAAAGTGTCGCCTTGTATTTCAGTTATAAGTTCGTTGATATTTTCTTCCTGTGCTTCATAATGCTTGCTCAGAACTTTTTCCAACGCTTTCGTGTCGGTTACCTTCGCCGTAACTTTAAAACCCATCAGCGTACTCAAATCATCGGTTGCTCTGAAATTGTCGGGATTGTCAAGAGCGATGGTCAACTCGTTTTGCTCTTTATCATATTTGATTGGTACGATGTGATATGTCTTTGCCATTTGGGCCGGCACCTTCTCGATTATATCAAGAGGAATGTCGATGTCGCTGAGGTTTACATATTCCATTCCCCGCTGGGCTGCAAGTGCAATTTGCAGTTGCTTTTCATCAACCAAGCCAAGCTCAAGGAATATCTGGCCTATTTGTATAGTCTGATGCCGCTGTTTCTGTGTTTTTAAGCATTCATGGACCTTCTCCCTGGTTAGAACACCCATTTTTATGAGTATCCTGCCAAGTGTTCTGCCCCTTAATTGCTCCATAGGAGGGAGCTTATGTGATGTTTCGATTTTTCCCATCTCAGTTGTCCTCTATAATCAGTTCCGTTTCATATCTTCTCTATTATATAACATTAAAGTCTTTTTTACAAATAAATTACAGCTTGGACATTTAGTTATTAGGACTACATTTGTCTTATGTCCTCATATCGCAATTTCGCTTTGTTGACCGTACATTTTGTCCTGAATCTGTTACTCCGCTGCAATTTACCTTTAACTTTCCCAACCGCATTGCGCTGAGAAATCATAAGGTCGAGCTCGTTGCCTCGTAGTCAAGATATAAAAAAATACCAGCCAAGTCTGTCTTTCTCGCTGGTATTTTGTAAAATCCGTTTTGTTCGCAGGCAATCAGGCCCGAAAGATTGGGCCGATGTCCTCCATTTCCTTCGCTGCAGCCTTTCTCTTTTCCTTTGTCTTTATGGCTTTCTGTTTAGTGGTAGCTTTGTCCTGCAGCATGCCCGGCTGACGGCTCTGTGCCAGCATTTCCTCTAAAGAAATCTTGCCGATATCATAAAGCTGCCAGAGGTGCTCATCGAGAAGCTGCATTCCCAATTTTTTGCCCGTTTGAATGCTCGAATCGATTCGATAAGTTTTGTTTTCGCGGATAAGATTGGCAATTGCAGGAGTTACAACCATGAACTCATAGGCGGCAATTCGTCCTCTGCCGACAGCTAAAGGACAAAGGGCCTGACTGAGAACGGCTATCAAATTGCTGCTTAGCTGAATGCGAATTTGCTCCTGCTGGTTTACAGGGAAAACATCAATAATTCTGGTAATCGTACCTGCGGCACTTGTGGTATGCAAGGTACTAAAGACAAGATGGCCGGTTTCAGCAGCCCTGATAGCTGACTCGATTGTCTCCAGGTCCCGCAATTCACCTACGAGAATCACATCAGGGTCCATTCTTAAAATGCGTCTTAGCGCCTCGCCGAAGCTCGGAACATCAACACCGACTTCCCTCTGATTAATAATGGATTTTTTGTGCCCGTGATAATATTCTATCGGTTCTTCAATGGTTATTATATGGCGGTCAAAGTTTTCGTTAATATAGTTTACCATACAAGCCAGCGTAGTGGTTTTGCCGCTTCCGGTTGGGCCTGTAACCAAAAACATTCCTCTCGGCCTGCGGCACAAAGCGGCGCAAATCGTGGGCAAGCCTATTTCATCAAAAGACATAATTTTCGTTGGGATAAGACGTAGGACCAGCGAGATATTACCCTTTTGTCGAAAAATGGAGACGCGAAACCTTGCTTCCTCGCCAAAGGCAAAGCCATAGTCGGTTCCACCCTCTTCCTGAAGTTCCTGTTGATTTCGGTCAGGCGTGATGCTTTTCATTAAAGCTACAGTATCGTCCGGTTCAAGTACCTTGGTTTCCAGCGACCTGAGCCGGCCGTCTATCCTCAATACCGGTGGTCGTCCTATAACAAGATGTATATCCGAGCCCCCCTGTGTGACACAGGCCTGCAGTAATCTGTCCATATTAACCGTTGCCATTTGATAACCCTCAACAACTATTCTTGTCTAATTTGTTACAATGCCTTCTGCCTGCGTTATTCTCGCCACTTCCTCCGGTGTCGTTGTTCCTTTAAATATTTTGATCTTGCCGTCCTCCATCAGTGTTCTCATTCCACTTGCTTTCGCTGCCTTTTTCAATTCTGTAGCAGGTGCCTTTGTAAAGGCCAATTCTCTCAGCTCGTTGTTCATTTCTACCATCTCGAATATAGCGATTCGGCCTTTAAAGCCGGTATCCTGACACTTGCTGCATCCTGTTCCCTTGTAGACAGGATGTCTTTCGACATCTTCCGGGTCAATGTTGAGTAATCGTAAATGGTATGGGTCGGGATTTTCATCAATTACTTTGCATTTATCGCAAATCACTCTTACAAGTCTCTGTGCCATAATGGCTTGTATTGCGCTGGCTACGAGGAACGGCTTAACACCCATATCTATTAGACGTGTAATGGCGCTGGCGGCATCGTTTGTGTGCAGTGTGCTGAACACCAGGTGTCCGGTGAGCGCTGCCTGAACTGCGATATCTGCAACAGTACCGTCACGAATTTCGCCGATGAGTATGATATTAGGAGCCTGCCGCAGCATTGCCCGCAGAATTCTCTCAAATGTCAAGTCGATTTCTTCTTTGACCTGAACCTGATTCATGCCGTCGAAGTTGTATTCTACAGGGTCCTCAGCCGTAATAATTTTCTTGTCCGACTTGTTAAGTTCCTGCAGTGCTGCATACAGCGTTGTGGTTTTACCGCTGCCGGTCGGTCCTGTAACCAAAAAGATTCCGTTCGGCCTTTTGATTATCCGCTGAAATCGTTCATAATCATCCTGTTCAAAACCCAGTGACTGGATACCGACGTTGACCGCATCCGGCCGTAAAATTCGCAACACTACACTTTCTCCATGGTAGCCCGGCAGAGCTGAAACACGAAAGTCGATGTCCTGGCCCCCAATCATGCGCTTAATTCGGCCGTCCTGTGGCAATCTTTTTTCGGCAATATCCATACCGGATAAAATTTTTAGGCGGGTAGTCAGGGGTGCCTGCATATTCTTGGGGATGTTGTCTTTTTCCAGGCAGACACCATCGACACGGTATCGTACGCGTACTCTATCGGTCATTGGTTCGACATGGATATCGCTGGCCCGCATATAGTAGGCACTATCTATTATGAGATTTACAAGCCTGATAATGGGACCGTCGTCAACACCGCCTGCAGCCTGGGCACGAAGGGCTTCTGCCTGTAACTCGTTACTGGCCTCGGCAAGTTCGGCGGCAGTCGCATCAATGCTATGTTTTAGTTTGTCGTCTTCGTCCTTTTGTCTTTTGTCGAATGACTCTTGTATATAGGCACGAATTCTCGAAGGGCTCGCAAGACGGCAGTCCAATTCGGTATTCAAGCGAAACCGAACCGCGTCCATCGCATCTAAATCTAATGGATCACTGATAATCAAATCCATTCTTCCATTGTTCATAGCAAGCGGCAGGACATTATGTCTTCTTATAAGGTCTTCCGGTATAAGCTTTAACGTGTCAGGCGTGATGGTAATTTGATCCAGGCTAACGTATTTTAAGCCAAATTGCCTCGCGATTGCCTTGGTTAGGGTGTCTTCGTCGAGCAGGCCCGATTCGAGCAATACCTGGCCGAGCCGTTTATGATTGGTTTTCGAAGCCTTAATGGCATTGATAAGCGCCTCTTTTTTTACCAGCCCGGCCTTGTAGAGTATTTCGCCTAAATGTCTGCGTTTTTTTGCCATTTTGCCCTGTAATTTAACTACCACCGGCAAGCTTATATTATAACATTATTAAAGCAGTTAGTCAATCCTGCAATTTTAGCCGGAGCATATTCAGGGCTGTTTGTGCTGTTCTAAGTCGTATGGTATCTCTACCGCCGGAGAAAACAAAGCGTTTAGTTTCACATCGATTATCGGAATCGATACTAATATATACCAGGCCGACAGGTTTTTGTTCGCTTGCGCCGGCTGGTCCGGCTATACCGGTTATTCCGATTGCAAAGGTTGTTCCAGCTTTTTTTCTGGCGCCTTGAGCCATAGCCTGGGCGACCTGCTTGCTGACAGCGCCGTGTTTTTCAATCAAATGGGCAGGTACGCCAACTTCGCTGGTTTTTGCGCTGTTGCTGTAAGTAAACCAACCGTAGGTAAAATATCTACTCGCTCCCGGGATGTCGGTTAGCAGCTTGGCTAAGCAGCCGCCTGTACACGATTCAGCCACAGCGATTGTCTTGTTTTGCCGGGCTAATTTTTCACCCACGACTTCAGCTAAAGTCTGTTCCCCTGTGCCGTAAACCAGCTCTCCGAGCTTATTACGGAGAAATTTTTCGTCTTTTTCGGCCATTTGTTCGGCTGTATCTTTGTTTTCTGCGGTCCCAGTGATTGTCAGGGTGATTACGCCTCGAGAGGCTGTACTGTTTATGAGCGGATTCCTGCCTCGCTCCATAAGCGGACTGAGTAACTCAGCAATGTTCGACTCGCCTGTTCCGAAACATCTCAGTTTTCGTATTACTATAGCTTGCCGACCAGCAAGTCCATGCAGCTCTGGCAGGACCGATTCTTCAAACATTTGCCTCATTTCCGATGGTACGCCGGGCAAAGCAAAGAGCAATTTTCCTTCTACTTCGGCCATAATGCCCGGTGCTGTGCCGAGATTGTTCGCAAGGGCTTTCGCGCCCGCTGGTATATATGCCTGAATCTTGTTCGTTGAGGACATTTGCCGATTTCGGCTGGTGAAAAAATCCTGTATCTTCTCCAGAAGTTCCTTTTGCAATTGCAATTCGCTGCCGAGGAACTTCGCAAATGCCTGTCGGGTCAAATCATCATCAGTCGGGCCGAGTCCGCCGGTTGCCAAAATCAGGTCAGCATCGCTGCTCGCCAGGTTAAATAAGCGAACAATTGAATCTGTGTCATCACCGACAGTGTAAGAGCTAACGACAGGTATGCCGATTGAAAGCAGTTGTTGGCTTAGAAATGCAGCGTTAGTATCCACCGTCTGACCGCTGAGCAGCTCGTTACCAATGCTGACAATACTTGCTCTTTTCATAAGCCCCTAATCCCTATTTATTTGCCAAAAGCTTCATAAAGAAATTTGGCAGCATTTGTAGATTACCAAATTCCGGGAAGAAGTCTATACTTAACCGTTCCGGCATATTCGGCGTAGCCATTCAGCTCGGTCTGGAGCGTCTTATCTTCCAATGAAGTACGGATGATCAACACAAGACCGGCAATTCCCGCTGGGATCAATCCGTAAACAGAACCAATAATGAGTGGTGCTGATACGGCCCACAAAATTGCTCCAACATAACCGGGATGTCTTACCATTTTATAAGGCCCGGTTGTTATTACCTTATGGCCTCTGTCTTTTTGGATACGGACGGTTGTTTCAAAATGTGTGTTTACTATCATAGCCCAATGAACAAGAGTAGAGCCGACAATAAATAAGACAATACCTGCAATTGTAAAATTAATGCCAAGGTATGACCATTGAAACCTTATATCCAATCCAATTACGACGGGAAGAATATAAAAGCCCGTGATGCCAAATGCAAACACCAGGAATTTGTCCCATCGTTTGGTATCGGTTTTTTTCTTCCACTGGCCCCTATGGTTTAGAAGCTCAGGATTGACTTTGCCCACAAGCGTTATGCCTCCAAACATGCCAACAAAACTTACGACAAGGTAAACCCATGCCCGAGGTATGTTAATATGGCCTGCTGAGACAAACAGGAGCGTCCCTTGTATAAAAGGGCCGAGAAAGGTCCCGACAATAATTTTGATTCCGGATTTTTTAAGTTTTTTATTTCCCATACGTTTCATAAAGAAATCGGGCGGCATTTTTCGGGCCGTCCCATTTTTCCAATTGCTTTTGCTTTGGCAATTTCGAGCATCCGGCCGGTTTCGGCAAGATTATAACCCGCTACCGCAAAAATAAGTGTTCTCATAGCTTGGTAAATCCGGGATGAGTCCGGGCTTCTAACTCAACTGACGCCCGCCTTAACCATATAATCGTTTTACTCAAGGCTTAGGCTCTCGTCTTACCGCCCGAAACGTTTATGACCGTACCGTGAATGTAGCCACTCCGGTCGGAGGCCAAAAAGCATACCGTGTTGGCAACTTCGGTTAGTTTGCCACTTCTTCCCAAAGGAATAGCAGCCTTCTTATACCTTTCCCGCAGTTCTTTGATGGTGATTCCGCGCGTGTAGGCCAGTGCACGTTCGTACTCTTCGGACCGCAGCGCGGTCGCTTCGAGTATCCCCGGGGCCACGCCGACGACCCTGACATTGTGCCTGCCGAGTTCCTTTGCCCAGGATCGGGTCAGATTGTAAATGGCTGCCTTCGTCGCGGCGTAGACGCTTTGACCTTCCGAGCCTTCCATACCTGACTCCGAAGCCATATTTATAATAACCCCTCCACTGCCTGATTTAATCATCACCCTTGCAACAGCCTGTGCACACAGAAAGACCCCCTTTTGATTTATTAGAACGACCTTGTCCCAAATCTCCTCGGTCAACTCCTCTTTGCCTGCCGGGTCGACAAGCAGCCTCGGGATGTTTATCCCCGCATTGTTGACCAGTATATCAACGCTGCCAAAGGTATCGAGAGTCGCCTGTAACATAGCATCGACGCTTTCTTTGCTGGTCACATCGGTCGCTGTAGTAATATGATTGCCGCCGAATTTGCTCTTCAAATCGGAAACGACTTGTTTCGCGCCTTCTTCATTTATATCAGCAACAACAACCTTTGTGCCGGCCTCGGCTAATCCTTCGCAGACAGCCCTGCCCAGACCACAAGCACCTCCGGTAACGATTGCGACTTTACCTTCAAGATTAAGCCAACTCATTCAGTTCGGTCTCCAAAAGATTATTTTTTACTCACATTTACAGGTCAATCATAGCTTTAATTACGCTATCGTGATAGCCAGCCACCAGGTCGAACGCTTTTTGCGCCTCTTCGAGCGGAAAATGATGGGTTACCATGAAGTCAACACTAACCTGTCCGGTTTCAATCAAGTCCAACGTTGCCTGGACACAATGATTCTGGCGGCGGACATAACTTATGGAAAGTTCTTGTCGCTTAAACGTGTCAACATCAAAAGAGATGCGCTCCTGCCTGGCAGTTCCTATTATGACAAGTCGGCCGCCCGGCTTTAATATGTCAAAGGCCTGGTCCAGCGCCTCTTGTTGGCCGCAGCACTCGAAAACAACGTCGAGACCGAGCGGTTCAGCAGTGACAATTTCGCTGACGATGTCAACGTGATTAGGATTGCCTGTCCAGTCGGCACCGGCACCTCGTGCGGCCTCAAGACGCGTATCAAT